>Ga0315545_1001988_pt1 | contig 19083 bp, 15 predicted proteins | sample SalMarSW160210MG_FD_203096 | JGI IMG/M metagenome (GOLD analysis project Ga0315545, IMG submission 203096) | Salt marsh sediment microbial communities from the Plum Island Ecosystem LTER, Massachusetts, United States - Salt Marsh Sediment SW1602-10 ...
TTTGCCATCCTGCAGAACCAGCGCCTTTGTAGCCGGCAAATCAGGCAGCTCCGCTTTCTCCACCGCTATACCGCCCGCCGGCAAGACCAGCAGACAATACAATTTATCCCGCTTGACCGCCAGAACATTATTCATCGCCTCAACCAAACCCGGCAGATTTTGAGGAACAAATCTGTACGGCACAGCCTTTTTAAGAAACTTTCCATAACCGTGTCCACCTGAAACAATCAGATTGTACTCCCCAGGCGCTAACTCGTCAGGTATTCTTAAGCTGCACTCGTACTTTTTCTTTCCGCCTAAAACAGACTCAACAACAACTGTAATCTCAATCGTCCGACCGGCCTTGACCTTCGAATCGGACAAATCGACCGACCATATATGCGCAACCGTACTTTTTGACATTATCTGAATATCAAACTCAAGCGACCTTACCTCGACCTCTTCGTACGGGTTGTTCATAAGCATTGCAACTGGACCGACGCTATCTGCTGTCATCTCAGCTAAATCAAACCCGCTTGAGACATTCTCAAAAATAATAGGCCCAAACCCAGCTACATCGATAACCCCCTTATATGCGATTGTATTTTCCGGCGGCAATTCTCCTCGCGAAAGAGCTGCCCCCGCTACAACCAACCGAAGCATCACGGGAGTGAGCAGACGATTATTGGCAACCTGACAATTATACACTCTTGTCTCGGCATCATTGTAGCGAGCCACTCTTATTGTCAGCGGTATCATCTTGGCCTCCCGGCCAAGCTGACCACAGACACCTGTCGATTCATCTGCTGTCAAGGCACCGACTATCTCGACAGACCTGGCCAACCTAAAAGAACGATACAGACTTGATACTACAGTGTGCACTTGCGCCGTCGCTATAGGTAAATCTATCTGCCCGTACTCCAGCAAACCATGCCCGAAGCCATAAATCTTATCACCCAAAACTTCAGTTACTGCCCCAATAGCCTCTATTTTTATATCGCCGGTCACCAGAGGCACAGCGAGGCAGGACCCCGGAGCCAATGGTTCGACAAGCTCACCATCCCGAGCGTAGTCGAGGGACCCTGCGGTCTGTGGCTCGCCGCCAGCGGTACTACCAGCGATATCACCACCGACCGCTACAAGGCTGAAAGGCTTGACCAGGCCACCTAACTGATTACAAACTTCGGTTGGCAAGCCGGAGGTAACCAATGGACACGGCAAAGCAACAACGCTCCCCGCGTCTGCTTGTCGCAGATAAGCACGGGGGCCGTCCGTAATACGCTTGTCAATTTCAGCAAAATCAACCGGCTTGGAAAAGTCAAACACGAACCCCATTCCTGCCCGTCCGGCAGGTGGGTCCTGGTTTCCTGGTTTCCTGATTCCCTGATTTCCTGAGCCCCGGCCTACCCTGAGTATATCCTCGATGGGCGTCACGCCGTAGAGTGGGTCCTTGCTGAAAGCCCACATAAAGGCCAGCGCCCCCGCCAATCGACCGTCGATATACACCGGCGAACCACTGCAGCCGGCCACAGGACCTGTATGGATGAAACGCTCGTCTGTGCCCTGAACCAAAATCGCATCCTGACCCGGTCGTACACCACGTACTACGCTCAAAACCTCCAGGCCAAACTTTTCAATCTCGGCGCCCTTATAACCTGTCAGACAATACGCATCCATCCCGGGCCGAACTTCGTCGATGGTAATATATTTGTTCTTATCGAGTTGCGTTCCGTCGCCCCCACGTCTTCCTGTCGGAAGACAGGCGTGGGGGAGCGTCGGCGACTGGTCGGCCTGGCAACTTGCCCCTGCGCCTGCGGCTACACCTATCTTCGACTCCGAAGACGTGGGGGGCAGGGGGTAGGAACCTGCTAAAACCAACAGGCAAAATAAAAAAAATCCCTTTTTGGATTTTGCAAAAATCGTAACCATTTGTATCATTTATTTACTATTTAACCCCCAGCTTTACCCTGGGAGCTATCTCTCGCAACAGTAACCAACTAAGCCTTCCCAAACACACAACTCCGGTGTCGTTACCGGATGTCTGTTGCCCGATGCCGTTTCGGACACCTGCGGTGTCGTTTCCACACATCTGAAGCCCGATGTCGTCTCGGACACCTGCGGCGTCGTTTCCGCACGTCTGGAGCCCGATGCTGTTTCGGACAACTCCAGCGTCGTTACTGGATACCTGTTGTCCCGTGTCGTTCGGGAAAATCTTAGCTGTCAGACACAATCATTGCAAGACAAAAGAAATTTTGCTAAAATCACACAATGAACTTTCGTCCGACGGTTGCGCAGCTCGTTTCGTCTACCGTCTTACGGTTAACGCAACCGAAACGAGTTACGCGACCGCAACCGTTTAACGTAGTGCAAAATGGAGAACATAATGAAGCCTGAACATCGTCACGAACTAAAGACTAACGAGCTGGCCGAATGGTTGAACAATCTGCCGCAATGGGCCCGCAAAAATCTTACAACGATTATCTATGTCTCAGTAGTCGCTGTCGTCGTCATAGTCTACTCTTTGTGGTACTATTACCAGAAGAACACCGCCTCAGTTAAAAAACAGATCGAGCTCACGAGGCTTATCCGCCAACTGCCCTACAATAAAAGGCAAATCCTGCAGGCCCGGTCCCAGGGAGTGGACATCTCCTATACGCTCATCCAGATTGCCGATGATCTGCAGGCCACCGCGAAGAATATTAAAGACCCCTTGGGGGTCGCATCTGCCCTTATCAAAAGGGCTGACACACTGCGAATGGAATTACATTACCGCCCCGGAACTGTAAGCAAAGCCGATGCAGCCGCCCAGATAAACCGCGCAAAAGCAGCTTATACCGAAGCAATCGAAAAGGCCGCGTCCAGCCCGTCATTATCAGCGACAGCCAAGTTCGGCCTGGGACTGTGCGAAGAGGAAATTGGCAACATCGCCGAGGCACAACAGATATACCATAATATCATCACAAACCCTCGCTTCGAATGCACTACAGCAGCCGCCCAGGCCAAAATACGCCTCAATTCAATGACCCAGTACCAGCAAAAGGTGGTCTTTAAGGCACCCCCGCCTCCGTCTTCGACAGAAGGCACGGGGGCAACCGCCATACCATCAGGCCCACGAATCGAACTAAACCTGCCCGACCGGCAGGCAGGTCTGGCTGACTCCAATGCAGAGTAAAAAGCAAACACATACCCCTGCGTCTGGCCCTACGCCTGTCTTCGACTCCGAAGACGTGGGGGGCAGCCCGCCGCGGCAGGATGAATCCGCCTGCGGCGGAACACTCCACGTCGGAAGCTCAATCAAGCAGCGCCGAATCGATAAATACCTGCATGGCCGGTTCAGCAACCTCAGCCGCGCTATGATTCAAAAGCAAATCGCCGCCGGTGCCGTCAAAGTCAACGGCAACGTAGTAAAAGCCAGCTTTAAGATAAGCCCGGGCGACAAAATAGAGTTGATGGCCCCAACACCACCCAACAAAGAGATTGTGCCCGAAGACATCCCGTTGAACATCATTTACGAGGACGACGACCTCATTGTGCTGAATAAACAGCCCGGTATAATAGTACACCCTGCCCGCGGCAATACGCACGGCACCTTAGTAAACGCCCTCGCCTTTTACTCCGACGAATTATCCAGCGGCCTCGGCGAATTCCGCCCCGGCATCATACATCGCCTCGACAAAGACACAACCGGCGTTATGGTCGTCGCGAAAAACGATGTCGCCCAGTGGAAAATCGCCAGGCAGTTCCAAAATCGCCGGGTCAAAAAAAGCTATTTGGCCGTAGTGCACGGCATTCCTGATTTGACAGCCGACCGTATAAGTGTGCCGCTCGGAGTACATCCGAAGATAAGAGAAAAATACGCCATTCGGCCGGAAATAGGTAAAGAAGCAATCACCTTTTACGAAGTTTTGGAAGAATTTCGCGGCTTCTCACTATTGAAGCTGACGCCGCAGACCGGCCGAACACACCAGATACGTGTACACCTTTCCTACATAAAGCACCCAATCGTGGCTGATGATATGTACGGCGGCAAACTCATTTACCCCTGGCAGCTTCAGGACACCAAACCGGTTGCGCAAGACCCCATCATAACCAGATGTGCTTTACACGCCAGCACCCTCGAATTCAAGCACCCAACCACCAATGAAATGATGAAATTCGAAGCTCCATTGCCTGAAGATATGCAGGACCTGCTTGATATGCTGCGAAAATATCGAAAATAGTAATCCTACTCCTGCGGTAGTTTTGTCAGATCTTCATCGGAGCCGGCTACCATTAAAATATCATCCTTATAGATGATTGTATTCGGCATAGGCACGTTAATAATTCCGCCCTTTTCGCTCTTGTCGCTCTTTTTGCTTCTGCTGTGCTCACCGCGTTTAATGGCAACTAAGTTCACGTTGTACTTTTGGCGAAGTTGTAAATCCATAACTGTTTTCCCATCGAAGCTGGCGGGCGACTTTATTCGAGCCAAGCTGTAACCCGGCGCAAAATCAATCTTTTCCCCTATCTGTGGTGCGATGAGTTTATAGGCCCATCTTTGGGCCGACTCGACCTCAGGGCAAATTACTTCGGTAGCACCAACTTTCGAAAAGACCTCGCCGGCAATCAAATCTTCCGCCCTTGCGTATATCTGCGGCACCCCCATCTGCCGAAGGTTCACTACCGTTAGAATCGCCGACTCAAACCCCTTTCCCGCACCGCCGCCCTGACCGATACCGACAATTGCGACATCAACCTTATCGATGCCCTGGGCCTTAAGGGCTTCTTCATCCGTGCTGTCTAAGCGAACAGCTAAGCTGACCTGGTCGCGAATCTGCTCTATCTCTTCTCTGTTTTTATCGATGGCAATAACTTCCGCCCCGCTCATCGCCAGCGCAATAGCCAGTTTCTTACCGAACCGACCCAATCCTATTACAGCGAACCGCTTCATAATTCCGCTCCTGCCAATATTCAGCCCCCACTTTACCGGGGGTCTTTATTCTTACCCGACAATTAGTGCTTCTTCCGGATAATCGTATCGAACGGGTTTTAGATTAAATGTCAGTGCCGCCAATAGTGTCAATGGCCCTAATCTGCCCATAAGCATCACAGCAATGATAATCAATTTACCCCCAGTTGTCAAAGAAGGCGTTATCCCGGTCGTTAGCCCCACCGTCCCCAGCGCAGAACCTGCCTCAAACGCAATTTCCGCCATAGTAAAGCCGTTTCCGCTTTCGGTGATAGTCAGAATCAATGTTGCGCCAAGCAAAACCACGACGAAAAGCAGCGTAATGGTAATGGCCCTTCCAACAATGGCTATCCGAACCGAGCGCTTAAACATTTCAACTTCCCGGCGCTTCCGCAAAGCCGCAACAGCGGTCATTATTACTACTACCAGCGTTACCGTCTTGATTCCGCCGGCGGTCGAACCCGGTGAGCCACCGATAAACATAAGTAAAATCAAAATAAGTCTGCTCGAAGCGGATAATTCTGCGATGTTAACGGTATTAAAGCCGGCCGTCCTGGCCGTTATCGACTGAAACAGGGCATCAAGTACCCCCGGATTTGAGGCAGGATTGCTTTCGCCCGCATAGCGCTCAAATAAAAGAATAGCCGCCGTCCCAACAACAATAAGAAAAACGCTGACGCTCAGAACAACTTTGCTCTGCAACTGCATCCTCCGCGGCGCTTCCATTGAAAATCGATAACGCGAACTTCGCAGCTTTTTGTAAAACCGTTTCACTTTGTCGCTGGTGATATTGCACAGGTCGTAGAGCACACCAAACCCAAGTCCCCCTAAAACTATCAACGGACAAATCACTAAATACACCCCCCAGCACCGGTTATAGCTGACCAAGCTATCGCTGAACAAACCAAAACCCGCGTTACAAAAAGCGCTTATCGAATGAAAAATACTGCAATACCACTGCTGTTGAATGTTGGCCACTCTGCCCGGTACATCATCCCACATCCCGAAAATGCTCACAGTGCCGACGGCTTCTATAATTATTGTTCCTGCAAAAATAAAAACTATCATATTACTTATGCGACTGAGTGTCTGTGCACTCAACAAATCCTGCATCGCCGCCGACTCACGCAAACCAAGCGCCTGACCCAAAAGCAGCGCAAATACCGCACCGAACACCACAATCCCAAGGCCGCCCAATTGAATCAGCGACAGGATAACCAGCTGCCCCATCAAACTGAAATCCCGCCCCGTATCCTTTACGATAAGACCGGTAACACACGTCGCACTGGTCGCCGTAAACAAGGCATCCACAAAGCTGACATTCTCAGTAGCTGCCGACCTCGGCAGCATCAGTAAGCCCGCTCCTGAGATTATTAAAACCAGAAAACTCGCAATCAACGTCCTCGTCGGACTTCTACCGGAAGCCGCGAGTCTAACACCCGTTCTGCAAACCTTGATGACCACCTGCAAGATAAGATAAATACCCACCGACCAATGCCGAATCACAGAAGGTTCAACCGCCCCGAACCAATAACCCGACCCGAAAATAGCTGCCCCGAGCGCAAGCAGAAGCAGAACTTCATACCAGCTGCCCCGCCAGTATTCAGCCTTTGAAACCGAATTAAACAGCCGAATTATCTTCTCTGTTATAAAGATAAAAACCAGAACGGCCTGGGCACTATACAAAATCCCGACAGGCAGCAGAGGCCTGTCAAACCCGAACTGTGTAACGAAAGTCGCCGTCACAATCGCTGCTGTCAAAGCGTTCACGGCGATTAACGTCTTTTCCAGCCGCTTGTTTTTATAAACTATCTGCACAATTTTATCCTGCCCCTGTCGGAGCGAAGCCTTGGCGTAGTCCGATGGATAACCTGCAACATTGTATGTTCTCTCATCAATCGGGATGGTGAGCCTGTCGAACCATTATCAACAATCGGCAATCGATAATCAATCCATTTTTAGGCCACGTCTGCCAGGCCCAGTGAATCGCCGAATTTAGCTATCAACGCCTGCCGAATATTTTTGTGTTCCGCTTTTGTCAATATCGGGTCGGCGCTGACCATCTCGAACGCGTGTCTCCTCGCCATAGCCAGCAGTTCATAATCGTCAATGATATTCGCAATTTTCAAATCCGGCAGACCGTGCTGCCTCGTGCTGAACAATTCTCCCGGCCCGCGCAGTCGCAAATCACACTCCGCTATTTCAAAGCCGTCGTTACTTCGGGTCATTATCTCGAGCCTGCTTTTGGCCGTCTCACTATCGGTCTGTGCAAACAAAAAGCAATACGATTTAGCTTCGCCCCTTCCTATCCGTCCCCGCAGTTGATGCAGTTGCGCCAGGCCGAATCTGTCCGCTCCTTCTATAACCATTATTGTCGCATTCGGAACATCCACGCCTACCTCTACCACTACGGTAGAGACGAGCACATTTATTTTCCCTCGTCGAAATTCTGACATAATCTGCTGCTTTTTTGCTGAGGCCATCCGCCCGTGCAGAAGCCCAACCGTAAACTCCGGAAAAACTTCCCTGGAAAGATACCTCCACTCATCGGTCGCAGCCTTAATATCACTGTCCTCCGTAACACCGTTGTGGGGTGTCCCGCGGAGGAGTCCCCAGGACTGCTCGGTGCTTGTAATCCGTGGATAGACAAAATACGCCTGTCTTTTGGCCGCCAATCGCTCACGGATAAACTCAAATGCCTTTTGCCGATTGCCAGGCTCGACCCAGCGGGTAATAACGCTTCCTCTTCCCGGCGGACTTCTGTTTATAACAGAAACATCCAAATCACCGAAAGCAGTCATCGCCAGCGTCCGCGGTATGGGCGTAGCTGTCATAACAAGACAGTGAACAGCCGTGTCTTTGCGCCCTCGTTCTTGCTTTCGCCTGCCTCCGCGGCTCTCGACGCGAGTCGAGGCGGCAGGCAAGAAAGCACGGGGGTCCCGCTGACGAACTCCGAACTTATGCTGCTCATCAACTACCACCAACCCAAGCTTTTTAAACTCTATATCTTCCTGCAGAAGCGCCACCGTACCAACGACAATGTCAATCTGACCTGTTGCTATCTGCTTTAAGAGTTGCGACCTCTTTTTGCCGGTCAACCCTCCCGTTATCAAAACCCTTTTGACTTTGCTGTTTCTCAGGTATCTTTCGATACTTATAAAATGTTGACCGGCTAAAATCTCCGTAGGAGCCATAATCACCGCCTGTGTCTTATTAGCAACCGCCAACAGAGCAGCATAAAGGGCCACCACCGTCTTGCCTGAACCCACGTCACCCTGCAGAAGCCGGTTCATCGGCTCAGAACCGCTCATATCAGCGGCAATCTCAGCTATTACAGCATTCTGGTCTTGCGTAAGCAGAAATGGAAATCGCTTCCTGATGCGACTATCTATCCTTTCATTGCAAACCATCGGCACCGCCGCCGAGAAATGCTTGCGCCTGAAACGCCGAAGTACCAGTCCCAGTTGCATCAAAAAAAATTCATCGTACTTTAATCTGCGCTTCGCCTGAGCCAATCGCTCCTCGTCCGGCGGTTGATGTATCCAGATAAAAGCATCTTTCCTGCCGACCAGATTTGTTTCTCTGAGAAAATTTCGGCCATAAAATTCACTCACGATTTTCTCCAGACCGTCAAGCACGGGCCTTATTATTCTCTTGATTTGCCTGCTGCTCAGCTTCGCAGAGGCTGGATAAACCCCGCCCCCAAAATACTCAGCCGGGTCGGCACTTTCTTCATCAACAATCATAAACTTCGGATTGGTCATCTGCATCTGATGTTTATACAAAGAAACCTTGCCCGAAACCATTATTACCTGGCCTACTTTCAACTGATTGCGAAGGAATCCTCCGTGGAACCAAATCACTCTGCACATCCCCGTATCATCGGTAATCTCAGCCTCGAAAGTCGGAACTCGACGATGGCCCGTGTAATCTACTGACTCAACTAGGCCGATAACCGTAGCAGACTGACCCTCTCGCATTTGATTTATCTTTACGGCATCCGGCGCAAAGACCCAGTCCCGCGGAAAGTACTCTAACAAATCCCCAACTGTCTCAACGCCCAATTGCGCAAAGGCCTTTGCCTTGGCCGGCCCGACACCCTTCAAGAATTGCACCGGCATCGACAAACTAAGATTGTTCTGTGATTTTGTGCTTACAGATTGAGTCATAAACTTATCTTATGGCTCTTCAAAACCGTATTCGCCCAACAGTTTAACGAAGCGAACGTCGCAAATTACCCTTTCAGCAACCCTGCCCGCCCTCTTTTCACAGGTCACCAGCCTCTGCACCCCCGATAAGCCCACCGGCGCCACTATTAGCCCGCCCTCGACAAGTTGTTTTACAAGCGGCTCAGGGATACTCGGAACTGCTGCGGTAACAATAATCCTGTCGAAAACCTTATCTCCAGGCCAGCCGCAGCTGCCATCGCCCACGCAAAACTCCACATTTGCAGCGCCAAGCTCATTTAAAACCTTCTGGGCTGATTCGGACAGTTCACCAACTCTCTCTATCGTATAGACTTTTTTGACCAGCTTACACAACACCGCAGCCTGATAACCACTGCCCGTTCCAACCTCCAGAACCTCACATTCACTGTCGACCTCTAACTCCTGCGTCATCAGTGCGACAATATAAGGCTGAGAAATGGTCTGTCCCATTCCGATAGGCAGCGGCCCATCTGAGTATGCCTGTAATTGATACACCTCAGGGACAAACTCCTCTCGCGGAATCTCACCCATTACTCTCAGCACATCAGGGTCGGCTATATCCCGCCCCTGCAGGTCGATTCTGACCATCCTCTCCCGAGCCTTTGCAAATCTATTTTGCGGCTTCTGGCTGTGCATAGCCGTAATCCCCGTTAGAAATTTTCATTTTTTACCTCGTCACAGACTTTTACCTTTGGACTTCTTAACAGAGTTTATACCATATTTTTGCCGTCTTGGGCATTTCTAACGGGGTAATAATCGCTTTTTGAACCCTGTTTTGCAACTCAATTTTTGAACTGGATTAAGCCGCGCCAAATGGTAAAATGTCGTATTGACCTAGCAAATAAACAATTTTCAAAAAATTTTAAGGAGGCTGAAGAATAAATACCAAAAAGCTTCTTTTTTACCTGTTGGCGGCCCTTTTAGGCGGCTGCATCCCCGTTATGTCGCTCCACCCACTTTACACCGAAGAAGATGTGGTGTTTGAAGAAAAACTGCTCGGTACGTGGGTGGATGACCCAGACGACCCTAAAACTACTTGGGAATTTAGTCATGCTGAGGCAGAAGAAAAGGCATACAAATTAATTTATTCCGATGGTGAGGGTAAAAAAGGCTCCTTTGGAGTACATCTGGTGAAACTGGGGAACAGGCTTTTCCTGGATGTCTTCCCCGACCAATTCCCCTCCGAACAACAGGATTGGGAAAAGATGAACTGGGCCTATAACTATTTCTTTTTTGAGTCTGCTCATACATTTATAAAAATTGATTCCATCGAACCCCAGTTGAAAATGCGACGGACCGTCAGCGACGACATGAAGGAACTGCTCAAGGAAGACCCCAATGTAATAAAGCATGAATTAGTCGAGGATAAGATAATTCTAACGGCATCGACGAAAGAACTCCAAGTGTTTGTACTCAAATATGCCTACGATATCAGAGTATTCCCCGCAAAAATCATCCTGAATCGCAAGGAAACCAAAAGTCCCCAGCCATCACCAGAAAAAGACCCAAATGAGGTCCCAAAAGGGAAGTAGACAAGACAAAGATAGGAAGTTTTATGGCTGGTCAGCCAGAATTTAGACGCTATCTCATAAACGTTGATACTGTCTCGACCCACCAGCTCTTTACCGATTGTCTGGTCGTTGGAGCCGGCATCGCGGGTCTTCGCGCTGCCATTGAGGCCGCTGAGCGCTGCAATGTTACCATCGTCTGCAAATCCAGTCTGGAAGATAGTAACACCTGGCAGGCACAGGGCGGAATCGCCTCGGTGCTGGACAAAGCAGACTCATTCGAAGCGCACACAGCCGATACACTTAATACCGGCTGCGGCATAAATAATCAGAGCATTGTTGATTTGGTCGTTCGCCGGGGCCCACAGCTCATCGAGCAGCTGCTTGAGTGGGGCACCGATTTTGACTTAATCAATGGCCATATTGCCGCCACCATCGAAGGTGGCCATACTCACGCCCGCATCGCCCACGCTCACGGCGACGAAACCGGCAGAATTATTGCCGAGACCCTCATAAAAAAAGTACATCTGAGGCCTAACATAAGAGTAATAGAAAACTTCTATGCCGTCGACCTGCTCACCAACGACGAAAATAGTTGCATAGGAATAATTGGCCACGACAATCGAGGCCCACAGACACCTGCGGTGCCGTCTCCGCACGTCTGGAGCCCGACGTCGTTTCGGATAATTTGGGCGGCGAACACCATACTGGCAACCGGCGGTGCAGGAAAAATCTATCGCGAAACCACCAATCCGGATGTCGCTACTGGCGACGGAGTCGCTATGGCCTACCGGGCAGGTGCCGTACTGGCTGATTTGGAATTTATGCAGTTCCACCCGACCACTCTATATGTGGCTGGTGCATCACGAGCCTTAATCACCGAAGCTCTCCGTGGTGAAGGAGCAGTGTTGCTGGATAACAAAGGCAACGCATTTATGAAAAAATATCACAAGGACGCGGAACTGGCGCCACGTGACATCGTCAGCCGGGCGATTCTTTCACAGATGCTAAAAACCAATTCCACACATGTCTATCTGGATGTCCGCAAATTCGACAAAAAATATTTCGCGAAAAGATTCCCTCATATCAGCGAATTATGTGAAAGTTTCGATATAGATGTAAGCCGCGATTTAATCCCCGTTCGACCCAGCGCCCATTATATGATTGGAGGCGTAAAAACCGACAGCTCCGCTAAGACAAGCATTGAGAATCTTTATGCCTGCGGTGAGGTAGCTGCGACCGGCCTGCACGGTGCAAATCGGCTTGGCAGCAACTCCCTGCTTGAAGGGTTGGTATTCGGCAAACTGGCCGGCCGATTCGCCTCACAGGGCTCAGGGGCAGATACCTCTCATATCAGGCATCCACCCATAAAATATCAAATCCCACATTCTGACCGCACCCGTCTGGACGCCGCCGACGTCGGAAACTCGCTGCGGGCCCTTATGTGGCGAAATGTCGGAATCGTAAGAAAAGAACAGCCTCTCAAAGAAGCACAGGAGATTATCAAATTCTGGCAGCGGTACGTGATGGACAAGGTCTTCGATTCGCCCCAGGGCTGGGAATGCCAGAATATGCTCACCACCGCTCTGCTTATGGCCCAGGCCGCCTACCAGCGCAGGGAAAGCAGGGGAGTTCATTTCAGAAGCGATTTTCCTCAACCCGATGACAAAAACTTCAAAAAACATATTGAAATCACCCGTAACATTTAACAATGGATGTGGTATAATATATTATAAAATGTAATACACACTGCTCTTTGACAAATATCCAGTAATAACTGGTAACCGCTGATTGATAATTTATTTAACCATTCAACCAGTTACCATTTAACCAATGAAAGAGTGGGTCGGGCGGTCGCCCCTGCCGTTTTGCTTCACAAAAGCGAAGTAGCGGGGGAGGAAAGTCCGAGCAGGAAAGGGCACGGTGGTGGCTAACAGCCACCCGGGGTAACCCGCGGGCCAGTGCCACAGAAAACATACAGCCGATGTCCCCGTTCTTGCTTTCACAAGAAAGCAGGGGGGAACAGGCAAAGGTGAAATGGTGCGGCAAGAGCGCACCGCGGTGTCGGTGACGACACCGGCACGGCAAACCCCACCGCCTGCAAGACCAAATATGCCGGCGTCCGGCCCGGACAATACCGGCGGGTAGGTCGCTTGAGCCGGCTGGTAACAGTCGGCCTTAGATAAATGACCGCTAAAACAGAACTCGGCTTACGGACCCACTCTTTTATATTTTGACTTCTTTTTTAATTTTTGTCCGTCTCAACAGTGGGAACCGCTGGCATATTATGAGGCAATGGCGTTGGTGCTGCTTCGATGACTCTCATATTCTTCCATTTGCCCTGCAAAAAGCGTATCAAAAACAAAACAGCCAATACAATCACATAGACCGTCAGCGCCGTCCAGGCCAAATAGAATCCTGCCATACTTTTTTGCAAAGTGACGGCAATGTAGGTGGGAACAACCATTATAAGCCAGTTGAGCGAAACCGATGCAACCATCACAAACCGGGTGTCACCGGCACCTTTCAAGGCCGCTGAGAATATGAGTGTGCCCGTATCGAATACCGAGTAGATTGCCACAAAGCACAGCAGCGTCTCAACCGTTCCTTTAATCGCCCCGAACTCGGCAGGGTCTGCCTGCACTGCAAATGGATACATAAAAACACCGGGAAAAAACCAATACCCCGCAGCAATTGTGGTCATATAAAAAAGCGTAATAGTGCTCGCCGACCAGGTACTTCTCTGAGCAAGGGCCGGCTTGTTTTCTCCAAGAGCCCTGCCGACAAGAACGCTAACAGCGACGTTAAAACCAATCATTGGCATGAACGCAAGGCTGTTGATTTGAAAAGCCATCGAACTGGCTGCAAGACAAGTCGCACTTATCCTTCCTATGAAAGTCACAAAAAGCGTAAAGCCGAGTATGTCCAGCATAAATTGTGTGCCGCTGGGCAGACCGTAACGCATCATACGCAAAAACAGTTTTCCGTCAAAACGCCAACCGCTTACAGTAGAATAACGCCGACGATGTTTCTGCCCAAAGAACAAAAACAGGTAAACAACGCATGAAAATAAGCTGGAAGCAACCGTTGCTGCTGCTGCGCCCGCAGTCCCCCACTTTGGAAAAAACCAATGGCCGAAAATCAAACAGTAATCAAGCGCAATATTCACAACTGTTGCTGCAACATTGACCCACATAACCGTCCAGGTTTTACACCGGCCGGTGAAAAAGCAGGACAAAGTCGCTGCAAGCAGTCCAGGCATCGCTCCAATGCATAAAATTCTAAAATAAACCGCTTCGTACTGACGCAAAGCCGCTTCATGACCGGCTATATTCACTATCGGCTCAGCCAGAAAAGAGAAAGATGCCATTATCACTCCGGCGGAAACAGAAAAATATACTCCCTGCCAGACCGATGCACCTATCCGCCTTTTTTGTCCTGCACCGTCATACTGAGCAACAAATGTATTGACATATGTCACTGTGCCGAGAAAAAAACTGAAGAATGTGAAATTAACAATCCCACCATAAGCCGCTGCCGACATTGCTGCACTGGAATGCCACATCAAAAACATCCTGTCAATGAACATTTGTATAGTAAATGCGCTCGTACTTAGAATCAAAGGCAAAGCTATGCGCAGAACATCTGCAGCTCCTCCGGGACCTCTCCAGAATTTTGAAACAAGCGATTTCATAATTTCAACATAGTAGCTGCGAAAGTTTTCTTTACCTAATAAAAAAACCGTCAGGATTTTTAAGAATCATTGACGGTTTTGAAAACAAAATATTTTATTAATCTACAGGTCGCGGCCGGTCAGTTTCTTCACACGCGAGCCTAACCTGATTCTGACAGCAGCAATATCATCCTTGATAGTCATTCGAATCCTGCCCTTGTCAAAGTTAATATGCTCAAACTTAAGACCGCGTTCGTCGCTTAGCCTCGTCGCCAGCGCAGGCACAGAATCCAGCTTGACCAAAACCGTCTGTATCGCTTGATTGATAAGTGCCTTGCAAACCTCAAGGTCCTGATTGTCCGGGATGACCTCATCCAGGTCTTCACGGAAATTCGTCAACATCCATCTTAATATCTCGATACGCCGTGCATTCTCATTCGCGTAGGGCTCCTTAAGTATCTCCGGCGTCAGTACTTGTTCGCAGTCAAACGCAAGTCCCTCCCACGGCTCAACAAACAAAACCTTTGGCCTTTCATCTTCAATAAACAAATACTTTCGCTGAGCTGTCAGTTCATCCTCATCAAAAGCAACCATCTTGAACCATCTCTTGAACCCTTTTTTCTTTTGCCCGTATGAAACAACAACGCTCTTGCTCTGGCTGAGCAGCTCGTGTTCCGGAAGATGAATCTCCGACAGCACATCAGCCGACGTACTTTCCTTAAGCTGTGTTTGTCTGTAAACCCTGCTTATCTCGTCATTATACGGCGGCCATTCAGGCGTAAGAAACACTGCAGTATCCCGCGCCACACACCCACACAAGCCGAAAACAAGGGCAAAAGACAAAAGATTAAAGGCAAAACTTTTTATTTTCGATTCTGTCACTTTCACAGGAATTTCCACCTCAAAAAAATATAGGCGCCGGTAAATCACACTTCTTTCGCGCCAATCCACTTCATCATCTTACGCAGCTTCCTGCCGACCTGCTCTAATTGACTCTTGTAGTCCTTCTCGTACAGCTCATTAAACCTTTTCAAACCGCCTTTGTATTCGCCCACCCATTCTTTCGCAAATGCGCCCGATGTAATCTCAGACAGTATCTTTTTCATCTCGGCCCTGGTTTGTTTAGTGATAATTCTTGGCCCGCGGGTCAGGTCGCCGTACTCAGCAGTGTTGGATATGCTGTATCTCATATAGCTTAGCCCGCCCTGATACATAAGGTCAACGATTAGCTTTACCTCGTGCATGCATTCGAAGTAGGCTATCTCTGGTTGGTATCCCGCTTCGACCAGCGTCTCGAAGCCGGCTTTAATAAGTGACGCCAAACCACCGCAGAGAACACACTGCTCGCCGAACAGGTCCGTCTCAGTCTCTTCTTTGTAGGTCGTTTCAATAACTCCTGCGCGGGCCCCGCCGATACCATTCGCCCAGGCCAGCGCAATCTGTTTGGCATCGCCGGTCGCGTCCTGTTGGATGGCTACCAGGTTCGGCACACCGCCGCCTTTTTCAAACTCACTGCGAACCAGATGACCCGGCCCTTTCGGAGCAATCATCACAACATTAACATCCTTCGGCGGCACAATGTACTTAAAGTGAATATTAAAGCCGTGACAAAAACCAAGTGTCTGCCCGGCTACCAGATTTGGCTCGATTTGCTCTTTGTAAACTTTTGCCTGCATCTCGTCCGGCACCGTTACAATAACCAGAGCCGCGCCGGCCATAGTGGTCTTTATATCACCCGGTGTAAAGCCGTGCTCAAGCGCAAGTTTGAAATTGTCCGTCCCCTCAAGCTCCGCCACCGCAACTTCAATACCACTGTCCCGCAGATTCAAGCTGTGCGCGTGGCCCTGACTGCCGTAGCCGATAACCGCCACCTTCTTGCCCTTTAACGCATCTATCGGCGCATCAGCTTCGTAATAAATCTTTAACGCCATAACTTTAACTCTCCTTATCTTCTAAAACACTGTCCCTTCACCACGCCTTCACAACAAAAAACGCGCATCCACAATTATATTAGAAGCCGCTCAGCTGGCAAGTTATTTATAGCACGCAATTACCCATCGTGGCATGTGATACGCAGGTTAACTTCCGAAATAGCTTTTGAGGACAAGTTTCTTGACTGCCGGGGGAACAACGGGGCTTTTGGCTATGCCGCTTAGTACTCTGCCAAGAACATTTGGAGGCAGTGGAGGCAGGACCTCATATCCTTGCGAACGAAGCTTTTTCCGAAGCAGTTCTTTTTCAATCACCTTAGGACGGTTGCAGCATATTAAACAATCTTGCGTGAACGACTCATAATCACCGCGACCAACCGGTATATGCACATCATCGCCGCCCGGGCATGACCTGTGTAGCTCGAAAGCAGTGGTGCTCGTGGATAAAACAAGAGCCTTATCAATTTCAGGGTCAATATTCAATACAAAGTAAAAACGTGGGTAGGAATCTTCCCCCAACTTGCCTTTGAATGCGCCTCCCTGCGTGAGTATCGCGCGAATCTTTATATCATCCGGCAGATCCATCAAACAAAATCCACCCAAGCCTCCTGTTCCTCACAAATCAAAGCGAGCATTTTTCGGGCTTTATCATCCAAATCTAAAAAGAAATCCTCATATGGCAGGAGCCTGCGACCACCTTCTGTGGGTTCGTTCTTCTTGTATGCTTTAAGCTCGTGTGTAATTTCGCTAAGGCGGAACCGGTCGATATGCCCATAGCGTTTGTAGATACCATCTAACACATCCAAATCCGACTGGGAAAGCCATTCTTCATCACAGGTTTTATTTGCGACTAGCTTGAACTGATTTTCTATTCGGAACGGTAGAGTCCCGGACTCTGCCTCGTTTAAGCAGCTAAGCAGTTCGGAAGAAACCGGACCATAATCCATCGCGTAGTATGTTCCCCCAATGATAGGACGCCCATACTTGGCAAGATGTTCCCGATCCGCCAAAAAAAGCAGTTTCACAAGCTTCAGTTTTTCCATCGAACCATTGTTTCGTTGGATGAGCCAAAGAATAGCCTGTGAAGCCTTATCAGAGTTAAATGTGAACTTGATATTACTCATATAAAAGTGCCCCCACCTGGGCATCTATATTAATACATACTTCGGCCAAAATCAACAAAAAAATTTGGTAAATTTCAAACTTTTTGATACACGGTCGAACCAAGCAGTCTCGGCTGTCTTTTCTGGTGAAAAGACGCACCGTCACGAGCAGCAAGTAAGGAACTGTGAATTTCACGGCTCGGTTTTTGCTTGTCGCACCATCGCTATTGTACCGGTTCTGGCAACGCTTTTAATGCCGTATGGCCGGCAAACATTGATAAACGCCTCAATCTTTTCCTCCGGCCCGCTGACCTCCACCATAACAAACTTTTGGCCGATATCCACTACCTTACCCTTAAACATCTCTATCAGCGACAGTATCTCAGGCCGCTTGGCTGGTGGCGCCGCGATAGTTATAAGCATCAAATCACGAGCCACGACCGGCTGACCGACGAAGTCCTGAACCTTGACAACCGGAATAATCTTGGCCAATTGCTTGCGAACCTGCTCAACGACCTTATCATCGCCGACAACAACGATTGTCATTCGGCTCAAATCCGGGTCCTCGGTCCGTCCGACAACAAGCGAATCGATGTTAAACGCTCTCGCAGCAAACATCCCCGCAACGTGTGCCAGAACGCCCGGCTTGTTTTCAACCAATGCACTTATTATATGCTTCATATCTCCCACCCTTTTATAATAATCGTCGCGAAGCGACTCCTCAATTTTACACTTTGCATTTTGATTTTTAACTTTCTTCTACGCCATACTTTCCAGTATATCAAGCCCGTCCATTTCGCTGAGACTTTTACCTGCCGGTACCATCGGCCAAACATTCTCTTCTCTTTCGATTCTAAAATCAACAACACAGGGCTGCTTCTGGCCGAGCATCTTTCTTATCGCCTTGGAAACATCAGCCTTTTTATCGACGGTAATCCCGACCGCACCGAGCGCCTCAGCCACCTTTGAATAATCGGGATTGGACAGATAGGTCTTGGAATACCGCTTATTATAGAAGAGCTCCTGCCACTGCCGAACCATTCCCATATACCCGTTATTCAAAATACAAACCTTTATCGGCAGCTTATGCTCGACCGCGGTGCGAAGTTCCGTCATCGTCATATTAAAACTGTGGTCGCCGTCAATATCAATAACAGTCTGGTCCGGCTGGGCCGCCTGGGCGCCAATGGCGGCGGGCAGACCGTATCCCATTGTCCCCAGTCCGCCCGAACTTATAAGCTGCCTGGGCCTGTTAAAGCGATAAAACTGAGCGGCCCACATCTGATTTTGACCAACACCTGTCGTTATAATCGCTTTACCATCGGTCTGACGGCAAAGCTCCTCGATAACATATTGCGGCTTAACTGTAGAAGAGTTATCGTCGTAGCGAAACGGAAATTTCTTCTTCCAGTCGGCAATTTTCTTAAACCACGGCTTTCTCTCGCGGTACTCAACTTCCTTAATCAGCTCAGCCAAGATATCCTTTGCGTCCCCTACAACAGGAATATCGACGCGAACATTCTTCGCTATACTCGTCGGGTCGATATCGATATGAATGATTTTAGCATTCGGAGCAAAAGTCTTGACCTTTCCTGTAATTCTGTCGTCAAAGCGAGCGCCTACAGCGATTAACAAATCGCACTCCTGCACGGCATAATTGGCGTAAGCCGAGCCGTGCATCCCGAGCATATCCAGTGATTCGGCCCTGTTTTGGTCGTAACTGCCCAATCCCA
>Ga0315545_1001989_pt1 | contig 19078 bp, 15 predicted proteins | sample SalMarSW160210MG_FD_203096 | JGI IMG/M metagenome (GOLD analysis project Ga0315545, IMG submission 203096) | Salt marsh sediment microbial communities from the Plum Island Ecosystem LTER, Massachusetts, United States - Salt Marsh Sediment SW1602-10 ...
GGAACGTGTGATTACCCTGAGTCTGGCTTTATCAGATAATGCTCAGCATCGGGAGCAATTCTGCCGACAACTCCTGAATCAAGTCAATAGCTTGCCCGGTGTGACACACACGGCCCTGACCTCTGCCCTCTTGGGCAAATATATGTCAACCAGTATCTATACAGTGGAAGGTCAACCTGATCCTGAACCCGGCCAGAGTCACTATGCGCGTTGGTTTGAGGTGACGCCCGGTTTCTTCCAGGCCATGGGTATGCGTCTAATGCAGGGCCGTCACTTTGGCGAGCAGGACATGACCAACGATGCCATTATCGTGGATCAGGCATTTGTCGACAAGTGGTGGCCCCATGAGAATCCTATTGGCCAATATCTCAACTTTGGTGGCAGGAGACGAGTCATCGGCGTCGTCAGCCGCGTAAACCATTACGGCATGCAAACACGAGAATCACTCCCCACACTCTACCAGACCGGATATCGCTGGGGGCCGGCTAACCATGACAGAATGTTGGTCGTACGTACCCAAATGGATCCGACTGACATTGTCGGCCCCATTCGCCGGATTGTCACGGAACTCGATGCCACCGTAGTTGTTTATGATGTTCAGACCGTACGCCAGATTGTGAACGAACAATCACGTTCGCACCATGTCATTACTGGCGTTCTCGGTGGCTTTGCTGCCGTTGCCTTGATCCTGGTGGCCCTTGGTATTTACGGAGTTTTAGCCGCATCCGTGGCCCAACGCACCCAGGAAATCGGCATCCGCATGGCCTTGGGCGAACAGAAGACCAGCATCCTGACCATGGTGCTCAAACACGGACTGGTACTGCTGGCCATCGGCTCAGCCATCGGCATCACCGGTGCACTGGGCCTGACACGTTTCCTTTCAAGCTATTTGTATAAAGTCAGCGTAACCGATCCTGTCACCTTTGTCTTTGTTCCGTTATTAATAACAGCCGTATCTATGTTGGCTTGCTATATTCCAGCACGCCGTGCCGCCAAGGTCGATCCCATGGAGGCGCTGAGATATGAATGATTAAAAACAGAACACAGGATACAGAAGACAGAAGTCAGAATACATATAAGTACAGTAAAACAAAATATTCTGCATTTTGACGACTGACTGCTTGTAAATCAGACAGATGTCAATTGCGAACTATTAACTAAGAAAATCTGGAGAAAAAGTATGGCTGAACAAAAAAACGGAACATTAATTCATGTGGAAGATCTCCACAAAGTCTTTGTCACCGAGGAAGTGGAAACCCATGCCCTGTCGGGAGTTCATTTAAAAATTCAAAAAGGGGAATACCTTTCAATCGCCGGGCCTTCGGGCTGTGGCAAATCCACGCTATTGTCCATTTTAGGATTGCTGGATTCACCCACAGAAGGCAATTACCAGCTCAACGGTTCTCCGGTGGCCGATCTGTCGGCCTCGCAGCGGGCGAGGATTCGTAACAGAGAAGTGGGCTTTATCTTCCAGAGTTTTAATCTCATTGGTGACCTGACAGTGTATGAGAATGTGGAATTGCCGCTGACATATCAGAAGATGCCCAAGGCCAAACGCAAGGCTTGGGTCCAAGCAGCCTTGGAAAAGGTCTCAATGGCCCACCGTATGAAACACTACCCGGCACAACTGTCTGGCGGTCAGCAGCAACGCGTGGCAGTTGCTCGTGCCATCGTCACGGAGCCGTCCATCCTGCTGGCCGATGAGCCGACCGGCAACCTGGATTCGGCCAACGGCGAAACGGTCATGGAAATGTTAGCCTAGCTGCACGATGCCGGATCTACAATCTGCATAGTCACGCATGACCCCCGCTATGCCGCACACGCTGAGCGTACGATTCATCTCTTCGATGGTCGTATTGTGGAAGATGAGTACACTCAGAAGGAGGTATCGCAATGACGTCAATACTTCAGGATATACGATATGGCTTTCGTATGCTGCTGAAGAGTCAGGGCTTTACTATCGTGGCCGTGTTGACGCTGGCGCTGGGCATTGGCGCGAACACCGCCATCTTCAGCGTGGTCAACGCCGTGCTGTTACGGCCGTTGCCATTTCGTGATCCTGACCAATTAGTGAAGCTGTCAACTGTTTATGATGACGGAGGTATAGGGCCTGCGTTATATCCAGATTTTGAAGACTGGCGTCAGCAGTCTCGATCTTTTGAGTATCTTGCAGCCTATACATTTCAATCGAATGACTTCATTACCGGTGGCGAGCCAGAAAGACTCCAAGGAGCATGTGTGTCGCAAAGTTTTTTCCCCCTTTTGGGAGTGAACACCTGCATTGGCCGGACTTTTCTTGAAGGAGAAGATCAACCCGGTGCGGAAAAGGTTGTTGTTCTCAGCTATAGAATATGGAAACGATACTTTGGAGAGGATCCGAATATCCTCGGCCGGACCGTTAGACTTGACGATGTGGGATATACTGTCGTGGGTGTGCTGCCCTGCGATTTTGAGTGTCCTCCTTTGGAAGGAACTGATTTTTTGATACCACTCTCGGAGCGCAATCCGCGATATAGATATAAATATGAAGTGATTGGCCGTCTGAAACACGGCGTCACTTCAGCTCAAGCCACGGAGGAAATGACAACAATTTCGACTCAGATCGGTCAAGAGTATCCAGAATCACACAGCGGTTTTGTTGGAGTGAAACTGGAGTCTTTGTCCAGCTATATTGTGGGAGATACGCATCTGTATCTGCTGGTATTGCAGGGAGCCATTGCGTTTGTCTTACTAATTGCCTGTGCTAATGTAGCCAACCTTATCTTGGCTCGGGCCACCACACGCGAGAAGGAGATTGCGGTTCGCCAAGCGCTGGGGGCGAATACGTTCCGCGTTGCACGGCAGATTCTCACAGAGAGCCTATTGCTGGCGCTAATAGGTGGTGCAGCCGGAGTACTGGTTGCTTTCTGTGCTATCGGTATTCTGAAAACGCGTGTCTTCTGGATAGTCCCACGGGCTGATGGGATTGATGTCGACCTGTGGGTTCTTGGCTTTGCGTTTTTGGCCTCTGTAGCGATGGGTCTTTTTTTTCGGAATGGTCCCTTTAGTTCGTCTGCATCGCTTTATGCCTCGTGTCTCACTCATGGAGCGATGGACAATGTCCAGAACCAAAAGCAGACTTAGCAACACCCTTGTTGTGCTGGAATTCAGCGCCGCCCTTGTTTTGCTGATTGGAGCGGGATTGATGATCCGAACGTTTCACGAATTGGTGACGGTAAATACGGGCTTTAACTCAGCCAATTTGTTGACCTTTAAGGTCTCACTTCCACCTTCAAGGTACACAAACGAATCGCAATGTCTCGCTTTCTGCCAGCAGGCCCTGACACGGTTGACGGACCTGCGGGGTGTGAAGGGGGCAGCGATGAACGTAACAATGCCTTTTGGAGGTTTTTACAGCGCCTGGAATATGACAGTATCCGGACGTCCCGAATCAGAGCAACCAAATCTTGATGCATCTATACACTCTGTCACACCCGGCTACTTTCGCACTCTTGGCATCCCGCTGCGCGGCGGACGGACATTCAACGAGCAGGATATTGCTCGAAGGTCCAGGCTCGTCATCATCAATGAAAAGCTGGCGCAAATTTGCTGGCCCAATGAAAATCCGCTGGGCCAGCAACTAAAAGTGGGCCGAGAAGCACCCGATGGTTCAAAAGCTGCCTATGAGGTCGTTGGTATCGTGGGCAACACTCTGCAAAGCGAGCTTACACAGGAGCTGGAACCAAGCATATATTTTGCCTATTCAGTACCGTTTTTTGATCGAGATTTAGGATTTATCGTTCGGGCGGAGACAGACCCTGAAGGTCTTGTCGCAGATGTCCGGAACATTATTCGGCAGCTGGATCCCAGCCTTCCTATCCTGCGAATAGGCACGATGCAGCAGAGCATTGCAGATTCCATCAGCCGACAACGTTTTTCCATGATGTTCTTCGGTCTCTTTGCCGTTCTGGCGATGACCCTTGTAATAGTCGGCATCTACGGCGTTGTGTCTTATGCAGTTAGTCAACGCACATATGAAATCGGCATTCGTGTAGCGTTAGGCGCCCGGCAGCAGAACATCCTGGCCATGATCCTCAAACGGGGGTTAGCATTATCGTTGGCTGGTTCAGCAATCGGCCTGGCGGGGGCGTTTGGGTTGACACATTTTCTGCGGGCTTACCTCTACCAAGTCAATCCGATGGATCTCGTTACATTTATGATTGTTCCTTTGTTGATAACAGGCGTAGCAATGCTGGCCAGCTTTATACCCGCCTACAGGGCAGCTAAGATTGATCCAATGGAGGCGCTGCGATGTGAATGATAGGAGAAAGAGATGATTAAACTGCGAAATATAGAGAAGTGTTTTCAAACACGTGCAGGCATGCTTTATGCGCTGCGGCGAATCACTTTGGATATCGATGAGCGTGAGTTTGTCACCATTATGGGCCCATCGGCTGCGGGTAAATCCACATTGTTGAATATCCTTGGCGTGCTCGACCACGACTGGGAAGGTGAATATTACCTCGACGGCCAGGCCGTGCATACGCTCAAACCAAAGCAACGTTTGGCCCTGAACCGGCAATATGTAGGCTTTGTATTCCAGAACTTTAACCTGCTGGACAGTTTGACCGTGTACGAAAACCTGGACGCACCACTATCTTACCGTAATGTAAAAGCCTCGGAGAGAGCTGCAATTGTCTGTGACACATTGGATCGCTTCGGCATCGTGGGCAAGAAAGACCTGTATCCCAGTCAGCTTGCAGGTGGTCAGCAACAGCTTGTTGCTATCGCTCGGGCTGTGGTAGCCAGTCCCAAGCTGATATTGGCGGATGAACCCACCGGCAACTTGCATTCAACGCAAGGCCAGGAAATCATGGAGCTATTTAAGAAACTCAATAAAGAGGGGACTACCATTATCCAGGTGACTCACTCCGACAAATATGCGGCCTATGGCAAGCGGATAATTAAACTCAAAGACGGCTGGCTGGACGGCGAAGGCGGAACCGATGGAGGCGTTGAGATATGAATGAGAGTTGTTTATGAGAAAATACAAGACAAAAAAACAATATATTACATGGCTATCATGGCCACATCTGATGTGTTGCCGGGTATTTACAGTATTGGTCGTCTTAATCCTCACGGGATGTACCACCTCGAGTCTGAAAGAGGAAACAACCAACAAAGCATTGAAAGACAAGCTCGATAAGATTGATACCGTCCAGCTCATAGACCATTCGAGCACACCGCCGGTGACTGTCGAGCAGGCCACCGAACAGATTGCTAAACAAGTCACCGAACCGAATGAGTCAAGAAAAACAATTACATTGAGTCTGGAGCAAGTGCGTATGTATACCTTGGCGAACAATCTGGACCTCAAGGTCGAGCTTGTCAGCCCATCAATTGCTCAAAGCGCGTTCGACGAGGAGCAGGCTAAATTTGAACCAACCTTCCTTGTATCGACAGGTATTCAACATGCTGAAGAAGTTGGTACAGGGGACGTATCAGAAACAAGTGCATCTGAAGTGGGTATCGAGAAGCCCTTGCCAACCGGCGGCTCAATTAGTGTAGGTGTGCCCTTCAGTGACGATGATTCCGACAGCAGCGGCCTAGCTGAAGCAGCAGCCAGCTTCTCTTATATTCAATCGTTATTGCGTGGTGCCGGTACAAGGATCAACACCCAATCGATTCGTATCGCCGATCACGAGTGGAACATCATCAGTGCCAGAACCAAGCTGGCAGTGATTTATTTACTCGCAAATGCTGACATTGCATACTGGCGACTATACACGGCACGAAAGGAACTTGATGTCCGTCACGAGCAGTATAGGCTGGCGCAGAATCAGCTAAGTCACGCCAGAAAAAAGGTTGCTGCGGGTTCCGCCCCAAAGATTGAAATCGTGCGTGCTGAAGCAGGCCTTGCCAGTCGGCTCGAGGCTGTGATTAATGCCGAAACCGCTGTACAGAGCCGCGCACGTGATCTTCAACGTATCATGAACCGTAACGACATACCGTTAGAGATGCCTGTGAATATTGTAACACAGACTGAGCCGAATCCACTCGGTCTGGAACTGGACGAAAAAGCTCTATCTGAGCAGGCGCTGGCTAATCGTATGGAAATGATCGAACTTGAACAGTGTTTGACCATTGACGATCTCAATATCGAGCTGGCTCGTAATTCAACTCTGCCTGATCTCATACTTAACTACACGTACACAGTTCGAACCCAGAGCGGCGATTTGGGTGGCGCATTTGAAAATTTTACGAGCAATATCTTTGAAGACCACTCAATTGGCCTGTCTGCAGCTATCCCGTTAGGCAACACGGCAGCCGAGGCTCGTTTGCAAGGCGCCAGGTTAACCAGGATACAGGACCTGGCCAAGCGTGAAAGGCTCCAGCAACTCATCCGACAGGATGTGTATGAGGCAGTTAGCGAAATAGACAAAAACTGGCGGCGCATTCTTGCTGCCGAGCAAGGCGTGACTGCCGCTGAGCGCGACTATAAGGTCGAGCAATCCCAGTTCCAACTCGGCAGACGCACAAGCACTGATGTTTTGTCAGCCGTTACACGTCTTGCAGACGCACAACTGAGCAAAATTCGTTCTTTCGTCGATTACGAAATAGCTAAAATAAACTTGGCACTCGCAACAGGCACACTTTTAGGACATGGACAAATCCGTATATCCTTGGTGGATATTGAATAGCGATATTTGAATAATAGCAGGAGCAAAATTTAAATCAGCAACCTACGGGTTATGGGCCCGCAGTTTTTACAATTAAAACTCTCTGTGCACCTTCTTGTTATATTTTTCTATCAAGATAACCGATAAGAAAACCTAATTTCACGGCAGTCCTTGTCCTTGCACCCAGGAGTTTATAATTCGTAAGAAAATTGAACTTTCTATACCACAGAGAGAAACTATCAAGAGGATTGGACTTCCATCATGGCATATGACGTGCAGGACTTGAACCACACTTATGCCCGAGTGGCGGTTCTCGAAGAGATTTTTGGCCCATCAAATAATAGTCTCGCGGCGAAAACACACGCTTCATTTTGCCAATACTTCACCTGCATCAGGTTGTATAGAGAACTTTCACCTCCAAGCCGATGAATATGCTTGACATAAAAAAAGACCTGGATTTATCCGCCTACGGCGGATTTATCTCCAGGGCTTAATAGCGGGGGCATCATATGGGGATCTAGAGACGAAATACAGCCTTAATGAATCCGGCCATAACAGTCGGACAGGGCTATTTCTGATGTCACTTTTGTCAGTGACAGCCGACCTTCTCGAAACGTAACCTTTTACGACATAAACTCTTATGAATGTCATAGCGGAAACGTGTGACAAGCTTAGACTGGATGCCGCCTATACCCCTGCAAAACCCCTTAATGAATGTCGGAGTTGCCTGTTGATAAGAGTCGCGAATTTCTGTAACTCTTTGTATGCCCAAGACTTATCCATTGTCGGCCATACTTATCCGGACACAAGAATCCGATACCGCTGGTGCTGGCAGCGGTCCTAATACAGAGTTGATGGTGCTTTCTTGCAGCACCACAACCAATAAGATAGTCCAATCCAAGATAAACTGAGATTGGATTCACACCGATAGCAGTAGAAGGTCGCACTTCTTTCCAGCCCTTTACGTCAGGCCTATAGGTGTTATTTAGGAACTATTTGAAAGGGCTTAGAAATGACAGAGCCGAAGAATTCAGCAAACAATGCAACCGTCAATACAACCTCAGACTATATGGTTAAAAGACGGGCATTGTCGGCTCTAAAATCTGCGTGTTGCAACATCCACCTGCCTGACTTTTTAGACTTCAAAAAGATGGTGGAGAAAGAGGACCCTGTCTTAGAAGATGGCATATCCATTAGTTCGCTGTACTACGATTGGCCGGAATTTTATAAGCTCGATCATACAATTTCTAGTGCAATCGCAATATTTTCTGAATGTCCAATCGAAGGCCCGGAATTACCAGCCTTGCAAGTCGAATACAAAGAAATATTCCAGTACATTAATCAGCTGAAGGAGTCTGTACCAGAGCAAGGCGCAGAGACAGAATCTATTAATGTCGATACAGTATTTTACGACAATCACCTCAATACTGTTTACAGCTATTTGCGCAGCTTCATAATAGACCTAAAAGAGACCTACCTGCCCTATCTTCGACGAACGATAGTGCAGCTACAAAACACCCGCAAACAGGCAGCAGTTTCGGTAACCGGTAAAAACAGGGAGATGGTCACTCTGATACAATTCATGGAGGATTATTGTCAGTCTCAAAGTCATAGCCTTCTACAAAGCAGAAAAAAGAGCCTCCAGAAGGCTCACCAGGGAGGCAAACTTCAATTACCTGAGTCGTCCATCCCATGGCAAAGAGGTCAATCAAAGCACTACTATACCGATAAGCTTACCGAACTCTGGGATCAATATTGCAAGATTTTGCCAAATCTCCCTCAGCTTGACGTTACAAAAGTGAAGAAAAAAGTGGCGAATGTGGCGTCAAGTGGCGAAAGTGAAACAGCGCGGTAGATTGCGAAATCTTATTCTCCTAAACTAGAACTATAAACTAGAAAATGTAGTTAAAACGTTTAGGAGACTAAGAATGAAAATTCAAAAAATCACACTAAGCAGAATCAACCTGGCAGCTTATAACCCCCGAATCGATCTAAAGCCTGATGATCCTGTATATAAGCAGCTTTTGAGAAGCATCGATGAATTTGGCTGTGTCCAACCTTTAATTTGGAACAGACGAAGCAAGAATTTAGTCGGCGGCCATCAGAGACTGAAAATACTCCAGGCCAAAGGAATTAAGGAAGCATATGTAAGCATAGTAGACCTTCCACCTGAAAAAGAAAAAGCATTAAATATCGCACTTAACAAAATCAGCGGTGATTGGGATAAGGCCAAGCTCGCTGAGCTGGTCGATGAGCTGGTTAAAACACCAGAAATCGATATTGAATCAGTCGGATTTGACTTACCGGAGGCCGATGTCGTTTACTTAAGTAGCTTATCTTGTGCTCTCATCAGAGGGGATATCGACAAAGTTCTCAAAGCTGTGGACGAGTTGTGGAAAACTGTTGTACTTCCGCATGAGACGAGTGCTAAAGATTTGGATATGTTACGTCAAATCAAAGACACTCAGTTCGAAGAGGCCTGGTCTATTATCTCGATAATCTTTTATAAGACGAGGAGTGAGGGAGGCGGAATTACTCCCTATCCTTTGACTTTAACACCAACAGGGATTTTGATTGGCATTTGTGCCTTTGACGAATTGACAGGTAGTGATACTGATCTAAAGGCTACCTTCTCAGTACAAAAGGGCTTCTTCTCTCAATTAGAAAGGTGATAAAATGCGCTGACCGTTGAAACAGTTATCGCTACAGTTTCTTGGTGCATCGTTTGGAAATGGATCAACAAGTGTGAGTCATTAATCGAGATTATATTAGTTGTTACGATGTTTAGCGACTGCGTTCATTAATTCTTCTCTGGCAGTTTTCAATTCTGTAGCAATACTCCTTCTGTTCTTATCAGTGTCCTCGTCTCCGATTCTCCCAGTGATGTAGAAGCGAACCCATTCATGTAAGTACAATAACCATTCTTTCGAAATTCGTCTCTCTGTAGGTTTCAGTAGATGCCGCGTAATAGGTTGCATTCTATCAAACCTCAACATCGCTTCTCTATCGTGTAAATGAGGATCATACGGTAAAGGGAAGAAACACCTGTAGGTCAGCGCTTTAACATCTTCGATAAACTCCAAATCAAATTGCTGATGCTGAAACTCATCTACCAGTGTATATGAAGGTAGACACCAAAAGGATTCTTGAATTCGGGTTGTATCAACCTGACGTATGTTCGCGATTGAGCGCGATAGAACAACTACAGGTCTTCGCTTCACCTTTACCACAAGCAGGTCCTCATCTTTATCTAAATTCAAATCTTTGTAAGGAAATTGCCATTCATATTGCTCGTCCTGAGTAAGATCCGCTGGATTTTTTTCTTCCAGTTTATACCGCCTGTGTTCGGCGGAAGATGGGTCTGGATTAAGCGGGCGGATGGTATAACATCTTTCCATTACGTAGGGTATTACGGCGAGACATATAACTCCAGGCTCGACCTTTTCACCTGGATAAGTGGCGTATGCAGAACCCAACATGTCTGTAAGGTCGTCGCTCACCCTTCTTGTGCAATATTCGCTCTGTCTTTATCAGTAACCAAGACTTCGCCTTCCTGGAGAACAAACTCGCCAGTAGAATCAAGTTTGGAAAGAATTTCTAATACGTGATTAGGTACATCTCCTACGACCTCAGTTTTCTGTGCCAACTTAGCTTCTGCAGCAGCCATCAATCTCTCGCGTAGCTTTTTACGAACGCTCTTATCCAATGCTGCAACAGGATTAAAAGGCTTCAATGGTTTTCTTGTCGCTGTAAAATCAAGCGATTGCCCTCGGCGGGCATGCCGCATAGGTTCGGTGTTGAAGTACACATATCGGATGATATCTTTCGTCCGCATCGCACCAAAGGTCTCAAACACCCGCTGTACAATTCCCTCCAGGTCTGCCGGTAATCGAGTATTGATGTGCTCAAATTCTGGGGGAGTCCAATGAACGGGGCGAAATTGACCTGGTTGCTCTTCTTCGTTTGGTGTTTTGAATTCTTCTTGAAGTATGGTACTTAGGGTTGGCGACCATGGGCCATAATGAAAATATATCCAATCCAATGACGTAAGTCGCTTGCGTGTCCAAGCGAAGTACTCCCACTCAATAAGGTATAATAGTTTGGTCGCACGGGTCTGTCCTACAGAAACACCATTGTCACGACCGTTTTTCCAGATTCGGATAATAAGCTTTCTGATTAATTCATCCATTTTTACGCTTAGACATTAAAAAGAAGAAAGGATATGATATTTCATGTAAATATAGTCGGAACGCAGAGCTTACAACTCAAGAAAAAGGTCACTTTTTCAATTAAAATTATAGTATATTTTTCATCGTCAGGCAAGACTTTTATTTAAGTAAATATGTTTGGATTCACCTCAATGGGTGCCGATCACTATCTACCCTCTCATAAGGCTTGATTTTAGCAAAAAAACGCAAATATATGCCAATATACCGGGTAAATAGCTCGATATAAACTTGCTATATCCAGCCATATAAGCCTCTATAGGATAAATGCTAAATCCCATATAAGAGGCAAGTTATGGCCAGAAGAAACCCAGGGAAAAATCCATCTAACCGTACAGTCGGCTACGTCCGCCGCTCAACTGACAGGCAGGAACAATCTATCCCGGACCAGAAAAAGGCCATAGAAACCTACGCTGCCGAGCATGGCCTTAGACTCGTAAAGTTCTATGTAGATGATGCCATAAGCGGTACCAGCGCATTAGGCAGACGCGCCTTCCTGAAAATGATCGAGGATGCCCAGAAGACCAGCAAGTCCTTTGACAAAATCATAGTCTATGACGTTAAGCGCTTTGGCAGAATTGATAACGATGAGGCTGGGTACTATCGTCATATCCTCAGGACCAACGGCGTTGAAGTCCTTTATGTCAGCGAGAATTTTAACGGTGATACAACAGATGACCTCGTGCGACCTGTTAAGCAATGGCAGGCAAGGCAGGAATCGAAAGACCTGTCGAAAGTAACTATCAGAGGACTTCTATCTAAAGTCGAAGGTGGCTGGTGGATGGGAGGGACACCGCCATACGGTTATGACCTGCGATATGAAAATGCGGCTGGACAGTTTCTCTTCATTGTCCGGTTTATGCCGGATGGCTCCAAGCAAGTCTTGAATGAGCAGGGAAAGGGCATCCGTACCCTGGCTCGTGGAGAGTCGCTCAATACATCAAAACGCGATCGAGCCAAGTTAATCCCCAGCGCTGCCGAACGGGCAAAACTGATCCGTCGTATCTTCAAAATGTATGCGGAGGAAGGCAAGGGCTATAAATCTCTGGCTTATACACTCAACCAGCAGGGCATAGCTACGCCGCGTGGGCCAGAATGGTCTTATATCTACAGCGGCAAGTGGACCGATACCACCATCAGGGCCATCCTGGTTAATCCTCTCTATGCCGGAGACATGGTATGGAATCGGCGTACGGATGGGAGGTTCCACAGGATCAGTAATGGACAAGCAGTTGACCGTCAGAACATACATGGGGCCCGATTGGTGCCTAACCACAAGCAGGACTGGATTGTCGTTCGTGACGCTCATCCACCACTTATAAGTCGAAGACTGTTTGAGCAGGCCAGGCAACGACTTGAAACTGAGCCCTCATCTGTCAGACAGAGAGGAAAGAATCCGAGGATTGAGAATCACGGTAAGACCTGGAATGGCCAACGCAGCCGCTTCATACTCTCCGGTCTAATGAAATGCAGTCTCTGTGGCAGTCGCTACCAGGGTGTTACCCGAGTCAAAGGCAAGAAGCGAGTGGACGGTACACGGGTGAAGACACGCTACTACGGATGTGGCGGTTACATTACCAAGGGCAGGAGTATCTGCGAACTTAACGCTATTCCACAAGAGGTTCTGGAGTCAAAAGTTATTGATACGGTTCTGGATTTCTACAAGCCTTACCTTGAAAAAGGCGGCCGAAAGAAATTGGCCGAGGCCATCAAAATACAAGTCAACTTCGAGGGAGAAGAATTGGTTGCTGCTCGCAAGCGAGCGCATAGGCAGCTCAATAAGATTAAAAAGATTATCAGCAATTTGCTGGACAACATAACTGCCACTAACCGCCAGCTCGTAGACCAACGACTGCGTGAACTGCAACAACGCAAAGAAAAACTTGAAGCCAGACTCGAAGAGCTCGACCGGCTGGTAGTATCGCAAGCTGAGATAAAAAGCATCGCTGCTGACGCTATGCAGTTTGTTTCGGGCTTGGAGTTCACCCTTCGTGAGAGTCTGGCTCAGGAAAAGCTTGTTGCCCTGCGGCGATGTATTGAAAAGATCTCGATTAATAAACCATCTGGCACTGTAAGATTGAAAGTGCGTTCGGTTCCAGTTGGGAATCTGGAGGGCACTGAAGAATGTCATATATCTCTTTGATTGTACTGTGGCAGAACCAGAATTATCGGTGGATTAAAGAAGTTGATGTTAAAGAAATAGAACCTGAAATTCTTTTATAGGAGGAGTTATCATGGCACTAACCACTACTTGGAAAGGACAGCTGAAAATCTCGCTGGTCGGCTTTCCTGTTCGGCTCTACGCTGCCGTAGGCAGCACTAAGAAATTAGCCTTAAATCAACTGCACAAGCAGTGCCGGAGCAGAATCCACCTGGACACCTTCTGTCCCAAACATGGCAAGCTGGCCAGGTCCGAGATCACCAAAGGCTATGAGTACGAGAAGGGCAAATATATCACTGTCGAGCAGGAGGACCTGGAAAAGATTAAGCTGGAAAGCACCAGGACAATTGAGCTGATCCAGTTCGTTAATCAGGCCGAACTGGACCCGGTCTACATAGATGCCGCATACTATGTTGCTCCTGATGGTCCTGTGGCCCAGGAAGCGTTCCGCATCGTCCATAAGGCCATGCACAAGATGAAAAAAGTCGGAATCGGGCAGATCACTATGCACAACAGGGAATACCTGGTTGCCTTGAAAGCCTACCAGAAGGGATTTTTGCTTATCCGGTTGCACTATGCTCAGGAGCTGCGGAACCCTAAAGCCTGCTTTGAGGATATCACCGATGGTCAGGTGCCCAAAGACCAGCTGCAGCTGGCCGAGCAGCTGCTGAAAAACAAGACTGCGCCATTTGACCCACTATTATTCAAGGACCGCTACCAGGATTCTCTGCTTGAGGTAATTAAGGCCAAGATCGAGGGAATTGAACCATCCGTTGCTGTGGAGGAAGAACATGTGCAGGTTTTGAATCTTATGGAGGCACTTAAGGGAAGTGTAACAGAGTCAGTCAAAATCAGGAAGGTCAAGAAGCCCGTGGCAGGGAGCAGGGTGTTGAAAAGGCAGAAGAAGAGGGCATAGTAAGTGTGTTATGTCTAAAGAATCAGCAAACCACTCAGAGCTGCCCCGGATGATCAAGCCAATGCTCGCCCAGGCGAGGTCCGAGCCATTTAACTGCGATAAGCACCTTTTTGAAGTAAAGTGGGATGGCACCCGCTGCCTTAGCTTTATTGAAGATGACCGTTTACGGCTGCAGAATCGCCATCTTATCGATATAGGCGATAGATACCCGGAGTTAGCCTGCTTGAGAGAGCTTCCGGCAGGAACGGTCATAGATGGTGAAATAGTTGTCCTAATGCACGGAAGGCCATCTTTCCAGAAGCTGCAGCAGCGGGACCATCTTCGGGACCCAACCAGGATAGAGATATTGAGCAAGCGAATGCCGGTCACGCTGATGGCGTTTGACCTTCTCTATGTCAGAGGGCGGCGGATTACGCAGCAGCCGCTGACCGAACGACGTAAGTGGCTAATTGATCTGGTGTGTAGACTCAACCATTCGCTTGTGATCGTACCGGACTACGTAGTCGGGCATGGTATGGAGTTCTTTGCCGGTATCGTGCGGCATAGACTGGAAGGGATGATGGCCAAGCGTGTGGACAGCCCTTATCTTATCGGCAAACGTTCAAGCGACTGGCTCAAGATCAAGGTCGCTCACACCACCGACTTTGAGGTTATCGGTTGTGTTCCCATGCGGGGTGAAAAGGCCGTACGTGTGCTGCTGCTGGGTGAAAAGCATCAGGGCAGGCTGGTTTATAAGGGCAAGGTCGGCAGCGGTTTTACCAGAAGGCAACGGCAGGATTTCCTTGCTGAATTGATGAAAGCACCAAAGCTGCAAGAGCCGGTGGATTGTCCTTCCGGGTCTATATGCCGATTGCCCGGCTGGCGGTGCAGAGTTCGCTACTTCGGGCTGACGGAAATGGGTCATCTGCGGTCACCGACCTTCAAGCATCTGATTTGAGGGGAGCGCCGAACCAAGGCCACTCCCGGAACCCCCGCCAAGGTTCTTTTTTATTTGCTACGCTTCTTTGTTTGGTGCCCAAAAGGGGTTTTTGAACCCATTGAAGTCCACCACATCCGGTAACCGTATCGCTTATGCTTTTTCGCAAGCTGCTTTATCTCTGCCGTTAGCCTGCAAAGCCCCCGAAAATAGAAAACAGCAATACAAACATTACAATTTGAACAATCCAACCGATCAGGCAAACCCCTATGGCACGGAGTGTGCTGCTGTAATCAAGAGCTTGTCTGACTGCAATTACCATTGCAACCAGCATCCAGATTGCGGCGATTGGGAAAACAATACTTCGCAAACCCGGGATAATCCCAAGGACTCGAATCAGCCCGGGAGAACTCGAAAAACCAATCGTCCGCAGCAACTCGCCATGATCAGCTTTAGTCTGTGGCTCCGGCAGCAACCTTGTACCAATAAAATAAGTCAAGTACGCCCAGATATACCAACCCACAAGAGCTACAACTACCCCCATCAGCATTCCAAAGAGCCCGGCTTTTGAAGAACTCCCTATTCCAGCTGCTATACTGGAGAGAACCACAACGCCCATAGCCTGACCTAACGCAGACTTATCAGCCTCCACTTGTTCGTACAAAGCAACGTCCAGCCTGGCGGCTCGAAAAATACGGTTACCAAAATTGGCCATCTTTCTCTTTCGCCTCCAACTGCAAATTCACACGTCTGTTTTAATTAACCAACGCCTACTGTAGGACAACAAACCATTATTTTATCTTATGGGCGCATTCAAGACCAGCCCGTTTTCTAAACTATTATTTCTCAATGAGCGGTAACGTAATTATTGAGAGCACTTTCGAGTTTGCAGGAATCCAACTTCACATGTCCGATGCTCGGAAACATCCATCTCTTGTTGTATGCATTCTGCTGCTTTTCGCTTCCTTGCCGGGCTCAGTAATTTCCCGATAGAGCCTCTTTGATTCTATTATCGATGGTTCCTGCTGAGCTATGGTCGTAGGTTCGAAACGCTCCCCCGCTATTAAGACATAGAGATAACTTCTTTATTAGTAAGGAGTTATCTCTTTTTTATCCCCTCAATTTCATCCGATATGGACCTGCGACCTTTGAACCGAATAGATTTTACAGAGGGCGTATACTAATCAGGTCGTAGGTATGAAACTCTCCCCCGCTATTAAGACATAGAGATAACTTCTTTATTAGTAAGGAGTTATCTCTTTTTTTATCCCCTCAATTTCACCCGATATGAACCTGCGACCTTTGAACCGAATAGATTTTACAAAGGGCGCATACTAATCAGGTCGTAGGTATGAAACTCTCCTCCGCTATTAGGACCTGGAGATAGACCCAGGTCCTTTTTATTTGTTACGCTTCTGCTACCATATCTCCGACCTGACTTGTAGAGTAACTCATTTTGCCGGCGTGTAGCGATTTTATTTTGTTGGCCGTAGCAAACATCACGCCCTTCTGCTATATCAGATAATCCAGGACGAAGTGGGACTTGAGAGGCGATACGAGGAGATCCACGAGCAAACCAAACGCTGGACCTACAAAGGTAGACCAACCAAAAAGGCAAAAAAACTCCAAGCCATCGAAGCCCGGCTGAACTCGTACAGGACGATTGATTGGGACGTACTGCTGCGGAGTTGAGGTTCCGCGACCCTCAAATGCTAAGGGTCGGCAGAGAGAGTAAGCCGGAATAACTCCTCCTAGATTACCAGTGTGGCTGCTTATGCTATACAAAGCATGGCGGATATCTGTAAACCATCGTGGTTTCTCATCAATCCTCGATTCTTTCACGTTGTACGTAAAGTAGAGTTCCCTCTCCGGGATGAGAAAATAAGTATTGTTGGGTAGCCAATAAAAGGTATAATTTGTGTTAAAGCTAACGACAGATGATTAATCACACTTGCGAACGGCTAAACGGAAGCTCCGAAAAGTATTTGGGCATATTCTCGATAATATGTATGCCTTTAGTTGGAATAGTTGCAAAATGCTAAAGATTTGAATGAACGATTTTTTTGCTGTAAAAGGAGATGACGGAAATGAGACCATTCAGAAAGTACTTTAATTTGTCGGTAGCCCTCTGTGTTTTCGTGATGATTCTGGCAGTCTTTTTCCCCCTCGGCTGCTCAAAAAAACGAACGGAAACGAAAGAGATAAAAATCGGCGCAATTCTATCTCTCACGGGGAGCGCGGCGATGTATGGCAAATGGTCGCAGAATGGCATTGACTTAGCGATCGATGAAATAAATCGAAATGGGGGTTTTAATGGCAGGCCAATCAAAGTCATCTATGAAGATGATGTCTCAATCCCTAGTTCTGCCGTCTCAGCCGCCAAGAAACTCATCGAGATCGACGGCGTGAAAGCCATACTTGGCCCCTTAACCAGTTCAAGCGTGCTTGCCGCTGCGCCGGTTGCTGAAGCCAGACGCGTGGTCTTGTTGAGCCCATGTGCATCCAGCCCCAAGATTACCGAGGCGGGTGATTATATCTTTCGTAATTGGCCGTCTGACGACTTCGAAGGCGCGGCCATGGCTGAATTCTTAGCTCAGCAACTTCACGTGAGGAACGTTATTGTTATGGCCATGAATAACGAATATGGCTTAGGTCTGCAAAAGGTTTTCATTAGGCGAGCCAAGGAACTTGGACTGGAGATACTTGGTGTGCTCAGTTTCGAACAGGGCGCGACCGATTTCAGAACACAAGCAGCTCGGATAGGTGAGTTTAAACCAGATGCTGTCTACGCACCTGGTCACGCCAAGGAAGTGGCAATGGTGATCCGCCAGTGTCATGAGATAGGCGTGAAGACTATTTTCACTTCTGGCGTTGCCTTTGGATCACCAGACGTGTTCGCCATAGCAGGAAATGCAGCAGAGGGGAGTTACTATACGGCCCCTTTCTTTGACCCGAACAGTCCAAACGAAATGGTGAGAGTCTTTGAAGAGGCGTATAAAGCGCGGTTTCATGCGGAAGCCGAAGTCTTCGCAGCGCATGCGTATGACGCAGCGAAAATTCTGGTGACTGCTCTCCAACACGTTGGTGGCGACGCCAGCAGACTAAAAGATGCTCTTTATCTGGTACGTGATTTTCCTGGCGTGACGGGGAACACCACATTCGATAAGAACGGCGACGTAGTTAAACCGGTTGCTATAAAGGTTGTGAAGGGCGGGGCATTTGAGCAATGGCGACCTTGAAAACAGAGATTTTGCGAAAGATTTGGAATGTCGCTCTCATCGGTATGAACGTTTTCTTTATCGGTGTAGCAATATACCTGTCTATGAAGGAAGGTGTCTCTCCCACAAAGGTGTACATGATATCACTTTTGACGATGTCCCATCTATAGTTGGAGGTTGAAATATACGATGGCTACTCCGGCCTGACTTGAGTAAGCTCAGGCCAGAAAACAAGATAAACATTTTTGAAAGGAGTAGCCATGCAAACACAATCGTATCAAATTGCCAATAAGACCGACAGTCGAAAAATCGCCGAATTCCTCAGTAAGGACGGCCAGTTACTACTGCCGTTGCTTGATATGATCTGCAACACCGAACAGGCTCTCGATGAGCTCATCAACGTCACGGGCAAAGCGGCTATAGAAGCGGTACTTCTGCTCAGTGCACAACAGATAGCCGGCCCAAAACAGCCAGGCAAAGCTCACGGCGATGTCACTTGGCACGGCAGGCAACAAGGAGTTGTTTCACTGTCCGAACGCAGACTACGAATCGAAAAGCCCAGGTTACGCAAAAAAGGCAAAGGCTGCGGCAACGAAGTATCCATTGCAGCCTATGAAGCCATGGTCATGAACACTCGGCTGGGTTCGCAGATCCTGAAGATACTGATGAAAGGTGTTTCTACTCGGAAATACAAGGAGATTCTGCCCGAGATGGCTGAAACTGTTGGGGTTAGCAAATCGCAGATCAGCCGCGAGTTTATTGCCGCCAGCGAAAAGGAATTCAAGCAGCTCTGTGAACGCCGGTTTGATGAGACAGAGATTCTTGCTATTTACATCGATGGAATTCAGTTCGGCGATTGTCATGTGATTGTGGCTTTAGGCGTTGATTCATGCGGTTCTAAGCATGTTTTGGGTCTTCGGCAAGGCAGTAGTGAAAACAGCCGGGTTGCCACTGACCTTCTCAATGATCTGGTTGAGCGAGG
>Ga0315545_1001991_pt1 | contig 19071 bp, 15 predicted proteins | sample SalMarSW160210MG_FD_203096 | JGI IMG/M metagenome (GOLD analysis project Ga0315545, IMG submission 203096) | Salt marsh sediment microbial communities from the Plum Island Ecosystem LTER, Massachusetts, United States - Salt Marsh Sediment SW1602-10 ...
CCTCAGCTTTGGCAGGATGGACATTGACATCAATTTCCTCAGGTGGCAACGAGATGTTAATTATAGCGACGGGATGTTTGCCGTCCATGAGCAAGCCATGATAGGCTTCCTCAGTTGCTCTAACCAGTAAGGGGCTGCGTACCCACCTTCGATTAATAAAAAAACTGAGATAGCTGCGGTTGGGGCGAGCTAAGGACGGTGGGCTCACCAAGCCGCTAACCTTAATAATGCTATCTCTTCCTTCTACCTCCAGCATCGCCTGGGCCAACTCTAACCCGTATATTTGGTTCACTACATCACGCATATCGCCATTGCCCGTGCTATGTAAGCTAAGCCGTTTATCAAGGAGCAAAGTGAACCTGACCTCAGGAAAAGCCAGTGCATAATGGCTCAATACGTTGGCAATATGGCTGCTCTCTGTATTCACCGATTTCAGAAACTTGAGCCTAGCCGGCAAATAGCGGAATAATCGGCGCACAGCTACAGTGGTGCCTAAAGGTCTAGCACGATTCTCTCTACGAGCTACGGTACCCTTCCTTAAGTATACATAGCTACCAATAGTATCCACAGGTGCTTTGGTGGAGACCTCCACTTCAGCCACAGCGCTGATGCTAGGCAAGGCCTCACCCCGAAAGCCAAGGCTGGAGATACTCCCCAAATCGTCTAAGTCGCTAATTTTGCTGGTGGCATATCGGCAAAAGGCAAGCTCCACTTCTGATGCTGAAATACCCGCCCCATCGTCACTTACTTTAATTAAGTCTATTCCGCCACCTTGTGCTTCTACACTGATCTGACTGGCTCCGGCATCAAGCGAGTTCTCCACTAACTCCTTTACCACTGAAGCCGGCCGCTCAATTACCTCCCCAGCAGCGATCTTAGAGACTACCTCAGGCGCCAAAACCCTAATAGGCATTTAACTCAATTTTACACGCTTTCGTGTATTCTGTCAATAGTTTACGCAGGAAAATCTTGGTCTTTTTCGATTTTCTGCAAAGGCGCCAGGCTGAGCAGCAGCTTCTTAACTCCAGCCTCCCTGAAGGACACAGCTACTACTTGATCCCCTTTGTCAGGAAAACAATCCATCACTACCCCATCCCCAAACTTACTGTGGCGCACCCAATCGCCCACTTTCAAATCCAGAGTGCCCAGGGAGTGAGTCAACGGTTGGGAATAAACAGTATCCGGTAAGCTCAGGTTTTCCTCCTCCCATAATCTCTTGGTGGTCACCAGATGTGGTGAAATATCCTGGAGGAAGCGTGACGGCGGGTTCGCCGAGCTATTGCCAAACAAGCTGCGGCGGTAACTGCGCAAGAGGTAAAGTCGCTTCTCAGCTCTAGTTATACCAACATAGCACAGACGACGCTCCTCGGCCATTTCTTCTGGGTCATCAAAGGATTTCCTATGAGGCAAAATCCCCTCCTCCATGCCGACAATAAAAACGACAGGAAATTCCAATCCTTTAGCTTGGTGCAAAGTGATTAGGGTTACAGTATCGGCCTTTTCATCTAGCTCATCTATGTCTGATACTAGGCTAACCTTCTCCAAGAAGGCAGCTAAAGCCTCTTCAGGCTTAAGCTCAGCATATTCCTTGACAACGCTTTTCAACTCCATTACATTTTCCCATCTCTCCTCCCCACCCTCTTTCTCCAAAATGTATTCTCTATACCCGGTATGCTCCAATATCTCATTCAATAGTTCAACAAGGTCCAGCTCACGACCTGTGGCAATGAGTCTATCGACAAGAGCAGCAAATCCAGTCAAGGCTTGAACAACACGAGAGAATAGAGCCTTACCATCCATCGCCTGCTTTAAAGCATCATAAAGAGAGACATCTTCGGACGCGGTCCAAGCCTGAAGCTTGCTGAGAGTTCCCTGACCAATGCCTCGCCCAGGAGTATTTATGATACGAGCCAAACTGACGTTGTCATGTGGATTATGAATGACTCTAAGGTAAGCAATGATATCCTTGATCTCCTGTCGGCGATAAAAGCGTGTGCCACCAACAAGCTTATACGGCACTCCGTAGCGCATAAAAGTCTCCTCCAACGCTCGTGATTGAGCATTGACCCGATACATCACGGCACAGCCTTTCAGCGATATTTGCTCCCGGCTGACTAGCCTTTCTATCTCATTGACCACTGATTGAGCCTCTCCTTCCTCACTGTAGCTCTCAATAATAACCACCGCAGAGCCAACTTCATTCTCCGTCCATAAGTCTTTGGGCTTGCGTTGCTCGTTCGCCGAGATAACGTCTGAAGCCGTCTCTAGGATCGTCTTGGTGGAGCGGTAATTCTGCTCCAAATACACCACTTTGGCCTCAGGATAATCCCTCTCAAAACTCAGGATGTTGCGCAAATCGGCGAACCTCCAGGAATAAATCGATTGGTCAGGATCACCAACAACACAGATATTGTGATATCTGCCTGCCAATCGCCTCGTGAGCTCATATTGGGCAATATTGGTATCCTGAAACTCATCAACTAAGACATGAACATAACGTGACTGGTATCTGCTAAGAATTTCTGGATGGTCATTGAATAGCTGTACCGTTTTCATTAGCAAATCATCGAAATCTACGGCCTCACTTTGACTTAGCAACTGTTGATAGCGCTGGTAGACCCTATGCACTATTTCTTCAAAATAACTATTAACCTGCTGGGCGTAGCCGTGAGGAGTAATAAGGCGGCTCTTGGCAGCGCTAATGGCTGATTGTAACGTGCGAGGAGCATATTGCTTAGGGTCAAGATTTAATTCCTGAAGGCTCCGCTTTAGCAAATTCAATTGGTCTTCATCATCATAAATGACAAAACTGGAGTTAAGCCCTATGGCTTGACCCTGATGACGGAGAATTCGACTGCAGATAGCATGGAAAGTGCCCAGAGTCAAAGCTTCACCCACCGGCCCCAGAAGTTGTTCTAACCTTTCTTTCATTTCACGGGCAGCCTTGTTAGTGAAGGTGACAGCCATAATCCGCTGTGGACTTACGCCACAGACTTTGACTAGGTAAGCAACATGGTGGGTGATTACTCTGGTCTTACCGCTGCCAGGGCCAGCTAAGATAAGCACCGGACCCTCAATGGCTTCTACGGCTTGTCTCTGGGCAGGATTAAGCGAGGCTAGGATTTCCATAAGGGCTAAACAGCATTATAACATGGGCGGAGACAGCTCCAAAAAAATCAAACTTGCCTTAGCCATACTCCTCTTAAGTTTACTATGATGCCGCTGATTACCTTTGAAAGCAAACTTCCAGACTTTTGTCCTCCTCTATGATGTTTTGAAGCAAAAGAGATAGCTAGCTTCTCTCTGGGCAAACTTGAAAACAAAAACGGGCATCAGTGCCTCTGCGGTTTCACGGATTTTTTCGCCGGTAAGTGGTGGCTGACGAGATAATGACCAGCAAAGCTGAAAGAAAACGAGGAAGTCAAGCTAATAAGCAGAAATGGGTTCTCTGTCAGTGGTGATTTTTCTGGTTGTGGCTAGCTGCTGGCGAATGTGTTTGGGAAGGGTAAACATAGCCTCATGGGTGAGCCCATCATATGACTTTAGCTCTTTTGATATTCTTGCCCGGATTCTGGCGTCAATCTCCCCGGGCACTAATTTGGTGGGGTCTAGGTTGTCCGAGGCAGAGATAAACCCCCATAAGCTGGTGAACGAAGGTACGTGTACTTGATAGGGGCGGACTGTTGCAAAAACGGTTCTTAAGGTGTTGACAATAGCAGCGAAATTTTGTGAATCAGCCCAGGTGGCAGATTCAGCTTGCACAGATATAATGCCATCAGGTTCGAGCCTTTGTTTGACTATCTGGTAGAATTCTTGAGTATATAAGAAACGAGCTGGTCCCTCTGCCAGAGGGTCAGCTAGGTCAATAACTATAACATCAAACTTATCTGGGCATTTTTTCAGATATTCCCTGGCATCAGCGAAGTGGAGCTCGACGCGAGGGTCATCAAAGGAGTTCTGATGAAAGGAGTGCAGAAATCGACGGCAAATATCTACCACTTCTTTATCAAGGTCTACCATAGTCACCTTTTTGACTGACTTATGTCGCAAGACCTCTCTCAAAGTGGCGCCTTCCCCTCCACCAGCGATAAATATCTTTTCTGGCCGGGGGTGAGTGAGCATGATGGGGTGCACTAGAGCTTCGTGGTAAACAAACTCATCGCTCTCGCTGGACTGAATTTTCCCATCGAGAACCAGGCAGGTGCCAAAGCTGCCAGTGTTGATGACTTCTATCGATTGAAATTCACTTTGCCCAGAATATATCACCCTCTCAATATTATACAAAACAGTAAGGTTGGGGCTAATATAGTCATGAAACCATTTATGTTTGTCAGGGTCTTTGTCTTTCATTTTGTTGCATAACCAACCCGGCTATCCTCTACAATGCCTCTTCGCAACTCAACTACAGAGTAGTTTTTGGCTTCCAATTTCTCTATTATTAACTTGGCAGCTTCACCCGGTTTCACATCATCTCCACAGGTAAAAACATCAACAGCAGCATACCGATACTCAGGCCAAGTATGGATGGAGATGTGCGATTCGGCGATATTGGCCACTCCGCTCACCCCATGAGGAGAGAAATGGTAGAAAGATTGGCCGACTACGGTAGCGCCACAGCAAATGGCAGCTTCGTTAAGACAGTCTTTAAGAAAATCTAAGTCATCCAGCACCTCCTTGTTGCAGTCTTTCAGCTCTAGTAACATATGTCTTCCCAGTGCATACAAATCACCTTCCCTCCTTTAGATTCAAGTCGATAACAAAGGTTTAACGAGGCAAAACAAATTCTATATTGCCTGCTTACTAAGGGTCAAGGCTTGTGTTGGCTGAGCATGCAGCATTGGAGCGAGTACAGGTTTCTGTTACAATATTACTTACTCTCAAGGCGTATGTCTGCAAAGGAACGATTTGTTACCATTTGTACTGCCAGACACTTAGAGGCACATGTGATCCAGGGACGGCTGGCAAGCGAAGGCATCCCAGCCATTCTAAGCTATGAGAGTGCTGGCTTAGTTTATGGACTTACTGTTGACGGCTTAGGTGAAGTAAAGATATTGGTGCCCAATCATCTAGCCAAAGAAGCTAAGGAGATTTTGGGAATTTAGCCTATGAGTTCAAGATTAGAGCGCATAACTGAGCAGCGCTCAGACAGTTTGAAAAGGATTGCTTCCTATGGGGTAGACCCCTATCCCCATTCTTATCATCCCAGCCATACTACAACCGAGGCGCTGGCTCTTTTTGAACAACAAAAGGGAAAGTTACACGCTATCTCCCTCGCCGGGCGGGTTATGGCTAAGCGCTCCATGGGCAAGATGACCTTTTTTGATATCCGTGACGGCTCAGGGAGAATACAGCTGTGTTTTCGCCATGACCTTCTGGGCAAAGAGAGATATGAGTTTCTTAAAGATATTGACATCGCTGACATTATAGGAGTGGAAGGCGAGCTTTTCCAAACAAAGACTGGAGAAATCACCCTTGAGGTATCCAACTTTGCCATGCTGTGTAAATCTCTTCGCCCTTTACCAGAGAAGTGGCACGGGCTAGCTGATGTGGAGAAACGCTATCGGCAGAGGTATCTTGATCTCATTGCCAATGAAGAGACCAGAACTATATTTATGCTACGTAGTCGGATCGTCACCGCGATAAGGAATTTCCTCAATGACCATGGCTTCATAGAAGCAGAGACACCCGTTCTCCAGCCGCAGGCTGGAGGAGCCTTAGCACAGCCCTTTGTCACCCACCACCACGCTCTTGGCAAAGACCTTTACCTGCGCATTGCCTTGGAGCTTCCCCTCAAGAAGTTAATAGTAGGCGGCTTTGACAAGGTTTATGAGATGGGACGTGTATTCCGCAATGAGGGTATCTCTATCAAACATAATCCCGAATTCACCCTGCTCGAGTGCTACCAGACCTATGCTGACTATAATGACATAATGGGCTTGGTTGAGGAGATGTTCTCTTACGTTGCTCAAGAGGTTCTAGGCAACACCAAGATTACCTGTAATGGGGAGACTATTGACCTTGCTCCTCCCTGGCAAAGGCTTTATCTACGTGAGGCTATCGAAAATTATTGTGGTATTGACTTTGAGCAGTATCCAGACGCCGAATCTCTCCGAGACGTAATCCTGCGTTCAAAGGCATCGAAAATATCAGCTAAGCGATTTGAAGGTGATTTTGAGTATTTGTCAAACATTGATGTGGCATCAAGAGTTAAACTTGTTGATAAACTTATTTCTGCCTTTGTTGAGCCAAACCTTGTCCAGCCGACTTTTCTCCTCGATTACCCAGTAGAAATGTCACCTTTGGCTAAGAGGAAACGAGGTAATGACCGCCTGGTAGAGAGGTTTGAGACCTTCATTGGTGGGGTAGAGGTTGCCAACGCTTTCACTGAGCTCAATGACCCTGTGGAACAAAGAGAGAGGTTTCGGCAACAGCTGAAACAGCAGGTCGACAATGAAGAAGTCGAGATTGCCGACGAGGATTTTCTTGAAGCTTTAGAGTATGGCATGCCACCAACTGGTGGTCTTGGGGTAGGCATTGACCGCCTGGTAATGCTGCTGACTGGTCAGCAATCCATCCGCGAAGTTATACTCTTCCCCCAGTTAAAGGCAAAACAAGATGCTTGATATTAAGCTTATTCGCGAAAATCCTGACCTTGTTCGTCAGGCAATGGAGAAAAGAGGCAATGCTGCCTCCGTGGAAACCGTCCTTGAAACTGACGACCATTACCGCCACTTGCTGCGTCAGATCGAGGCACTGCGGGCTCGACATAACGAGACAAGCAAGCGACTGGGCAAAACTAAAGAGAAGCCACCTGAGCTTATCGCTGAGATGCGCCAGTTAGGAGAGCAGATATCCTCCTTGCAGCGGGAGACCAAAGAGGCTAAGGGCAACCTTGATTCCTTGCTGCTAGGATTGCCAAATATCCCTCACCCCAGTGTACCTTTAGGAAAAAACGAGAACGACAATATCGTAGTGCGTACTTGGGGTGAACCAAAAAACTTCTCTTTTAAGCCACTGCCTCACTGGGAGCTGGGGGAAAATTTGGACATAATAGATTTCCCTAAAGGAGTAAAGCTCTCGGGAACCAGGTTTTATGTTCTCAAAGGATTAGGAGCACATCTTCAGCGAGCACTCATTTCTTTTATGCTCGATTTGCATGTCAAGGAGCATGGCTATAAAGAAATTTACCCTCCCTTTATGGTAAAGCGAGAATGCATGGTAGGCTCAGGAAACCTGCCTAAATTCGCCGATAATCTCTATCATGACGATGAAGATGATTTTTGGTTCATACCCACAGCGGAGGTGCCTTTAACTAATCTGCATCGTGATGAAATATTAGATGCCAAAGTTTTGCCCCTTTCCTACGTTGCCTATACCGCTTGCTTTCGCCGGGAGAAGATGGCTGCTGGTAAAGATACCCGAGGCATCAAGAGGGGACACCAGTTTGATAAAGTGGAGCTTTATAAGTTCACTGAGCCTGAGACATCCGATGAGGAGCTGGAAAATCTGGTAGCTAATGCCGAAGATGTATGCCGTAGATTAGCTATAGCTTACCGTGTAGTGCAACTATGTACTGGAGATCTTGGTTTCGCTGCCTGCAAAACCTACGATATTGAAATGTGGGCTCCTGGCTCTAACGAGTGGCTCGAGGTCAGCTCTTGCAGCAATTGTGGCGACTTCCAGGCAAGAAGAGTCAATACTCGCTATCGCCCTGAACCTGATGCTAAGCCTCGCTCTGTTCACACACTTAATGGCTCAGGTTTGGCCTTACCACGAGTCCTTATCGCTGTGCTTGAGAATTACCAACAACCCAATGGCACGGTATTAGTGCCTGAGGTACTACAGCCTTATATGGGGCAGGAAGGTACCTATGTTTCATAGGACCTTGGCATTCCAAGTACATGCTCCCCGATGTAATTCAAGGCCATCTGCTGTGTAATTGGAGCAAGCCTAATTAAGTTTATTTCCCTCCACCACCTTTCGACATCGTACTCCCGAGCATATCCATAGCCTCCAAAAGTCTGCATCGCCCAGTAAACAGCTTTAATGCCGCTTTCAACAGCTACAACCTTCGCCATGTTGGCAATGTCCCCTACCTCTCTAACCCCTGCCCCACTATCGTACAGGGTAGAAGCCTTAAAATTGAGGACTTTTGCTGCCTCAAGGTTAGCATAGGCTTCAGCTAAGTTAAACTGTAAACCTTGGTAGCTTCCAATTGGCACGCCGGCGAAAACTTTCCTTTCCTTGGAATAATCAATGGCCTTACTCATTGCCAGCCTGGCAATGCCAATAGCCGCCGCGGCAAAAGACATCCGCTCAGTATTCAGGGTGTCAAGTAGCGAATACCAACCACCATCCAATGGTGGCATTAAAGCGCTTTCCGGCACATTCAGGTCATTGATGCCAATGTCACAAGAATGGGAGTAATTTATTCCATGCTTGGGGATAGCGGTCATCATAACGGCTGGATCGGGCAAATCAGCAAGGAAGAGGCTCAATCCATCGGTTTTCTTGACGCTTTTCTCCCCCGGCGTTGTTCTGGCTACTATCATCATTCCCTTTGCTCTATCAGCCCCGCTAATGAACGTCTTGTTGCCACTTATTATCCATCCACCATCCACGCTCCTCGCCGTTGTTCTGGTGTCGAGGGTATTTGTGCCTGCGTCTGGTTCCGTAAGGCCCATGCAAAATTCAATATCTCCTGAAGCCATGCCAGGAAGATATTTCCGTCTCTGTTCCTCAGTTCCATGCCGAATTATGCTTAAGCCACCGAAAATCTCGGTTAGGATGAGGTACCATGGGCCAGCCATCCCACAGCCACCTGCAGCCAACTCCTCCATTGCTATAAGCAACTCTGTCATACCTTTTCCCGAGCCGCCATATTTCTCAGGAATTATCAGGCCGGTAAATCCAGCCTTGCTTATCGCCTGCCAGAACTCCTCGGCAAATTCCTCCCTGAGATCCTTTTCCCGCCAATATTCTGGAGGAAAATCCCTGGCTATTTCTCCGGCTGAGCTGGCAATCATCTTCTGTTCTTCGGTAAAGCTAAAATCCATACGCTCCCTCCTTAATACCCATCCTACGGTGGACTTTAGCCAGCAAACCAGCAAACTGGCTCACCACCCCCTTGCTTCTGGACTATTATCTATCCCATACCTATTCTTGATGAATTCCAAAGTGGCTTTCATCGAGGTCTCGACAAATTCCATTGCCTCGGGATCTCTCTGCAGGCAAGCCCATTCAGGAACTTTCTCTCCCCGAACCGTTGCCACGGCATACAAATCCATCAAATCTCCCTTCCTCTTCCCTTTCGGCACAAATTCAAACTTCACCTTTTTCCCAATGAAGATCTCCTTTGGTGGAATGTGCAGCAATGTAGGCAAAGTAGTATCAGCACCATCGACTTGAACCCAACCCATTGAGAAAGGCAGCATGTACTCAAAAGGAGCTGCTGCCAAACACTGCACTGTAAAAGTGTGAATGATACCGGTCAATGGGAGATCTATCCAGTTCTCAAAACAGTCAGCTACCTTACACTCTGGCTTCCAGCAGTGAGCTCGAGAAGGACAATATACCGTGCCGCATTTAGGGCACTTTGTTCCCATAAGCTTTCCCTCTAGTAGCCCCCTGAAAAACGGAGAAACAAGACCATAGCTGTGGGAATAGAAAGCGAAACTAGCACGGTCTATCACCATAAACTCTTTGGGTGGCCTTTGCCTCGATTCTTCAATTGTGCCACCACCCCAAGGACCCTTTACTATCTGATGTCCCTTGATATCCCATAATCCAAGGTGGACTATTGGCTCCCAAAGTTCATGAGCCACCGTTGAGTTATCTGCCACCACAGGATAGTCCCTATATTTCTTCTCTCGACCTCTCTTTATTTGTCTTACTGTTAGTTTTATCTCGGCTAATCCTTTTTCTTCTGCCATTTTCACTTCTCCTCGTTTTTTCTCTCACCTTTTTAGTCTCGCTCAAAAGTTAGTACTGCGCCCTGACAACCCGTGCCACCATGACCAGTAATGAGTGCCCTCTTTGCGTTCGGCACCTGTAGACCATCTGGACCGCACTTCTCCTTTATCTTCCCGGCAAGCTGCCAGAAAAGGAAGGTGGTATAGTAGAGACTAGTAGCTCCGACTGGATGTCCTGTTGCCGTCAGAGCACCACTCACGTTAACAGGACATTCACCACCGTACTCCACCACACCCTCTCGTATCATATGTTTTCCCTCTCCTCTGCCACAAAGACCCAAATCCTCATAAAGACAAAGCTCAACACCATCATAGGGAGCGAAGAACTCCATCAAATCCATGTCTTTCAGCGGATTAATAATGCCTGCCTGAGCATAGGCTCTCTTTGCTGCCACGTGCAGAGAGGCGAAGTTTGCCATGTCAGGATAAGGTGTCCTGGGTAACTTGACGAAATCTGGATATATCCTCGCTTCATCCTTGAATCCCTCATAGGCAAAATCTGCTGTTCGGTCTCCCGGTCTCATCGAGTCTGTCCCCACACCAACACCAGTTATCCACATAGGCGTATCGGTGAACCGCTTGACCTTCTCCTCGGCTGCCATCAGTACACAGCACGCTCCCTCGCTCATCACAGCATTATTCAATACTCGGTGAGGCCAACATACTAATCTGCTCTTCCAGTAGTCATCCAGCGTTATGGGCGCAGTGCCGTGTTGGCTTACCCACTGAGAGAACGGAACATGAGTAGAATTGTTGTGGTTTTTCACGGCAATCCTACCGAGATCCTCACAAGTCTCTCCATACAATTGCATGTGTCGCGTTTCCAGAGCAGCGTAATATGCATTGTAATAGCCACCAACAGGGAAATCCCAATCAGTATCGGCTGCGGAAGCAATCATTTCGTTTGTGCTGGCAACATCAACCTCACACATCCATTCCCAACCAGGGATTAAGATAACGTCAAAAAAACCTGACTGTATCAAGTAGTAAGCATTAACCAGTGCATCTACCGGGGTAGAGCCTCCAGACTCAACTCGGTAACCAGGTTTACCGTGCAAGCCAAGATAATCTTGTATTATCCAGCCCATACATAGCTGCTGATTCAAATGGTCACTGAAATAGCTCATCATTACTGCATCTATTTCATCTGCCCCCAAATTGGGACACTGCCGCAACAGGTCCTGATAAGCTATGGCGACTCCTTCTTCAGCATTCTCTCCATGCCAGAGGTCTGGTCTGAATATTCCACCACCACATATGGCTACTCTTCTGTTAGCCTTAGGCATAGTTCACTCTCCTTTCTTTATGTCATCATGTCATTACTAATCCCAGTTCCAACAGCTTATTGTGCAGACAACAACATAGTCACACACCTAAACTTCTCAGACACGCCACCTCCTTTCTTGGAACAAGTACATGCGACGTTTCATATTTCGTTTTTCCCTTAAATCAAACCTTCCCAAGAGGTTCTTTAGTGACGGGATTCGAAGGATTTCTTCCAGACAGGGCAGCAATTACATTTTCCGCGGCTATCGCGTACATCCCCCCTCGCTTTTGCTGCGCAGAACTACCTAAAATAACGTGCGTCACCTTGCAGCTTTGCTCTAGTTTCGCACCGCTTGGCTTCTGCTGTAGTATAGCACTTCCACATCAAATCGAATCAAACCCCGAAGGGCCCTATGCTCAATTCTCTGGAAAATGCGAGGAGCTATCCCCAGGTAATAGCCAAAACCTTTAACACGGTATAAAATCATAGAGTAAGAAATCAGCATCTTTTTATTCTGATAATATATGTAGGCTAGAGATGGAATATGAACACTTGAGAAATGCCGATGAAGTTGTCTACGAGGCAATGCTGAAGGAGATAGAGAGGATAAACACTAGCCTTGAATTGATATCTTCAGAGAATCTCCCTAGCAAAGCGACTCTTGAAGCTCTTGGCTCTGTCTTCAATGACAAGTACTCCGAGGGGTACCCGGGTAAGAGATACTATGGTGGCAACAAGTTTATTGATGTTATCGAGAATCTGGCCATTGAAAGAGCAAAACTCCTATTTGGAGCGGAACACGTGAATGTTCAACCATACTCCGGCAGTCCGGCCAATATGGAAGTCTACCTTGCTTTCATGAACCCCGGAGACACGCTCATGGGGATGAGATTGGAGCACGGAGGGCACTTAACTCATGGACACAAAGTAAGCTTTACTGGCAAGTTATTCAACGCAGTCCAATACGGAGTAAACAGAGAGACAGAATTATTAGATTACGATGAAATCGAGAAGATTGCTCTGGAAGCAAAACCTAAGGTAATTGTTTGCGGAACGACTGCCTATCCGCGCCAGATTGACTTCAAGGCATTTCATGAAATAGCCAAAAAAACGGAAGCGATTTCCATGGCCGATATCGCCCACATTGCTGGGCTTATTATTGGTGGTGTCCATCAATCACCTTTCCCTTACGTAGACGTTGTAACAACGACGACACACAAGACTCTCAGAGGACCAAGAGGAGCAATGATAATGTGCAAAGAGAAATTTGCCAATGCTATAGATGAAGCGGTCTTCCCCGGAATGCAGGGAGGACCTCACGACCATGTTACAGCGGCCATGGCTGTTGCTTTTGGTGAAGCTCTAAAACCGGAGTTCAAAGATTATGCACGACAAGTCGTGAAAAACGCCAAAGCCTTGGCAGAATCCCTGATGGAGAATGGTTTCAGATTAGTAACTGGGGGAACCGATAACCACCTAATGGTTGTTGATTTACGGAATAAAGGCATCACTGGGAAAGAGGCAGAAGCTGTACTAGATAGTGCTGGTATATCTGTAAACAAGAATACAATCCCATTTGATCTGAGAAAACCCTTTGACCCCAGCGGCATTAGAATAGGAACACCAACAGTAACGACTCAAGGAATGAAAGAGGAACAGATGAGACAAATTGGAAAATTCATAACAGAAGCAATAGACTCCAAAGACGATCGGAAAGAATTGGAACAGATTCAGCAAAGGGTCAAAGTGTTATGTCAGGCATTCCCGGCATACCCGACGCCACCTTAGCCTTAGAGACTCAAGGATTATCATGAGGCAAGAATGCCAAACTGACCCACTAGCCAGATGCGCACATAGCAGCCAGTTGTATGGCTTCCTTGGCACACTATGGTATGTATCTAGAACAACGTAAAGAGGAAGGTTGACCAGGCTGGATGGCATTTTGTATGAGTTCGATGCGCTTGGCTTTACCTCCCTGGTCAACTTCTACGGCGACAACGTCTATACGCCAAAGTGGCGGTAAGTCCTGGTGGGCATTAATGTAGCCTAAGGCCAAAGCAACGAGTTTTTCCTGTTTGCGTTGCGTTATGGATTCTTCTGGAGTGCCAAAGTCTAAGCTACTCTTGGTACGAACCTCAACAAAGACAAGATAATCCTTTTGATGAGCAACGATATCGATTTCCCCTGCACGGCAACGGAAATTGGTCTCGCGAATACGGTATCCTCTTTTCTTGAGGAATTTCCGTGCCAGTTCCTCTCCTAGCTTAGCAACTTCGTCGCGGTTCATGCATAGTCAAGATTGCGTCCCCTTTCTCATCTTCATCTGTCCTCCCATCAGCGTAGCTGCATCCCGTCCCTTATCGGGTAAACCGTTAGCCGCCACGCATTCTTCTACCTACATTAACTCACACCTCCTGTTCAGGGTTGATGTCGGGAGTGCGCCTTGTATTCTGCTTTCAGACCACTCCTCTCAAACCTTCAAGACAGCTCGGCTGTCCCCTACCTCCTGTCATCACCTCTCGCCGACACACCTAGCTGCTGAGATGACAACGCCTTTCCTTGCACTTACTCAAAGCTACTGCTTCGATGGGAAGACAGCTCCCATAAAGTGAAGGATTAAGGCAGCAATTGTTCGGGAAGTCAGGTTGCTACAGTCATAAGCAGGACACATACAGGCCACGTCAAAACCGACCACCCTTCCCCTTCTGGCTATCCCAACCAAGGTTTGCTCAACCTCCAGGAAGCTCAATCCACCTGGCTCGGGAAACGTTGTACCCGGGGCCACCGAGGGATCCAAGACATCGACATCAAGGCTTACATAGATATTCTTAGCCTCGGGAATGCTCTCCACCACCTTGGCAGCTCCCATCTCTCTGAATCTATTAGCTGTAATCACCTTCTCACCATACGCCAAAGCGGCGTCATAGGCTTTCTTAGAACTGGGAGGCAAAGGAGCTCTGAGGCCAATCAGCGTTATGTTATGAACAAAAGGAAGCTCAGAGCAGCGCCTGAATGCACTCGCGTTAAAAACCTTTACGCCCTCCTCCGTCTCGTCTTCAAAGTCTAGGTGGGCGTCAAGATACACGATATCGAGAGGATCGTACTTATCAAGCCCTCTCACCAACAGAAAGGGAATCGTATGATCCCCTCCGATGACCAGAGGAAAGGCACCACGACTCACTATACGCCTGACCGTTCTCGCTACTCTGTCGAAATTTCCCTCGTTTTCAGTAGGGAGGATATTTACGTCACCGCAGTCAGCCATAGTAACACCCTTCAACTCCTCCACACCAGTATCAACATTGAACCACCCGCAAGCAGCCTCAACCTTGCCATCGTCCGTATAGGAATATTCGCTCTGCGCTTGGCGAATCGCTGCCGGACCCCACCTAGTGCCACCGCGGCACCACCTTCTCGAACCACAGTCAAAGGGAAGTCCCAGGAAGGCGACATCCGCTGACAGTTCATCAAGATTGCCACAGGTAGGCATACCGAACAATGTATTAACCCCGGATAGAACATCCCTCGCTTTTTTCCTCACTATCTCCTCCTTGTTTTCTGAACTCTCCGATTCTAGCGGTTTTCACTCCAAACGCCGGTGCCAGCTCTGTCTAGTTAACGTCATCACTCCCCCGCCAACGCTTCCCCAGCAGTGGCTCGCCATCCACAACTTGACTTCTGGTTACCACAAAACCCGCAGCTGAAAAATCCCCTCTTCAACTATTTGTCTCCTTTCACGCAACACTGCTCCTGGCACAATTCTCTCTACCACCACTAGCTTGTGCCAGCGCGGGTTATCGAAGACCGAATAATACTTTAGGAAGCCATAACGCTAACTGTGGGACAAGTAGAACCAAAGCTAACACTGCCGCTTGGATTAGCAGGAAGGGCCAAATAGAACGATAGATATCTGTTATGCTTACTCCAGGTGGAGCCACTCCCTTCATATAGAACAGACAATAGCCGAATGGAGGAGTCAGGTAGCCCAGCTGCATATTGACTATGAAAAGAACTCCAAACCATACCGGGTCAAAACCACAAGCCGTAAGAATCGGGGCATAAACAGGAATGGTTAATGCTAGCATGGTTACTTCTTCCACAATACAGCCTAGAAGGATGTAGCTCAGCTGCATGAATACAACAAGCGTAAGCGGTGATACCGGTGCCTCTGTCAATACTCCGCGGATCAACTGTGCAGTACCTATATCAACAAATACAGTAGAAAATATTTTGGCTCCGAAAATGATCCACATAACCATTGCATTAATCATGAACGTCCGGTAGCATGCCTCTTTGAATAGCTGCCAGCTTAGTTTGCGACGAATGGCAACGGAAGCTAAGATGGCAGCAGATCCCACACCAGCAGATTCCATAAGGGAAGCCATACCCAGAAAGATCGAACCTAGCATAACGACAATAATTAAGGTAGGTATGATTACTCCTTTGCTTAAAGCAAGCTTCTGTCTCACGCCCAGCCTCTCTTCCGGGGGTATAGCGGGACCGAGGTTCGGTCGAAAGTGACATCTAAGGCCTATATAAGCCATATAGCACGCTGACAGAATGAGGCCTGGAATAACTCCCCCAGCAAACAGTCTTCCTATAGATGTGTGTGTCAACATGCCAAAGATGATTGCAGCAACGCTGGGAGGGATGAGGATCCCCAATGCTCCACCAGCCATGATAGGAGCCAGTGCTATACTTTTGTCATACCTGTACCTGAGCATTATGGGAAGCGCGATAATTCCCATCGTGGCTACTCCGGCAGCGGCTACCCCGGACATAGCGGCAACTACGGTGCAGACTGCTACCGTGGCTATAGCGAGCCCGCCAGGTACCGCTGCCAACCAGTGACGTATAGCCTCATACAGTTCCCCTGCTATTCCGGACCTTTCCAAGAGGCAAGCTATAAAGACGAACAGAGGCAGAGCAACTAGGGATAGCGAAACCATGCCGGAATAGACCTGCATGGCAGCGATAGTAAGCACACGCGGCCCCGCGTAGATAAATCCGACTATCATAGCGCTGGCCCCCAACGTGAAGGCCATGGGAAAGCCCAGCGCCAAACCACTAAACAGGCAGGCAAGAAGTATGATTAGATATGCAAATGGAGTCACTTCAGCTCTTCCTTCCTAACAACTAGCCATAAATTTCGTATCGCCAGAGCCAATGTCTGAAACAACATCAGTAAGGCAGCTAGGGGTATACATATTTTAACTGGGTATAGTGGAGAACGAAACATAGTGACCGTAGTTTCTCTGGCCAAGGTGGAGCTTACTGCCATGTCAAAGCCTTGTCTGAATATGAAGATGAGCAGCATAAAGAGAAGGGGAAAGGCAATTAAATCACATATTGCCTTTCCCCTGTCCGACAAGCGCGCATAAATGACATCTGACCTAATATGCTGGTTAAGCACAAGCGCGTAACCGCCGCCCAAGACCGAATAGGCGCCAAAGATAGAACAGCTTATTTCATGCGCCCATTTCGTAGGTGAGTCAAACCCGTATCTTAAAACAACCTCGTAGGTAAGGATCAGAGTCATAAACACGACAAGTACACTGAGAACCTTACCCGTCCGCAGATTGATGGCGTCTATGATAGCCAGAAGACGCACAAGGTATCTACGCATTCCTCAAGCCCGTCACTAAAGCTACGACAATAGTCCCGCTAGCTCGGCTATAGCTGGCTCGTATTTGACTAGGAAATCTTCAAGTATTTGGAGTGCTTCCTGACTGGCCGCATCACTGCACAACTCATCCGAAGCATCAAGCAATGCCTTCTGATATGCGACAATATCCTCCTCAGACCAGTCTATCACTTCAATTCCGCGCTCTTCTGCTTTCTCCCAAGCCTCTGCATCAACCTTAGGGCTATCGTAAAGTTCATACATGTTTCCAGCTTCAACCGCTATGCTTACTATAGCCTTAAGGTCATCGGAAAGTTTGGCCCATTCATCTTCATTTACACAAAACCAGTAAGCCATCGTGTCTTGCGTATAAGGCTCTCGAATCCAATAGTCGGTGACTTCATCCCAGCCCATTTCCAGGTAATCTGAAGCACAGGCATAGGAAATCGCATCGACGACACCAGTCGCTAATGACGTGTAGCACTCCGTCCCTGGAAACCAGGTTGTTGCCGCCCCAAATGACTCCCAGGCTGCGGCATCCGCTGTAGCGCCAGTCCTGTACTTTGTCCCCGGAATATCATCTATGCCATAGATAGGGACCCTTGAAGCAGTGCAACAGTATTCTCGTGAAGCGGTTACTGGTGTCACAATGTGTATGCCAGGATAATATTTGTCCGTTTCCTGTCTTATCAGCTCAAGCACCCGACCGTTATCCTCATATTGAAGGTACTGCCTGACCTCCCAGGGTTTATAAAGCACATGCAGCGCGTTGCTTGCCACCGCATAAATGGGGGCTTTGCCGCTCCAGTAATCAAAATAGAGAAACATCGCCGGGGTTGCCCCAGTAGACACAAATTCTATTTGTTCTTCGACAGCACACAGTGCCCCTGGCGCCGTGGGCTCAGCAACTATGCGCCCACCCGATGCATTGGTTATGTAGTCGCATATGTTACACAAGTTACGCCAGTGGACCCCGGCACTCTCCCAACAGGATGGCTTCCATCGTAGCACCTCAGCAGCGGGTGCTTCTGGCTCAGCCTCTTCAGGCGGCTCACCCTGTTCAGGCGGCACAGCCTCTTCAGGTCCAGCTGCTGGGGCACAAGCTGCAGCAACCAGTGCCAGCACCACCAGGGTTGAGCAGATACTGACCATTGATATAAGTAACCTTTTAGTCTTAGTCATAATTGTCCTCCTCAAAAATCACTCAGCCCGGAAATTCACTGCGTCTAATTCATTTTCCCTCCTTTCCTCTGGTCCTTCATTAACACGGAACGGCGCCGCCCACTATATATCATTATTGGTGAGCGACACCCCTTCAACATCTGTTTCAGTCTATTGGCTCTCTTTATTGGCGTCAATTCTATTGTATGGCTCTGTCTTACACATTAAGACTACAGTCTAATGCGACTTGGACACGTTGTCAATACCCCGAATTGACTCATAATTATTGTTACCGAAGGTGGTATCGTTGCCTCAAAAAAGTGTTACTTAGAGGAGGGATATGACAAGAGGCAGCATACGAGAATATACCGCAGCAGTGCAAGGGCGATATCTCCGGGTATCGAAGAAGGAAAAGGGGAGGATTTTGGACGAGTTCACCAAGATCACAGCTTGCCATCGCAAGGCAGCTATTCGGCTGCTCCATCGTGGGAATCAAGCCAGGGCAAATAAGAAGCATGGACGTCCTCGGCAATATGGCATTGCTGCAGCTGAAGCATTAAGACTAGCCTGGGAGGCTACCGACCGCTTGTGCTCTAAACGATTACACCCATTTCTGCCTGATCTGGTCGAAATTCTGAGGAGAAATGGTGAACAGGCCACAACTGCTGAGATTGAAGCCGCGTTGTGTCGAATGAGTCCGGCAACTATTGACCGGTTACTGCGCCCCTACCGGAGGCCTGGGGGGCGTCGTCCCATTGCCACTACCAGGCCAGGAAGCTTGCTGAAGAGGTCCATCCCCATTAAAACCTTCGCCGATTGGCAGGATGACCACCCTGGCTTCCTGGAAGTTGACCTGGTAGCTCACTGTGGGGAGAGCACAGAGGGCTTTTATTTAACTACCCTGTCTACAGTTGATGTAGCCAGTGGATGGACGGAGCATGTGGGAGTGTGGGGAAAAGGCCAGCAGCGAGTAGGTGCTGCAATCCATCGGGTAAGGCAGCGCCTGCCTTTTCCTTTGCTAGGGCTGGATTCAGATAATGGCAGTGAAT
>Ga0315545_1001992_pt1 | contig 19054 bp, 22 predicted proteins | sample SalMarSW160210MG_FD_203096 | JGI IMG/M metagenome (GOLD analysis project Ga0315545, IMG submission 203096) | Salt marsh sediment microbial communities from the Plum Island Ecosystem LTER, Massachusetts, United States - Salt Marsh Sediment SW1602-10 ...
GATTCAGGCCCTGGCCGTCTTTTTCCAGCTTTTCCACGACGCGCAGGCTCTGCTCGTTGTGTTTGAAGCCCGGCTTATAGAGCTCGTTTAGAACCTCCTCGCCGACATGGCCGAAGGGGGTATGTCCCAGGTCGTGCCCCAGGGCAATGGCCTCGGTAAGGTCTTCGTTGAGGTTCAGGGCGCGGGCGATGGTGCGGGCTATCTGCGCCACCTCCAGAGTATGGGTGAGACGGGTGACGTAGTGGTCGCCGAGGGGGGCGATAAAGACCTGCGTCTTATGCTTGAGCCGCCGAAAGGACTTGCTGTGGATGATGCGGTCACGGTCGTGCTGGAAGACGGTGCGCACCGGGCAGGGGGCTTCTTTCCTTTCTCTGCCCTTAGAGTCCTTGCTCTTCACAGCGTTAGGGGAGAGGCTCTCCTCCCGTTCCTCAATTAGCTGACGGATATTTAGCTCTTCGATCATTTGCCCTTGAGCTTGGCTTCGGCTTTGGCAATTATCTCGCGGGTGGTGCCAATCATATCCGGGCTTACCGAAACCGAGTTGATGCCCCATTCCACCAGCTTTTCGGTAAGCTCGGGGTAGACCGAGGGCGCCTGCCCGCATATTGACGAGGTGACGCCCATCTTCTTGGATACCTTGATTGCCCTCTCCAAAGCCACCAGCACCGCCTCGTTGCGCTCGTCAAAGGTGCTGGCCAGCTTTTCGCTGTCGCGGTCAATGCCCAGGATGAGCTGGGTGAGGTCGTTGGAGCCGATGGAGATGCCGTCGATGCCGACGGCCAGGAATTTTTCAATAAGGAAGATGTTGGAGGGCACCTCGACCATCATCCAGAGCTTGAAGTCCTGGGAGCGCTTCAGCCCCTCAGCCTCCAGGAGCTGCTTGGTGCGGTCGAGCTCGTCAACGGTGCGGACGAAGGGTATCATCACCCAGAGGTTCTTGAACTTCTGTCTCACCTTTTTGATGGCCTCTATTTCTAATCTAAAGACCTCAATATCCGTAATATACCTCGAGGCGCCGCGGTAGCCTATCATCGGGTTTTCCTCTTCTGGTTCGAATTCTTCGCCGCCCTTGAGCTGGCGGTATTCGTTGGTCTTGAAATCGGTGGTGCGGTAGACGACGGGGCGGGGGTCAAAAGCCTTGGCGAAGGTATTGATGCCCTCATAGAGCTTGTCGACGAAGTCCTGCCCCCGGTTTTGCTTAATCATGTACTGGGGGTGCTCGTTAATCTGGGCGACCATAAACTCGGCGCGCAATAGTCCGACGCCGTCCACATTACGCTTGGCCACGTTTTCGGCCAGCTCGGGCTGGGCCAGGTTGACATAAACCCTGGTCTTGGTCTTGATTGATTCCCGGAGGGTATCGGCCACGGCGGTGGTCTTGATGCGGCGGGTGACCTTGCCGTCGTAGATTTTGCCGTGCGAGCCATCAACGGTGATTATCTGGCCGTTCTTGATGATATGGGTCGCCTTCTCAGCACCGACGACGCAGGGGATGCCCAGTTCGCGGCTGACGATGGCGGCGTGGGCGGTGCGGCCACCGCGGTTGGTGACGATAGCCACGGCACGTTTCATGGCGGGGACGAAGTCGGGGGTGGTCATTTCCGCCACCAGGACATCGCCCGTTTTTACCTTGTCTATCTGCGAGGCGTTGGGGATGACGCGGGCGGGGCCCGAGGCTATGCCCGGGCTCGCCTTTTCGCCGCTTAAGAGAACGGGGTTGGCGATTTCGGGTTCGACCTCGGTCTTTTCCCGAATAGTGGTCACGGGGCGGGTCTGGAGGATGTAAATATGGTCGTCTTCCTTAGCCCACTCAATGTCCTGAGGAAATTTATAGTGGTCTTCTATCTGTTTGCCCAGCTTCGCCAGCTTGGTGATTTCGCCTTCGCTGAGCTTGGGCTTGGACTGGGTGGAGGTGGGGAGGGGCACCCAGATGTTGGTTTCTTTGGCTTTGGCATCGGGGTTTTTGACCAGCTGCGTCTCTTGGGCGACCGTTTTACGCTTGAGGATTTTCAGGCTCTCCTTGTTGACGACGTAGAGGTCGGGGGTTATCTCGCCGGAGACGATGGCCTCGCCTAAGCCATAGACGGCTTCGATAACAATCCTGTCGCTGGCGCTGGTCACCGGTTCCAGGGTGAACATGACGCCGGAGGTCTTGGACTGCACCATTTTTTGCACGGGCACGGCGATGCCCACCTTGAAGTGGTCGAAGCCCTGATGGTGGCGGTAGAAGATAGCCCGTGGCTCAAAGAGGGAGGCCCAGCATCCCTGGACGGCGGTGACTACCTCTTTTTCACCGTGTACGTTGAGAAAGGTGCGCTGCTGGCCGGCGAAGGAGGCTTCGGGCAGGTCTTCGGCTGTCGCCGAGGAACGCACCGCCACCAGCCCGCCGCCGATGTCATTATAGGCTTTTTCAATCTTTTCGGCGAGCTCGGGGGGCATGGGGGCGTCAAGGATGAGCTTTTTGACGACGCTGGCTACCTGCTGGAGCTGTTTGCTGTTGCTGGAGTCGAGGGGCTTGAGCCAGCTGGCGATTTTGCCGTGGAGCGAAGACCTTTCCAGGAAGTCAAAATAGGCGCTGGCGGTTACAATGAAGCCGGGGGGGACGGGTATGCCGGCCCGGGTCATTTCGCCCAGGTTGGCGCCTTTGCCGCCGACGGTATTGACATCGTCCTTGCCGACCTCATTAAAGAGGACAATTGCCTTTTGACCTTGCTGCATGTTAATGCCTCCTTAAGATTATCTATCTAGGGGGGAATACAGGCCAAGGGCCGATTTTTCACTTGGCTATTATACCATAACAAGGGGGCAGTTTTAAGCTGGGGTTTTCTCTAGACCTCACCACCTTGTTTAGCGTAAGTCTTTCTGTCCCACCCAGCCCGCCCTAATGAGTAAACTCCTTAATCTGGTATGGTTTCCACCCCTTACCCCTGGGAGTGAGGAGGCGTTATCCTAAAGGTGGATATATAAGGGGTACCACCCTTATAGGGTGGGATTTGGGTGGGAAGAAACAACGTGCGCCAACAAGGTGGGGTGAGGGGGCTGGATTCCCGCCGGAGTTTACCCCGTGCACCGACACGGGGCGGGAATGACAGTGGAGTTCGAGGGGGTGGTGGTCATGCAGCCAGTTGTTTATTGACAGGGGTGGGGTGGTGGAGTAAAATTTAGGTGCTGGTGAGATAGAGGAGGTTTTGGGATATGATAGAGATGACGATTGATAGTATCAGGGTGAGCCTGATGAACTATCAGCGGGTGGTGATTCTGAAGGAAAAGGATTCGGACCGCTATTTGCCCATCTGGATAGGTCCCGCCGAAGCCGACGCTATCGCCGTGAAGCTGCAGGACGTTACCGTAGCCCGTCCCCTGACCCACGACCTACTGCGCTCGGTCATCGACGCCCTGGGGGCGAAAATCAACTCTATTATCGTCAGCGAGCTTAAGAACGACACCTTTTACGCCAAGATTGTGCTCAGCGTGGACGGGGGGCAGATGGAGGTTGACTCCCGGCCCAGCGATGCGCTGGCGCTGGCGGTGAGGGCGGATGTGCCCATCTTCGCCGAGGAGGTTGTCCTGGATAAGGCCGGCATCCTGCTGGACAAGGAGACGGGCAAGCCGATACAGGAGGCGGAAGAGGGTGGCTTGGGGGGCAAGAAGCCCAGCGATGAAGAGCTGAGGAAGATGTCCGCTTTCTACGACTTCATTAACACCCTTGATTTGGAGGACTTCGACAAGCGCAAGTCCTAAATGCGGTTTTGACAATAACAAGCCCTGGAACGGAAAGAACCAGGGCTTTTTGCTAACCAGGAAGCTCTTGACCAACCAGGGCAGATTTGGTATGCTGCACAGGGCATGAGAAGGTGGGCAGCGGCGCTAAGATTCATCGGGGTGGGGTGGTTCGTTGGTATCTCTATCTTGGGTGGGGTGTGGGGTGGTCTCTGGCTGGATAATAAGTTCGGTACCAAGCCTATCCTGGTGATTGTAGGCTTAATCTTGGGTCTGATTGTGGCTTTCTATGGCGTTTATCGCATGCTATTGCCGTTCATACGTAATAAGCCAGACAGGGAGAACAGCTAGTGGCTGAGAAGAAGCGGGGCTGCCTGGGCTGTTCCTTCCCGCTTGTTATCGGGCTTCTGGTCGTTTTCCTGGTTCTCATCGTGGGCGGCTTCCTTATTGGTCCCCTGGGGCAGAGTATGCTCAACATCGAGCTGCCCGACTGGCTTACCGCCCTGAGCGTGGCGAGACCCGACCCCCAACTGCCCGCCGAGACGGTTTTCCACATCTTCGGTTTCCCCATCACCAACAGCATTATTGGCGCTTGGATTACCATTATTTTCCTGGTGGGGGTTTCCTATATCATCACCCGCCGCATGAAGCTGGTGCCGGGACGGCTGCAGGCCGCCTTTGAGTTTTTAATCGGCTGGCTCTACGACCTCTGCGTCAGCGTTGCCGGCGAGACCAACGGTCGGCGTTTCTTCCCGGTGGTGGCTACCATCTTTCTTTTCGTCGCCTTTAATGCCTGGCTGGCACTGCTCCCCGGCTTCGGCTCCATCACCGCCCATACCGCCGAGGGGGAGGTGCACTTAATCAGGGCGGCCAACACCGACATCAATATGCCCCTGGCGCTGGCGCTGACCTCCTTCGTCTTTGTCGAGTTCTACGGGCTGCGCCTGCTGGGCGGCCGCTACATCGGCAAGTTCCTCAACTTCAAGGAGTTCTTCAGGGCGGTACGCCATATATTCAGCGGCAAGGTGATATCCGGTGCCCAGGGGCTGGTCACCGGTGCTATGACTATCTTCACCGGTTTCCTCGAGGCTTTGAGCGAGCTTATCCGTATCGTGAGCCTTACCTTCCGACTTTTCGGCAATATGACGGCGGGGGAGATTCTACTTTTGGTGGCCGCTTTCCTCGTCCCCTGGCTCTTCGCCATACCCTTCTACGGGCTGGAGTTGCTTATCGGCTTTATCCAGGCCATTATCTTCGGCGGTTTGACCCTTATTTTCCTGACGCTGGCGGTGGAGTCTCACGAAGAAGAACTACCAGAAACCAAATAAATAAACTATAAAAAGGAGGTTTTTAGCATGGATGCTGAAGTCATGAAGATGCTGGCCATAGGGCTGGCGGTAGGGCTGGGGATGCTGGGGCCAGCCATCGCCCTGGGGCTTATCGGCTTCTCCGCTTTGCAGGGGATTGCCCGTAACCCCGAGGCGAGGGGACCTATTTTCACCAATATGATTCTGGTGGCTGGCCTGGCCGAGGCAATCGGCATCTACGTGCTGATTGTGGCCATCATACTGGCTATGATTGTTTAGCCAAATTTTAGGAGGTTTTATTATGGAAGATGGAGGAATGCCTCTGGCTATAGGCGTTATCATCGGCGCCGCCGTACTGGGAGCCCTAATCCTGGGGGGTCTGGTGGTGGCGGCGGTCATAGCCATATAGACACAGAGGGGGTTTAAACAATGGGAGGACTGGAAAGTCTGGGCATAAATATGCCGACGTTGATAGCACAGCTGGTCAACGTGGCTATCCTTTTCGGGCTGCTCTACCTGGTGGCCTATAAGCCCATTATGCGCATGCTCGACGAGCGCTCAAAGCGGGTGAAGGAGAGCATGGAGCAGACGGAGCAGATTAAGCAGCAGGCGGAGCGCGCTGAGGAAGAGGCGGCCAAGCGCATTGCCGACGCCAGCAAAGAAGGGGAAGAGGTGATTGCGCGGGCGATGAAAACCGGTGAAGAGGTGAGGAAAGAGGCGCAGGCGCAGGCCCAACAGGAAGCCGAGACCCTTATCGCCCGGGCGCGGGCCGAGATTCAGCAGGAGCGCAACGAAGCCGTCGGCGAGCTGCGCAAGGAGTTCGCCGACCTGACGGTGACGGCGGCGGAGAAGGTCATCGACCGCTCTCTGGATAAGAAAGCCCACCGCCAGATTATCGACAAGGTGCTGGAAGAAGCCCCAACCCTGAAGCAGGAATAGACGTTTATTTAGGGAGTCAACGTGGCCAGAAGAGTTTATGCCCGACGCTATGCCCGGGCCGTCTTTGAGATTGCCCTGGAGAAGAAAGAGCTGGACAGGTGGCGAGCCGACCTTAAGAAGGTTGCCGCCCTGGGGGAAGACGCCGCCTTTATGACGCTTATAGAAAACCCCAAGGTGGGCTTCGATAAGAAGGAGAAGCTCCTCGCCGAGCTGCTGGGCGATATAAATCCCCTGGCGCGGAACCTGGTCTACCTGCTGGTGAGCCGGGGGCGCTTGGCTATGATAGGCGATATTGCCGATGAATACCATCGCCTGCTCGACAGCTATCGCGGCATCGAGCACGCTGAGGTGATTACCGCCGTCCCCCTCGACGCTAGGGAAAAGAAAAAGCTGGAGGAGCACCTGGGGAGGGTGGTGGGCAAGAAAATCGTGCTCGAGGCCAGCGTTGACCCTGGGGTGGTGGGGGGGATGATAGCCAGGGTCGGCGGCAAGCTGCTCGACGGCAGCACCCACAGCCAGCTGCTGGCGCTGAAGAAAGAGTTAGCCACGGGTGGACTAAAGTGAAGGAGGTGGCTTAAGTGACCATAAGAGGGCAGGACATCGTTTCCGTTATCAAGAAGCAGATTGAGCAGTTCGGGGCGCCGCTCAAGATGGTCGATGTCGGCAACGTCATCGAAATCGGCGACGGCATCGCCCGCATCTACGGGCTGGCGGCGGCTAAATACAACGAGCTGCTGCAGTTCCCCAATGACATCATGGGCATTGCCCTGAACCTGGAAGAGGACAGCGTCGCCGCCGTTATCCTGGGCGACTATACCTCTATCAAGGAGGGGGACGAGGTGCGCTGCACGGGGCGTATCGCCGAGGTGCCGGTGGGCGAGGCCCTTATCGGGCGGGTGGTTGATGCCCTGGGCAGTCCTTTGGACGGTCAAGGCCCTGTCAAGACCAAGAAGACAATGCCCGTGGAGAGGATAGCGCCCAACGTTACCCGCCGTAAGTCGGTGGACACGCCGGTGCAGACCGGTATCAAAGCCATCGACAGCCTGATTCCCTTAGGTAGAGGGCAGCGCGAACTTATCATCGGCGACCGCTCCACGGGCAAGACAGCCATCACGCTGGACACCATAATCAACCAAAAGGGCGGAGACCTCATTTGCATCTACGTCGCCATCGGGCAGAAGACATCCAAGGTGGCTAGAGTCGTAGCCACACTAGAGGAGCACGACGCCATGAAGCACACCATCGTGGTGGCGGCTAACGCCTCCGACTCTGTTGCTATGCAATATTTAGCCCCTTACGCCGGCTGCGCCATGGGCGAATACTTTATGGAGGCAGGCAAGGACGCCCTGGTTATCTACGATGACCTCTCCAAGCACGGCTGGGCCTACCGACAACTCTCCTTACTCCTGCGCCGCCCGCCGGGGCGGGAAGCCTATCCCGGCGACGTCTTTTACCTGCACAGCCGACTGCTGGAGAGGGCGGCTAAATACGCCCCCGAATACGGGGGAGGCTCGCTGACAGCTCTACCTATAATCGAAACGCAGGCGGGCGATATGTCGGCCTATATACCGACCAACGTCATCTCCATCACCGACGGGCAGATGTACCTGGAGACTGACCTCTTTAATGCCGGCAACCGCCCGGCGCTTAACGCGGGACTTTCGGTATCGCGCGTGGGCAGCGCCGCCCAGACCAAGGCCATGAAGCAGGTGGCGGGTAAGCTGAGATTAGAGTTGGTCCAGTTCCGCGAGCTGGCTGCCTTCGCCCAGTTCGGCACCTCCGAGCTGGATAAAGCCACCAGGGCGCAACTGGAGCGCGGTCAGCGCATCACCGAGGTCCTAAAGCAGCCTCAATATGTCCCCATGTCGCTGGATAAACAGGTTACCATCCTCTACGCCGCCATAAACGGCTACCTGGACGACGTGCCCGTGGACAAAGCCACCGCCTTTGAGGCCAACTTCCACCGCTTTATGGAGGCGAACCACCCCGAAATCGGCAAGACGATTAATAAGGATAAGGAGATAAGCGAAAAGACCGAGGAGGCACTTAAAAAAGCCATCGTCGAGTTCAAGAAGGGGATGAGTTTATAGAGATTGCTTCGTCCTCCCGCCTGCGCGGGAGTTACTCGCAATGACAGATTTACTGTCACCCTGAGCGGAGCGAAGGGTCTCCCTCAGAATGACAGGAGGAGAAAGGAGGACTGGATTCCCGCCGGAGTTTACCCCGTGCACCGACACGGGGCGGGAATGACAGAGGGAAAATAGGAGGTTAGTCATGGATAAAATGATTGCCTATTGCGGAATTGACTGTTTGGAATGCGGGGCGTATATCGCCACCCAGAACAACGACGATGCCAAGAGGAAAGAGGTCGCCGAGGAGTGGACTAAGCAATTTAACCATGACTTCAAGCCGGGGGACATAAACTGCGACGGCTGCATGACCGAAACCGGTAAGGTCTTCAACTACTGTAATATCTGCGAGATAAGGAAGTGTGGGCAGGAAAAGGGCGTGGTCAACTGCGCCTACTGCGATGACTACGCCTGCGATAAACTGGAGAGGTTCTTCCAGATGGCGCCGATGTTTAAGGCTACCCTGGATGAAATCAGAAAGGGACTTTAGAGATTGTAGGGGTAGATGTGAAAGATCTCATAAAGGGGAGAGTTGTCTCAGCTGATGAACTTGCAAAGCTGACGACTGGGGATATGGGTAGTATGGGGATCACTTATGATGACATCGAAAGGATATTTAGTAGTGAAGATTTGGCTGAGTATAATAAATTGTGCAAGCGCTTCATTGGTTTGGTAGGTGATAAATCTAATATGGAACAGTGGGACATGTTGTTTGATCCTATTGCTGGACTCGAGTTAGTGAGTGTGCTTAATAAGATTCAGGAACTGAGAGAGAAGTATAATCTACCCGGTACATTTCATAGATTATGGAGAGTAAGTCCGTTGAGTAATGGTAACTTTGAGTATGACGAGGTATCTTGGTGATAAGGCTGACCTAATCACCGCAGAGAAAAATAATGCCTAACATTCGCTTAATAAGGCGGCGCATCAAGGGCGTGCAGTCCACGGCCAAGATTACACGCGCCATGGAGATGATTGCCACCCTCAAGATGAGGAAGGCGCAGGAGCGCGGCTTGGCAGGCAGGCCCTATTCTGATAAAATTAGTCAAGTACTGGCTGACCTGGCGGCTCTGTCCCGGGGAACGGAAGCCCTGCATCCACTGCTCCAGAGCCGCCCGATTAACAAAATCGCCGTAGTGCACATCACCCCGGATCGGGGGTTGTGCGGGGGGCTTAACGCCAACATCAACCGCCTTACGGCGAGCTTTATCCTGGAGCAGAGTGTGCCGGTTACCCTTATCGCCGTGGGGCGCAAGGGGCTGGAGTTTATGAGGCGCCACAACCGCGATATCCGCGCCGAGTTTTTCCAGCTCGGCGACCAGCCCAGCCTGCTGGACACGCTGCCCATATCGCGTATCGTTATTGATGATTATACCGACGGGGTGGTGGACCAGGTCTTTCTGGGCTATACCCAGTTTATTACGACCATGGTGCAGAAGCCGTTTATGAAGCAGATTCTTCCCGTCGAACCGGCGGCCATACCCCAGGCGCAGAACGTGGAATATATCTACGAGCCGGGTCCACAGGCAGTGCTGGGGGAGCTTTTACCGCGGTTTGTCGAGATGCAGCTATATCACGCTATCCTGGAATCAATCGCCAGCAAGCAGTCGGCTCAGATGGTGGCCATGCGTAACGCCACCGATAACGCCAACGAGCTGATTGAAGACCTGACATTGATGTATAATAAAGCCAGGCAGGAGACGATAACCAGGGAGCTGCTGGATATTACCGGTGGAGCGGCGGCTCTGGCCTAAAATAAGGAGGAGGTTTATTATGCCAATCAACGATGCTAGTTTCAAGAAGAGCAACCCGGATGCAGTGGCGAAGCTTATGGAGTTCCTTTACCCCAACTTCCATATCGCCTACACCCTGAAAGAGCTCAGGGAGGTGCTGGCCGAGAAGGGTGTCGATGTTTCTGCCGATACTTTGGAAAGCCTGCTCGGTTCCCTGGAGTACGGGGGCAGAATCGTATCCAAGGAGATGGACGGGGTGACCTACTATCAGTACCGCAAGATGCGAGGTTTTATGCCGACGAAGAAATTTAGATAGGGGGCAACTTATGGCCAAGGGAAAAGTAGCCCAGGTAATAGGCACGGTAGTCGATATCGAGTTTCCCCCTGACGAGCTGCCGGCCCTTTATAACGCCATAGAGGTTACCACCAACGGGCAGAAGCTCATCCTGGAAGCCCAGGAGCACGTGGGTAATAACTGGGTACGCTGCCTGGCGCTTTCTTCCACCGACGGGCTGGAACGGGGGGTGGAGGCGGTGGATACCGGCGCCGCCCTCACTGTGCCGGTGGGGAAGGAGACGCTGGGGCGGCTGTTTAACGTTATGGGCGAGCCTATAGATGAGCTGGGTGCGGTCAAGGCTAAGAATAAATGGCCGGTGCACCGCACACCGCCTTCCTTGGAAGAGCAGGAGACCACCACCCAGATGCTGGAGACGGGCTTAAAGGTCATCGACCTGATTTCTCCCTTTACCCGGGGGGGTAAGGTGGGCGCCTACGGCGGTGCCGGCGTGGGTAAGACGGTCATCATCCAGGAGCTTATCCGCAACATCGCCACCGAGCACGGCGGCAACTCCGTTTTTACCGGCATCGGCGAACGCTCCCGCGAGGGCAACGACCTCTGGGAGGAGATGAAGCAGTCCGGGGTCATCGCCAAGACGGTGATGGTCTTCGGGCAGATGAACGAGCCCCCGGGCGTGCGCCTGCGCGTGGGGCTGACCGGGCTGACCATGGCCGAGTATTTCCGCGATGAGGAGGGGCAGGACGTGCTGCTCTTTATCGATAACATCTACCGCTATACCCTGGCCGGTATGGAGGTATCGGCGCTCCTGGGGAGGATGCCTTCGGCGGTGGGCTACCAGCCGACGCTGGCTACCGAGGTCGGCGAATTGGAGGAGAGGATTACCTCGACTAAAAAAGGCTCCATCACCTCTTTTCAGGCGATATACGTACCCGCCGACGACTATACCGACCCGGGCGTAGCCACCACCTTCGGTCACCTCGACGGGGTGGTCGCCCTAGACCGTGCGCTGACTGAGGAGGGTATCTACCCCGCCGTTGACCCGCTGGTCTCGACATCGCGCATTCTCGACCCGGCCATCGTTGGGGAGGAGCACTACAGCGTGGCGCGGGGGGTGCAGAGAGTATTGCAGCGCTATAAGGACCTGCAGGATATCATTGCCATCCTCGGCATCGAGGAGCTGAGCGAGGAGGACAAGCTCACCGTGGCCCGCGCCCGACGCATCCGCAGGTTCTTATCCCAGCCCATGTTCGTCGCCGAGAACTTTACGGGGAGGCCGGGTAAGTACGTGCCCATCGCTGAGACGGTGCGCGGCTTCAAAGAGATTTTGGAAGGGCAGCACGACACGCTGCCCGAGCAGGCTTTCTATATGGTGGGCACCATCGATGAGGCGGTGGAGGCGGCCAAGGGCTTATCCTCAGAGGAGTCTTAGATGACCACCAGGCTCGATATCGTTACCGCGGAACGAGAGGTCTTTTCCGACGATGTGGACGAGGTCGTCGCTCCCGGGGTGGAGGGTCAGCTGGGCATTTTGCCCCACCACGCCCCGCTGATGACCACGCTTTTGCCCGGTGAGCTTTTGATTAAGAAGGGTGGGGAGGAGTTTTACCTGGCGATTTCGGGCGGCTTTATCGAGGTGCGCCCCGATAGAATCATTATCCTGGCTGACGCCGCCGAGAGGGTGGAGGAGATAGATATCGCCCGAGCCGAGGAAGCCAAACGCCGCGCCGAAGAAAGACTGGCCGAACGGGTACCGGGGGTGGATACGACCCGGGCCGAGGCGGCTTTAAGGCGTTCCCTGGTGCGTATCATGGTTGTGCAGAGAAGGCACCGGCGCAGGCCCACCGTCCAGAGCTAGCCGTTTAAGTCAAGCAGCCCTTTTATTGCCTCTATGGTTATTCTACCGCTTCACTGGTTGTTAAGCAGTGGTTACAGAATCTCCAGAGTAGCCCTGGTACCCGCCTTGGCGGCGATTACTCTGAGCAGGGTGCGCATGGCTTGAGCGACACGACCTTGCTTGCCAATAACCCTTCCCTTGTCGTCGTCGGCGACCTGTAGTTTCAGGGTGGTGCCCTGTTCGTCGGTTTCCTCGGTAACAACTACGTCATCGGGGGCATTGACAATGGCTTTGGCGATGTATTCGACTAGTTCCTTCATGCCTTCTGCCTCTTTCGGGCTTGCTTGTGTCTTAGGGGCTTCCTGTTCTTCCTGGTTTTCTTGTTCTTCCTGGTTTTCCTGTTCTTCCTGGTTTTCTTGTTCGTTCATGATTGCTCCTCGCTTGTTTCGGCGGCGGCTTCGGGTTCTACCACGGCTTCCGCTTTGGGTTCTGCAGCAGCCTCGGGTGCCTCGGCTGCTTCGGCCTTCGGTGCTTCCTCGGCGGTCGCTTCAGGTTCTTCCACAGCCTCTGCCTTGGGTTCTTCGGCGGCCGCTTTCGCCTCGGGGGCTTCAGCGGCGGTCGCTTCGGGTGCTTCCGCCTTCGGTGCTTCCTCGGCCTTAGCCTTGGCGGCGGTCTTAGCCTTCTTCTTGCTCGCTTTCGGTTTGACGGGGGCGCCGGCCTTCATTTTCTCTTTCCTTGCCTCGGGCTCTTCAATGATGCCGGCCTTGGCCAGTAGTCTGGCGGCGGTGTCTGAGGGCTGAGCTCCCTGTTTAAGCCAGCCTAACGCTTTCTCTTCGTCAATAAACAGTGTCTCGGGGTTGGTAAGGGGATTATAGTGGCCGATGACGGCGATAAACGCTCCGTCACGGGGGGCGCGAGAGTCGGCTACCACCAGGCGATAGCTGGGTTGCTTTTTAGCTCCGATGCGTCGCAGTCTAATCTTTACCAAATCTTGTTCCTCGTCCTTTTTAGGTTTTACGCCCTATTATGCGTTATTATCTGTCGTGTGTCAATGGCGGGCGGTTGTCATCGGCTTATCCAGCAGCTATAATCGGGTTGTGAAGATAGGCAGCTTGCATAGCTGGCGGTTCAATCCATCGCGGGGATGGTGATGGGTGTGAAGGAATTCAAAGATAAAGTAGCCGTTATTACCGGCGCCGCCAGCGGAATTGGCTATGGTCTGGCGGAACGTTGCGCGCAGGAGGGCATGAAGGTTGTCCTGGCGGGTATCAATGAAGATACGCTTAAAAAAGCCGAAAAAGACATTAAAAAAACGGGAGCGACCACATTGGTCGTAAAAACCGATGTATCCAAAGCGGAAGACGTCAAAGCCCTGGCCGAAAAGACGCTGGACGCCTTCGGGGCGGTGCATCTACTTTTCAATAATGCTGGTGTTCTAGTACTCTCTACTACATGGGAAAGCACGCTGGCTGACTGGCAATGGGTGCTGGGCGTCAATCTATGGGGAGTTATTCATGGTATTCACTCTTTTGTACCCCTTATGATCAAGCAGGGCACCGAGTGTCATATTATTAACACCGCTTCTTCCGCCGGATTGATGGTCACTGCTAAAGGTGGGAACTACGCTGTCAGTAAACACGCCGTAGTTGCTCTCTCCGAGACTCTCTATCTTGAAATGGAAGAGGGCGGTTATAATATTGGCGTTTCTGTTCTATGTCCTTGGGCTGTCAAGTCTGACATGCTGGAATCTGAGCGTAATCGTCCTCTTGCATTAGCGAACAAACCAGGAGAAGGTCTGGACATGTCAGACCCGGAAGTACAAGCGTCCATGCAGTTTCTTAAGCAATTGCATGAAGATGGCATGCCGCCACAGCAGGTCGCGAATATTGTATTTGAGGCGATTAAGGAGAACAAATTCTATATCCTTCCCGATGCTGGGATGTTTAAACCCATGATAAAAGCGCGTATGGAGGATATCCTCCAGGAACACAATCCCACAACTTTGCCCTTTCCTCTTGACCTGAAATAAGACAGTGTTTCGGCATATATATTGCTAAGAGGGTGAGGCTACGTCTATAATCAGATTATGAAGGTATTGAGCTTGCATAGCTGGCAGGTCCCCACTGCCCAGGCTTTTGATATTCAGCTACGGCTGGCGTCACAGGTATCCAGAATTAATGAGTTAGCCAGCCCCCGCTATATCGCTGGCTTGGATATATCGGTTGACCGGGAGCGGGGGATGGGGAGGGGGGCGGTGGTGGTCTTAAGCTATCCCGAACTTGAGATTGCCGAAGTCCAGACGGTGGAGGACAATATAGATTTTCCCTACGTACCCGGGCTTTTGTCTTTCCGGGAAGCGCCAATAACGCTGGCCGCCTGCGAAAGATTAAGGATAACCCCCGACCTTTTTCTGGTGGATGGGCAGGGGGTTGCCCACCCCCGGCGTTTGGGGCTGGCCTCGCACTTGGGGCTTTTCCTGGATACCCCGACCATCGGCTGCGCCAAGTCAAGGCTCTGTGGGAGCCACGGTACGGTCGCCGAAGAACCGGGCAGCCACGCCGAGCTTCTGGAAAGCGAAGAGGTTATCGGCGCCGTTTTGAGAACTAAGGCGAGAGTAAACCCAATCTACGTATCCATAGGGCATAAGGTTGACCTGGAGAGTGCGCTCTACTGGGCGATGCAGTGCTGCCGGGGCTACCGTTTGCCCGAGCCCACCCGTTTGGCCCACCTGGCGGCGGGTGGCAACCTGAAGACGTCAAAGGATAGTACGAGCGCCGGACTACAGCGGAGGCTTTTGTAGGTGCAGGAAATAAAGGACAAGCTCAAGGACTTGCAGGCTCGAATCTCTATGGCCATGGTGCATCTTTGACATCGCCGCCAGAGAGAAAGAGATTCTGGAATTAGAAAAAAAGACCTCTGCCCCCGACTTCTGGGCGGACCAAACACGGGCGCAGGAGGTTATGCGCCAGTTTGCCGAGCAGAAGAGGGTAGTGGAGCGGTGGCGGGGGGTGGAAAAAGAAGCTGCCGATGCCGCCGAGCTAATCTCGCTCGAGGATAGCTCGCTGTCGGCCGAGATAGAATCCGAGGTGAATAAGCTAGCCTCCCGGCTCGATGAGATGGAGCTGGAGCGGGCTTTTAGCGGCGAATACGACGAGCGGAATGCCATTCTCTCCATCCATGCCGGTGCCGGAGGCACTGAATCGCAAGACTGGGCGCAGATGCTGATGCGGATGTACCTGCGCTGGGCGGAGCGCCGCGGCTACAAAGCTGAAGTACTGGACGTTTCGCCGGGGGAGGAGGCGGGGATAAAGAGCGCCGTTATCGATATCGGCGGTGATTACGCCACCGGTTATCTAAAATCGGAACACGGCGTTCACCGGCTGGTACGGCTTTCCCCCTTCGACGCCGACCACGCTCGCCATACCTCCTTTGCCCTGGTGGAGGTAATGCCCGAGGCCGAAGCCGACGTAGACGTGCGCATACCGCCTGATGATTTAAAAGTGGAGACCTTCCGTTCCAGCGGGCCGGGGGGTCAGCATATGCAGAAGACGAGCAGCGCGGTGCGGTTGACCCACCTGCCCACGGGGCTGACGGTCTCCTGCCAGAGCGAGCGCTCCCAGCACCAGAATAAAGAGATTGCCCTGAAGATACTGCTTTCTCGCCTCCTGGAACTGGAACTGGAAAGGCGGGCGGAGGAGAGGGCCAGGATTAAAGGGGGGCGGATTGAGGCGGGGTGGGGCAATCAGATACGGAGCTACGTCCTCCACCCCTATAAGATGGTCAAGGACCACCGCACCGAATACCAGAGCGGCGATACCGAAGCCGTGCTCGACGGTGAGCTGGACGGTTTTATCTCCGCCTACCTGCGCTCTAAACTGGGTGAAGAAGAATGAAAAAGAGATTCGCGCTACTAGCTTTAATGCTCTGCCTTACGCTGGCGGTGTTGAGTCCCGTTATCACCCAGGCCCAGGGCGAGCTTACTGTGCTCGATAGTAGTGCCCAAGCCGACTTTCCCATGCGGCTCAGCTTTAGCCTCTCGGCGCGGAGTAATTTCGATATTACCGACATTCGCTTCTGCTACTCCATCGACCGTGCCGGCTTTGCCGATGTCTTCACCGAGGCCTCGGTGGACTTCGTCCCGGATACGACCGTGGACGCCAGCTGGAGTCTGGAGATGGTGATGGTGGGCGGGCTGCCCCCCGGTTCCATCATCGACTACTGGTGGAAGATAGCCGACGCCGGCGGCAATCAACTGGAGACGGAGCCGATGAGCGTCCGCTTCGACGACACCCGCTACGAATGGAGCCGCCTGACCGAGGGGCAGATAACGCTCTACTGCTACCAGGACGACGAAGATTTCGTCAACGAGCTGATGGATTCCGCTTTAGATGCGCTGGCGAGGCTTTCCGCGGATACGGGCGCTGTGCTGGAGAAGCCGGCTCAGCTCTATATCTACGCCAATTCCCTGGACCTGCAGGGGGCGATGATTTACCCCCAGGAGTGGACGGGTGGGGTGGCCTATACGCGGCACGGCATTATCGCCATAGGCATCGCGCCCACCAACGCAAGCTGGGGTAAGCGAGCCATCGCCCACGAGCTGGCGCACTTGGTTGTCCACCAGATGACGCTTAACCCCTATAACGACCTGCCCACCTGGCTGGATGAGGGGCTGGCTATGTACGCCGAGGGCGAGCTGGAGGAAGTATTTATCAGCTACCTGGAGCGGGCGATAGATGACAAAAGCCTTATCTCGGTGCAGAGCCTTTGCAGCCCCTTTTCCACCAATTCCGATATGGCTACGCTCGGTTACGCCCAGAGCGCTAGCCTGGTAAGATACCTTATCGAAAGTTACGGGCAGACTAAAATGCTCTCGTTATTAAATGCCTTTAAGGAAGGCAGCGGCTACGACCAGGCCCTGAAGGCGGTTTACGGTTTTGACATGGATACACTGGATAGCCTGTGGCGGGAATATGTCACCCCGCCTGAGCGACCGCCTGTTCAGCCACCGGTGGTAGAGGAACGGGTGCATCCAGCACTGGTGGTACTGCTGTCGGCGCTGGCTACGTGGCTTCTCCTGGCGCTATGCCTGCTTGCCGAAAAATGGCTGCGGAGGCGAGGCTGATGGACAAGTCTTTTACCATACACGATTTGCCCCCCTCAGAGCGTCCCCGGGAGAGGCTGCAGAGGCTGGGGGTAGGGGCGCTTTCCGCTCAGGAGATACTGGCGGTGATACTGGGGCGGGGGGTTTCCGGCGAGTCGGTGATGGTGACCGCCCAGCGGCTCCTATCAAGGTTCGGTAACCTGAAGGGCATCGCCGAAGCCTCTGTCGAAGAACTGTCGCAGCTTAAAGGCATCGGCCTGGCCAAAGCGGCGCAGATTAAAGCCGCCTTCGAGCTGGCCAGCCGCCTTGACGGCTACGCCCAGATGGGAGAGAAAACCGTGGTCAAGACCCCTGAGGACGTGATGGGGGTGGTGGGGAAAAGATTACAGAGTAAGAAGAAGGAGTATTTCCTGGCGCTCTTGCTGGATACAAGAAATCAGTTGATAAAGGTTGCCGAGATTTCCGTGGGCAGCCTCGATTCCAGCATCGTCCATCCCAGGGAGGTTTTCAAGGAGGCAATCTCGGCCAGCAGTGCCGCCGTCATCTTTGCCCATAACCACCCCTCGGGCGACGCCGAAGCCTCGCCGGATGACATAAAATTGACCAAGAGGTTGGCCGAGGCGGGGGAGCTTTTGGGCATAGAGGTCTTGGACCATATCATTATCGGTGGCAAGAAATTCTTAAGCCTGAAGCGGCAGGGGCTTTTTTAGGGATGTATTATTTCGCCTACGCCTCAAATCTAAACAAAAAGCAGATGCAGGAGCGCTGCCCCAACGCCAAACCGGTCTCGGTGGCAACTTTGAGCCACTACCGCCTGGTCTTTGCGGGCTGGTCTAGAAAATGGCGGGGAGGCTACGCTAATATCCAGCCGTTTCGGGGGGAGAGGGTAATCGGGGCTGTTTACGAGCTCTCTGAAGAGGACATGAAGAAGCTGGACAGGTACGAGGACTGCCCAGGCACCTATAATCGCATCAACGTCATACTAAACGATGATTTTGGCCGTCGCATAGACGCGGTAGCTTACATACGGGCGGGGAGGGCTGAAGCTGCGCCGCCTTCCAAGGAGTACCTGGCGGTTATCGAGCAGGGCTGCCGTGACTGGGGGATTCTCTAAATGCGGAGAAAAGCCTTATACGTATTAACCACGGCTGCCATCCTGGCACTGGTGATAGTTGGCGTTTGGTTTATCGTCGACACTCAGTGCAACGGGGAGAACCCGCCCGAAGACGAGGTGAAGGTGCTGACCCTTTACGGCATCGACCCCTGGACGCTCGACCCGGCGCTCTCCGGCGACGCCACCTCCCATGCCTATATCGTGCAAATTTTCAGCGGGCTGGTGCGCCTGGGCGATAACCTGGAGCCGGTGCCTGACATCGCCCAGCAGTGGGAGCTGAGCCCGGACGGGACGACCTACACCTTTTACCTAAGAGAGGATGTCTTTTTCCACGACGGGAGGCAGGTCACCGCCGAGGACTTTAAATATTCCTGGGAGAGAGCCTGCCTGCCAGAGACCGGCTCGCAGACAGCCGCCACCTATCTGGGCGATATTGTCGGCGCTGATGATGTGCTAGCCGGTGTTGCTACCGATATGAGCGGGGTAAGGGTGCTCGGCGATTTCATCCTTGAGGTGACCATCGACTCGCCGAAGTCTTACTTCTTATCCAAGCTGACTTACCCCACTGCCTTTGTCGTTGACCGGGCTGACGTGGAGTCGGGGGTGGGGTGGTGGCATGAGTCCAACGGTACGGGGCCCTTCCGTCTCAACCAGTGGGAGGAAAACCAGGTGTTATCGCTGGGTAAGAACGAGCTCTATTACGGAGAGTTAGCCAAGGTGGACTTCGTCATCTTTAAGCTCTGGGGTGGGGTGCCCATGAATATGTACGAGCTGGGCGAAATCGATGCCACCGGCGTCGGCACCGCCTATACGGCCAAGGCGACCGATGAGGACGGGCCTTTCTACGACGAGCTTTCCATAACGCCCGAGTTGAGCTTT
>Ga0315545_1001993_pt1 | contig 19040 bp, 16 predicted proteins | sample SalMarSW160210MG_FD_203096 | JGI IMG/M metagenome (GOLD analysis project Ga0315545, IMG submission 203096) | Salt marsh sediment microbial communities from the Plum Island Ecosystem LTER, Massachusetts, United States - Salt Marsh Sediment SW1602-10 ...
GTAATAGACAGTTTCTTTAGAGTACGAACAGTTACCTCTTCTACCTTCTTTTTGTCAATAAAAATGCCCAATCTCCCTTTAGTAGGTTCTCTACCCAAGAAGAAATTAGCGGCTACATCGCGAGTCTCCACCAAGGCCAATTCCTGGTAGACTGTTTCAATACCCAAAGCTCTTGCGTCGGAAGGACTTTGAATCTCGATTCTCTTACCCTCAAGATAGATTTCACCTCGATCCGCAGTATATACTCCGGAAATTATCTTTATCAAAGTCGACTTTCCCGCCCCATTATCTCCAACCAAGGCCAGTATCTCTTTGGGATAAAGTTCAAAATCCACATTTTCCAGGGCATGAACACCTCCAAAATACTTACAAATACCTCTCATTTCTAGTATTGGGTAAGTACCTGAATTTTTCTTCGACAAAACCCTATCTTCCAAGTCCTCTTTTCTCCTCAGTTAAGATCATTGGGCCTTAGCTTTCTTCATTTGATCTATCATAACAGCAATAATAATTACGGCTCCTATAGCTGCCGGTTGCCAGTAAGCAGGAAAGCCCATAAGAACCAAACCATTTCGAATTACCTGCATAATTGCCGCTCCAATTAAAGTACCCCAGATACTCCCTTCTCCCCCTCTTAAACTGATACCACCAATGGCAACCGCTGCTATTATATCAAGTTCATAGCCTAAAGCAGCCGTAGGAGCAGCAACTCCAAGCCGGGAGGTCATCAGTAGTCCGCCGATGGCGGCAAAGAAACCGGAAAGAGTGTATATCAAAATCTTTATTTTTCCAACATTTATACCGGTCAAAGAAGCAGAATATTCATTCCCTCCCACAGCATAGATATGATATCCAGATTTAGTGTTGTTTAAAAAAATGAAAGATATAATGACTAATACTATCATGAAGATAACAGGCAAAGGAACTTTCCAATGAAGAATGAGGATATCTGTTTGGCCTAAAAAAAGAAAACCAGGAGGGAGATGACGAATAGGCCATCCACTGGTAAGTCCATAACAGAAGCCACGAGCAACGCTCATCATTCCTAAAGTAGCGATAAAAGGAGGCAGCTTTGTCTTACTAATCAAGATACCATTTATATATCCTGTAAAGGCTCCCAGGGCTAAGCCAGCAACTACAGATATACTAACATCCACTCCCCACGCCAGAAGCATAGCAGTGATGATACTTGAAAGAGCCATAACAGAGCCAGGAGAAAGGTCTATGCCTCCCCCTATAATTACCATTGATTGGCCAAAAGCACTGATACCAATCCAGGAAAAAGCTCTTAAAATATTAAAGATATTGTAAGAGGTTAAAAAAGTTCCGGTGTGGATGCTTAAATACGTACCCAGCGCTATGAGGACCAACAAAATAGTTATTACTTGATTTCCTGCTACTCTAGTTATCAATCCAGAAAATTTCTTCTGGCTACCTTCGGTCTTTATCTTACCGCTCTTGACTCTTCGTTCCATTCCTTTTTTCTCTTAAAAGAAAAAGGCCAAATTGGGATCTATTATTTTAATTTTCCCCCTATCAGCTTCACTTATTGAAAACTGGCGAGGATAATTCCCTCGCCAGTTTTCAATCCATCCTCGTCCATATGAAAACTTCCGAGGCTAATTCTACTATTTAGGAAAGGGAGGAGGCAAAGGTTTGGTAAAGTCGTGAGTTTCCCAGGCTTTAATCATAGCATCGACATTGTGTTCGGTTACAATATCCATTCCCGAATCAACCCAATCGGGGAATTTTTTCCCATGAGCTACATAGTCGTATAACATCTGGATCGTATCGTAGCCCCAACCCCAGTATTTTTGTCCTACCAGCCCAACTACAAGACCATCTTTCATCCATTCAAGTTCTACCGGTAAGGTATCGAAAGCGACACTCTTGCATCTTCCAGCAAGAGAAGCTTCCTCCCACAGGGGCATTGCACCTCTACCAGCAAACATGGGCCATAGTCCCACGAAGAACCATCCGTCAAGGTCTGGATGTGCTTGCATAGCCTCTTCTACTACCTGAACACCCTGATTAATATCATCGTAGCAGGCAACAGTTGCAACGACTTCTATGCCTGGATAGTCTTTGATACCATCCTTAAAACCACGGATTCTCTCCTCCAGGTTTAAAGCACCAGGTACACCTGTTAGAAGCGCAACTTTACCTTCCTTTCCCATGTACTTAATTAAAAGCTCAGCTGCTGCTTTACCTCCGGCGTAATTCTCTACTCCCAGATAGGCGAATCTTTTGCTCTCGGGAGCATCGGAATCCCAGGTCATAACAGGAATACCAGCGGCTATAGCCATATCAATCACATCCACAAGAGCAGTGGGGTCATTGCAGGAAACCCCAATACCGTCCACTCCTTTAGCTATAATGTCTTCCATAACTCTTACCTGCTCAACAGCATCGGAAGCTACTGAACCTGTATAAATAACGTCTACACTATCTGGCCCCTTAGCAGTTATTTCTGAGGCTTTCTTAAAGGAACCGTCTCTTCCTAGAGCAAACACTGGGTTGTTGAGAGCTTTGGGAATCCAGGCAAAAACATAACTTTTAGCGGTAGCCGGAGTCACCTGAGACAAGAGAACTGTCAACAACGAAACCGACAACGTTAATGCCAGCATACCTTTCCAACCTTTAACTTTCATCTTATTGTCCTCCTTCGGACTTGGTTCGATTCTCTACAAAAGCTCCTGAAGAGAGAAGTTATTCTTTGAAGCACTCTTTTTTTCAGGAAGCTTTTTAACGGGCCCCTTACTTTCTCACCTCCTTCCGGCCTTATTTTTAACCTTTCCCTTGTTAAAGACCTAACTTCATAGCTAATTGTTAGCAAAATTTTTTTATTTGTCAACGTGCGGCGTTTTTTGAGGGTCTATTTGAGAGAGTCCTACGGTCTATTGCAATCTCAGGCTGTCTGTAGACTGGGCTTTGGCGGACCCGGCTGCAACCAATTCGAACCGCCGCTGAAATAACTGCACATATTAGAATACTTCCTGTCCACCAACCTTATTTATATCAGAAGCTCGCCCATAGAGCAACCCAACTGCGTTTATTGGGAATGTCATACCAACAAATAGCCAAAAGCTTAAATATCAATAAGAGAACTGCCATGAAAGCTTGTAAATATGAAGGGAGGTAGCCTTATGTTCTGGCCATTTAGTATTTCCAATCTCTTGTATCCCAAAGAAAAATACATATGGGCCCGAGTGCGAATTCTACACGAAACTGATAAAGCTATATTGATCGACAACGGTACGAAAGTTTGGATCTCAAAGTCGCGGATATGCGGGATAAGGCTAAGGAACAATATCTTTGAGATTTACGTCAAAGAAAGCACTGTGGGATAGTGCTTAGCACTTTGTTTAGAATATCCTACTCCAACAGTCACGGTTTTAGCTTCTGATCGTTCTCACGCACAACGTCTCCAGCATATACGACGTTTTGCCGACGTGTAGCGAAGGTAAATTGTGGCGAGGCCCGAGGAGCGGAGCGATGAGTCGTATAGGCTGTGTTATATGTTGAAAGCGCGCGCGCTTCTCTTTTCAAGCGAAACACGGATGTTAAGCTTAATTTGTCTAACGTTCAAGCTCACTGGCGGGGATGGAGCGTAGCGAAATCCCCGCCAGTGCAGCGCCTTGTTCGCTGCTGTGTGTTTTGTGTTTTATTAATCCTCCACTTTCGTATGACCCTTACCGTGTGTTACCGAATGCATCGGAAGATCGCTTGGCATTTCGTCAAGTAGCTCATTTGTTCGGAAAGTGAGTGTTACCGTTCCAGTCGTCTGGCGTTGTGTCCAGTATTCGCCTTCGAGCCTGTGAACGGGCGTCCCGATGATGTTGAACAGGATTGAACCGTCATGTGGCGTACTTCTTTCGCGCAAAGAAGCTTTTGGTCTGCTCGTGTACGAGTAGCATAGGCGCCGGACTTGGGCATCCTTGTCGATGCAAAATCCTTCAATGTAGCTGTGACTTTCCATTTCCCCGGTTCGCATAACGCAACTCATTCTTCCGAAGCTCTGCTTTATCGTCAAGATAGTGGGGATGGGACCAGGCGTTTGTCCTTCGGCGTCCTTCCAGTTCGTTTGACTGTGGCCTTGCCATGTGCCGTTCAGGTTGGGGAATGGGATAAGCCAGCCTTGAAGGCGACTCCAGCGCCAAAGCCAAGCTGTAAAGATGAAGTACGCGATACCGTTCGCCGTGGCGACAATCGGGATGAGTCTGAGCACGTCAAGGAAGTTCCGAAGGTCAAACCCCTGAATCAAGGCGGCCAAGAAAAGTACGATTGCGGAGAAACCGGCAAGTAAGTAGAGGAAGGGCTTCATGTTCAGATTCTTCATGGTCAACCCTCGAATCCGATATAGTCCCAAGCGGCAGACGTGAAAGCGTGTGCCTGTTGCCATGTCCACTTCTGTCCCGAGTGGAAGAGATCACTCAGATCGCTTGCTTCGCCCCACTCCTTGCAGTCTTCGTGCGAACGGGTGTTGTTGAAGAGAAACGCCAAAGCGGCGCGAACGTCAGCCCGATGAGTTGAGTTTTGGAAGTCACTGTTCGGCACGTTCCAGACAAGGCATTCGATAAGGAAACCCGGAACGTCGGCGGCCCCATCTCCCTGTTCGGTCATCTCGTTGGAAAGGGCCTTCAGCACTCGAACGATGGACTTGAAACGGGTGCCGGTGGACTGGTTCTTGCTAACACCATTCTCGTAGTGTTGTTCCGGCCAGTTGATTACGCGTCGGTTTTTCTTATCCGTCCGTAATTCCACGCCTTCAATATATGACCCATCTGCCTGGTACCGGCGATGCTCAAAGAAGACCGCTACGTCTGCTTCGACATGGTAGCTCGTTTCATGAATATCGAAAGCCTTGTTCCCCCGTTTCACGGCGGAGCGACCGAAGTAGTTGACAAGGGCTTCTTCTATTTCGTTCTTGTACTGGTCGTAGTGATAGGTGGCGTCCGAAAACCCAAGTTTTTCGCGAGTCCAGCCTTCAGGAAGCGGGGCGTAAAAGAATGTGTCCGTGCAAAGAATTCCGATGTCAACATCGCTGTCTTTTCGGACATTCGTATTGTTCCGATATGAGCCTTGGGCGAAGATGGAAAGACTACGGGCGCGGAGCTTGTCGCTCGCCTTGATTGCGTTGCGAATCGCAGAGGTGGCGTTGTTGCAACGGTCTTCCTCAGTCTTCCCCGGGGGCTTCGCCCATTCCCTGAATTGTGCTTCCCAGTCTCGCGGCACTACATATCTCCTATCGTCTTTGGTTCATTGCAGCGAATGGCCAAGAGTTCAGCCGCCACGCGGCTGCCGCAGTGAAACGAAACGTGAACCAAGGCGCTTCAAAGACGACGCAAGCCTCAATTGGAGCCTCGATAACGTGGTTGGCTGCAACGACTTGTTAGGCGCACAATTTGCCTTTCACTCGTGTTCCAGTTTTGTAAATTCGTCGGTAATATACCAAACTCCTTCAGTTTGAGAACCGACCCACCTACCAAGATGGCTAAGGGTTTCAGAGTGGGGAGAACTGAGTGAGACCCCGTACCAATCACCAAATAGGCGAATTTCTGCGCCTATATCATTTTCGAACTTCCAAAACCTTGTTTCCCACTCAGTGGAAATCTTCTGGCCCATTCTTCGTAAAACAGGTCTGGCAAATGAGTGCGGGTGTCCTTCTCTTGCCCAAAGTCTGGCAGGTTCAAATTCTGATGAAAAGAGGTCAGGTGGGTTCTTGATTCCCTTCACGTAAATTTCCCAAGCAAGAGACTCAAATGCAATCTTATGAACCGCCCTTGAAAGAAACTTCAATTGTCTAGGGGTATACTCTCGTGAAATCTGTCCCTGAATCTCATATGAGACATCCAGGTTTATCTGATTTGCAGCTATGTGAGTAGACAAGTTGAGGTTCCTCTGAGGTGGCTTAACAGGTTGATGGGTTGTGTCGAATAATGTATCCCGAAAAACATTCATGTCGTCTGGATCAACTAGACTCAAAACAACAGCGATGACGTGGAAAATTGGATCATCAAGAAGAACTGGTTCCACCCTAGTTCCAAAATAACTGTTGCAGGAACTGCATACAATTCCCGGAGGAAGAGTCTGTTGATTCTCGTTTCCAACACACTCAGGCAGAACATGATTAAGGTTGAAGGTTATTTTCGGTGGTTTGCGATGACACCAAATGCAGATGTTTGGAACTGGTAGATTCATCATTACCTCCAACAATTAGTGCACGATTCGTGGGCGCCTAACGACTGAGCTAAGCTGCGGCGCGAAACGCCGTCAGCTTCAGCGATTTGTTAGATTGCCAGAAAATTCAATTTCTCCAATCTTTTCGTCTTCTTTGCTTGTTTTTGGATACCAGAGAGTCTCATCAAATCGACCTTCTTTATCAGATATTGATTCAATGACATTATGAAGAAAATATCCAACCGCTTTGCTCTCAAGTATATATGCATGCCATTTATTGTAATTTTGTAAATGGTCTGGAGATATTGGCCAAAAACGAACAAAGAAGTTTTCACCAAGTGCGATATAGCTTATTATTCTATTGGGTTTGTTCTTTGAAACTTCTTGAACGATTTTGAGAAGCTTTCTAATGTCATTTCTTGATACATTGCTTTCATAAGAAAAAAGCCCAATAAATACATTTGGTAGATAATCTTTCCCATTGATTTTTTGACAAGTATAAGAGGCATTATCGGCAAGAGAAAATAGGTGTTTTTTGAAATCAGCTCTATCGGTTCTTGTCTTTACCTCTATTATTCCAACCACAGCGCCACTTGGGACAAAGACAAGATCGCCGTCCTGATAAAAAACAGGCCAATTAGAATCATATAATAAGACATCAATTTGTTTCGAAGGACCTTTATCAGTTATTATGAATCCTCTAACGACACGGATTTGGGATGGCAAATGACGTCGTATCATTGATCTAAGAATTGATTCTTTGAACTCACCGTCAGTTGGCCAGTGCCTGTCCCCTATGATATCTCTAACACGGCTTCTCAAAGCGTTGGTTTCCCTACCTAAAGATTTTAGATAATGGACTATTTCCATAAATTCTCCTATTAGTGGTAATCTAACATATTATTATGTCTTGATTTTCTTTGCCAGGTACGTACCCAACGATGCACAGACTCCAACAATTAATTCTGCTTCTTCAAATTCTGGCTCTCGACCTTCACGTATATGCCGGGCATTTTCTGAAGCATGTCCCCATACCTTTTCAATTGCGTTGTCGAGAGGACGAGGAATTAGCTCTTTGTGCTTTTTTAAAATATCCCCAAGGGTTGCTTGATCGCCAGACGCCTCCCTGACAACACATTCCAATGATGCCATAGAATGTTGTATTGCACCCGTTACATCCGGTTTTGGGCGACGTGAAAGGTCTTTTACGGTTTCTCTTAACTCTCTATTGGCAGTGCTTTGTCCAGCACCGTCCAAGACAGTGTTGGCCTTTTTTACTGTATCCTCAAATAGTTCCGTGCCACGAATTTCGATTTGTCCTTCTTGCAATTGCCATCCGATACCGTTCTCAGCGAAATAGTTATTTAATTCTTTTTCAAATTTGTCCGGGTTGCATAAATACGGCGATTGCTGTATTGAGCTATAGATACGCTCAGCAATGTCGTAAACTTTATACCATTCGCAGTCGTCTATAAGTTGATGTATCTCGCTATCAATATTTGGATATTCTGACCAATTATTGTTATCGGATCTCTTATGTAGTATTTGACATACAACGTCACGTAAGTTTCTTGGCCGGAACCCGCATTCATAGGCAAGTTGAATTAAAACGCCACGAAATTCATGCGGGGCATCTTGATATACCTTAATTTCTACTTCGGTCAGTCTGTGAAAACCATGACGTCTTGAGAAAGGTTCTTGATCCATTTTATTTTATGTCATAAAGTTGCGGCTCAGCGGCGATTTCAGGAGACCTAGGAAGCCTATTGTTATACCTTTTCTTTCTCAATTTCTCTCTTTAATTTCGAGATAATCTGAGGTGCTATTGTCCTCATTTGCTCTCCATCAAAAAAATCACTCTTGAGATTATTGCAAATCCAACAACTCTTAACCATATTCTCTGGCTTATAGCCTTCTTGGTTGTGAACTCTGTCTATTGTCATCCACCTAATACTTCGATGCTTTGGACTTCGGTAAAATCTCTTGAATTTGGTGATCTCAAAGTTGTTTCCATCATAAGCTATGATAAAATCTCTTATTTCGAGATATTCTTCTAACTTTATGCCACAGTAATAACAAGAGTCTAGCTGGCTATGCCACCACTGGTTTAATGTTTCCGCAGTTACATTAAAACTGATTCCTCGCCTTTTAGCTCCTTGTTTGAGAATTGGAATAGCTCCTTTACCATACCTGTAATAGCCCCTGTCCGCAGCTTTCGCCACCGCTCTGTGCAGCGCAGCTTTTCCTTTATCTGTTTTTAGATATGCAGCGGCTTTTTTCTTGTTGCATATCTTGCAATATGAATGTAGGCCGTCTTTACTTCGTGAGTTCTTGTGAAACTCTGATAACGGCTTCGCTCCGCCGCATTTTGCACAAATTTTTGTATCCATAAACATAACCGCCGCGGCTAACCGGCTGGCAACGGAGCGCAACGGAGTTGCCAGTCCGTGTTAAGCCGCTTGTTAAATGCTTAACTATTTGATTTTTCAATTTCATTTACTAATCTGTTTATTTGTTTTTCTAAGTCGAGCATTGAGAAGTCAACAGTAAACGAAAGAATTTTTTTGGCTACTCCAACCTTATCTATAGTTTTGTCTTTCCCTAGCTTTGTCAGATCGTTAAATCTTGCCCACTTAATGGATTTTTTTGTCCTCGGGTGTACAACCTCTATTGCTGCATTAAGGAATTTTTCGGGGACATAATTTTCAATTGTTCTCCCGTTTGTCACCCATGCAAATGCTCCATTATCATTAAAATTTTTGATTATTCTTTTTTTAGTTTCATTCAGCCAAACATGGGATGATTTTTTGTCACTATCGACCAATATGCAAGCGTTTCTATTTAATTTACAAAGTTGTATAAATTCATCGACTTCTGGGTCATTAAAAGCAAGATGACTGAGAAGTCGGCCACCATAAAACATGATACTATAGTGTAGACCTTCTACGAGGTTTGGGTTATTATTTTTTATCCAATGATTCAAATATATTCTGTCAGATGGTCCTTCAACCCAAATGACATAATTGGACTGCAAAATATCACTCGCTTTATGCCCCAAGTCTGACAATATGGTGCTTTTTTGAAGGTGTGTTGTTGCAAGATTGCATTCAGTATATCTACCTTCAAGTCTGCAGTGATAGATATTTACATCTTCTAAATCAAAACATGAATTAGAATGAGTGGTAATAAAGTATTGATTATTGGTTTTGTCTCTTATGTATTTTATAAATTTTTTCTGCAGATCTGGATGCAAATGTATTTCAGGCTCTTCAATACAAAATACAACATTGTCATATACTGTTACCGATGCTGCTAGAATAATTAACTCGTGAATTCCAGTCCCTAACGAGTGTAAGGCTAAAATTTTATTTCTGATTGAAACATATACGTCATCTTGTTCAGCTGGAATTTCTAGAAATGCATCTTGCTCTCCAAGTAGTTCTTGGACAAAAGCATTAATTTTTGAAAATTTTTCTTTATTAACTTTGTAAGAATTTAAATCAGGGGACTGTAACACTCTTAATTTTCTTATTAGCCCTTGACCGCTTAAACCTGATCCTTTATCGTCATGAGTGATTTGGCGAAAAGCATCTATCAGGTACGCTGTAAATGGAATCTGCGCCATTTGAAGAAGCTTTATGGCGATATCATGAGCTCTTTTTTCGGGAGATCCCCCTGTATAGTTATAGAGCTTGCCGGTGAGCATGTTTGTTACATCTTGCGGACAAGCTTTAAGAATATCCTCACCTAAAGCTTTTGCGAAGGGTTGGTTTTCAAGTGTTCTGTTGAGGTGCCTTGCAGAAAAGATAAACCAAAAACTTTGGCCCCAATCTGGAAAATATTCACTCCATTTTGGAAAAAGATCCTGAATGGTTTGGTACAATCGGCCGGTAGCTGGTGAATCCTTTTTTATTTGGTATCCAAACTGGATATCTTTTGTTTGCGAGTCTACAGAAAAATCAAGATCTTGATCGAAACCTTTATATTGTTCTTGGATTTTTATCTCCGATAGGTGTTTGACGAAACGTAATACATTTGACTTGCCAGAATTATTCTTTCCAATGAATATATTAATTTTTTGGAAATCATTAATTTTTACCAATCTATCTCCAAAACTTCTAAAACCTGAGATTGCTATACCATCTAGTTTCATTAAGCCCCTATGTCTCTCGGCATTTAACGCCCAAGCTCACCTGCCGCTATGTAGCGTAGCGGAATAGCGGTCAGGTGCAGCGCCTTGTTAGCGATTTAATAGGGACAGCACCCATTTATTGATTCTTACTCACAAGACAATATCCCCATATCTGCAAGAAGATGCTCCTAATGATTTCTCCTCTGAATAGCATGACGAGGGGAAACGTGTTGCCCAGTTCTTGATATTTGTGACATATAGGAAGTCTACATACAGCGACTCAATCTGTCGATAATAATGATCGCTGTCTCTCTTTTTCTATTTTTCATGATTTTTTAACTATTATCAAACCCTACTGTGTTCTTCTCTATCTCTGAATAAGTATTATCAATCTCTTGTTGGATATCAATAGTTTTTTGAAGAGATGTTGCAACTTTGCAGTAATGTTTTATGTCATCCAAAGATAATGTTCTTGTTTTTCTATCTTTTAACCATTTATTACAAACCTGATAACCGCCAATCTGATACTGCCAAATTTCTTTTGTAATTCCTGTAAAATATTGGTCTTGATTGATATAGAGACGCTCTTTTTCTTTATCATATTTCAATTTTTGAACTTTGTTACCACCTTTACCCTGGAATTTTGCAGTAGGTAGGTCAAGTTCTGTTGATTTGAGTAGGTGAAGTTCAACCAGTCTTTGACCATATTCAGCCATCTTGCAAAAAAGTCTATAATCTTTTGTAAAGGGAATCCTGGGAAAATCTATCTTCAGGAATTCAGCATATTTTGTTCGATAGATATTGGAGTAGAGAACTGCATAGATGTAATGAAAAACCTCTTCTGGTGATGGTTTTTTATTATAGGTTTTGCAGAGGGCATTAAAAAGCTCGAAGCTAATATTTGGTTTCTTTCTCTCTGACTCTTTCGTATGACTAAATAAGTCTTTTTTGTCTGTGTCGGGATATAGGTAAAGCGGAGCCAAATAACATGTAGTTTTTGAAGACAAGCATCCATGTTCTACCATCTCAGCAGTCACTAGAAAATGGGAATAGGGAATAAGCAATTCTTCCCGTTTATGAAAAATTAGTCCCAAGTTTTCTTTGAGCATATGGCCCATAATCCTCGTTGCGGTTCGCCACACTAGTGAATTATGGTAAAAAATCCACTGAAGATCAAATGGCCGATATAGAACTGGTCTGATGAATCTATTTAGATTATGGTCAGAAATTGGTTGCAGCATATTCCAAGCTTTTCTGATACTCCATCCTTTCTTCTTGTTAATTTGGAAGAATGTATGGAGTTGATCATCTGAGTATTTGCTATTCTTGAAAAGCCGTATTCTGTTCTCTAGCGTTTTTCTGTCTCTATCTATAACAAAATCATCTCTGGCTGTTGTCATCCCAACGCCGTTAAGAGGAAACACTTCCGTTATTTTTGGATAATTTTCATATTTTTCTAAAAGCCTTTCATCTCTGGGAATAAAAAGATAAAATTCAGATTTCGGAGACAACTTCTGCCATTTCGTTGTTTTCATTTCATTCTTTGAAAGCCAATTATTCTTCTTTTCTCTCAATCCCCAAATCTTTGAATGATATACCTTACATTCTTTTTTCTCACCTTGTTTTTTTATGAAAAGGGCAATGGCTACCCCCTGTCGGATGTCAAAGACATTTTCATCTTTGGAACCGTCTGGGCATTTTTCCCTTTTCAGGCTGTTACCATGCAAATCTAAAACATAAATCTCGTTGAAACTGTTCATCAGAGACTGCCGCATACCTCTGAAGGTTGGATTATCCAGATAGCTGTGATTGGTGATAAATCCTAAAACTCCTTCGCCTGCTTGGTCTATCTTCCATTGGGCAAAACGGATGAACTTTACATAATCATCCTGCAACCACTTAGGATTTTTCTCTCCCAAAGGTTTTCCATTGACTTTATAGAAACTTTGTAGTCCGTCCACATCTTCTTTTAGAAGTCTATCTATCCACGGGTTAATATTTGCTGAAATTCCCGAGTACGGTGGATTGCCCAATATAACCAAAATTGGCGTTTCCTTTTTGACTTTTCCTGCTAAATGAGATTCTTGGGAAAGCGAAGCCATACCGGGAAATTCGGTTTGAGCAAGTTCCTCCATCTCTAAGGTGTTAGTAAGGTAAAGTTTAAACCTATCATCCTTTTGGAGTTCATAGCCAAGTTCTTCCATGAGAAAAGACATTTTCAAGTGGCCGATTGCATAAGGTGCCATCATTAGTTCAAATGCATAGAAATTTTTAAGAATATGCTCGTTAATGAAATCTCCTTTTCCTCCTTCGCCATATTTTGAGACAAATTCCTCCACTGCCACCTTGGCTGCCTCAGCTAAAAAAGTAAGTGTTCCTGCTGCAGGATCTAAGATGGTAACCGACTCGTGTGCAAATCCATCTTTCCTATTGAAATGTTCTTTCAAAATATAATGTAAAGAACGGACAATATAGGAGACCACAGGTTCTGGAGTATAATAGACTCCTCTCTTTTCTCTCGTTTGTGGGTCATATTTGGTCAAAAAGGTCTCATAAAAATGAATGATAGGGTCTTTTCCCTTGCCTTTATGGAAATACTGGTGAAGGATATTTTTTGCATTGGTAACTGCTAAGACTTCTGAAATATCATCAATAATCCATTCCATCTGCTGAGGCAAATCACCGAGGGAAGTGAATTTGAAAACATCCCTTAAAATTCCGATGGTGTGGGGAATACAATCGTAGGCAAGTTTTCTATTAAATCCGTTCTCTGAACGAGTGCGGGCAGCAAAAAGTCCATATGTAATAGTTTGCGAATAAAGGTCGGCAAACTCTTCTTTGGAAAGACCACTAATGAGATATTTTCTGAATGCCTCATAAAACCCTAAGATAAAGCCTTTTTTTATCCTTTCTTCTTCTTTTAACTCCTGTGCAATGACCTCATCCTTCAAAAAGCGTGTCCTTTTTGCTAGTTCTATTGCCAGCGTTTTAGCATCATAGACTCTAGGCAGGGAGAAGGAGAAGAACCTCTCAAGTAGTTGTAGAAATTCGGATTCTTTTTGAACTGGTGGGACAGTTTTTAGTTTATGCACAATGAAAGGTCTGCCGATAAGGGTCTTATCTATTAAGGACCCATTGCGGTATAGCCTGAACTCAAGAAAGTTGGTTAATATCAAGTTAGGAAAGGTATGCCGATAGCGTTGGAGCTGTTCTGAATATTCTATTCGGTCTAGATCGTCAACAATTGGACCCTTGGCTTCAATATACCCAACGATATGTTGTTTTCCGTCCCAAATTCTAAAATCTGGATTACCGGCTTCGGTCTTCTTCGGTAGTGTTGTTATTCTAATATTATCCTTACCAACTGATTCTGTATATTCTTTTAAAAGCCCTTCAAGGGTCGAGTAGTAACTCTCTTCCCTAGCATCTCCACGATTAGCAACATCAAATATTTTTTTCAGATATGATTTTAGCATTTTGTCCTTCCCAATAATTTAGGACTCTTAGGCACGGCATTGCGTATAACGTCTTGTGGTTAAGAGAAGTTGTCGAAGGCAATTTGGAGAAATCTTTGGTTTCTCTTTTATCCGCTGTTGGCCGAAGTACCCTGATGGTGATCACTTTTCAAATTCATCCAAAGTTTTAGGTATGGGGATCAAAGATATAAACCTCGCGAGGATTAGTAACGCCATAAATAAACCAATTACCGACTGAAGAAAGACAAGAATATCGCCCACAGTCTCTGTTGGCGAGATAGTAGTATGGCCAAAAGTCGTCATCGTAACGAAACTAAAGTTCAAGGACACAAGAAACGAATTAAGGGAAACCCCACCAGTCTCAAATGCCCGATCTATGTTACGATAAAAGAGGGCGAACCAAAATATAATCTCGCCATAATTATGCAGCAAAAGGATCACAATCCGGCGATAGCCTCGGACAGCATAAGTTTTCTCCCTGCCTTTCTTGCCCTATACTCATCAAACAATAGCACGTTGATTTGATAGATAAAGGTTTCAAAAACTCGAATCCCCCCATAGCCAATAGCTATAACCTCCCACCAACGTAGGGGTCGGAGCTGAACACATCAATAATAGACCAACTGAAAATACCAAATTTCCCAAAACCCATCCATCAACAAAGCTATGACTTCCTTTGATAGCTGGAATCAAAGTGCGGATTACCTGAAAAGGCGATATCCACCGTAGTATGCTGAATATCTTCGACCAGGTCTCGACTATAAATGGTTTCATTGGTATCTACCCATTATGGCATTTCAGATAACGGGACTCGGGTTTGCGAAGTGGCGCTTCGCCACGAGTCCAACTGCGGGCGAAGCCCGAGTGCCGTTAAGCAAAGTGAAGCGAAGCGACATTTTGCTTAACTTAAAATAACCGCACTACTTAGTTTGTGCTCCCAAATTGGCACATTTTGCGAAGTACTTTGTTTATGCACGACTTTAGGTGAAGCATCAAATTGTAACTTTATGCTGTTGTCATTTTGTGAGAGGTTAAGACACATGCTCTTTACTCATCCAAAAAATAACCAGCTGGTTTTTTGAGAATCTTTGCTATTTTGATTAGAGTTCGTATGGATGGTAACGACGCTACTGTTTCATACCGAGAGATGCTTTTTTGCTTGGCGTTGATTCTTCGGGCAAGTTGAGTTTGGGTTAGATCAAGTTCTATGCGGGCTAGCTTTGTCTTTTTGCCAAATTTTCTTATCTCTATTCGCTTTCTCATTTTGAGAAGAGCCCAAGAAAACACGTGCCAGACTATACCCCTTGTGGTGTCATTTCCTCACAAGAGGACCATTGTCCTATATACTTCACGCTAATAGATAGTATATATCATTTTATGATAAAGACAAGGTTTTCTGTTATGAAAGGTGTAGAAGGTAAGAAAATACCGGGACAAAAGATTCAAATCCTTGTCCTCTTAGATGATAGGTACAAAGGTTCGAATTGGTTGCAGTGGCGGAGAGGGAGGGATTTGAACCCTCGAGGAGGCTTTAACCCCCTACACGATTTCCAATCGTGCACTTTCAACCACTCAGTCACCTCTCCCGCAATTTTGGCCTGGCGGACATGGTTGCACCAGTTCGAACCGCTGCCGAAAAAACTGCCGATATCAAAATACTTTCTGTTCACCAACCCTATTTATACCAGAAACCATCCCAAAAAGCAACCCAACTGCGCTTGCTCAGAATAACCTGCGAGCAAATAGCCAAAAGCTTAAACATCAATAGGAGAACTGCCACAAAAGCTTGCAGGTATGAAAGAAGGTAGCCTTATGTTCTGGCCTAACATTTTCCTGTCATTGCGGAGCAAAGCGGAACAATTTGGATGAGCGAAACGAGGCAGAGTTCTGAACCCCGCCTCAAATAACGAGTCATAAAAAGCAGCTCTTAGAACAGGCCTTTTTGACAGTTCTCACTTTATTGCTACGATAAGGGCAAATTATTCAAGAATAATCAATCAAAACAGGAGGTAGTAGGATGAACAAAGCAGACCTAGTAGAGGAAGTAGTCAACCAGACAGGGCTAACAAAGAAGGCATCCAGGGAAGCGGTTGATGCAATAATCTCAGCTATAACCGACTCCCTGACCAGAGAAGAAAGAGTTACCCTGGTCGGCTTCGGCACATTTCAGGTTAGGGAAAGAAAGGCAAGGAAAGGGGTTAATCCTCAGACAAGAAAGGCAATAAATATCCCAGCTAAGAAGGTACCTAAGTTTTTAGCAGGGAAGGGTTTAAGAGAAAAGATAGAGTGAAAGGAGACGAGATATGGAAGATCAGGAATTAAGAAGACTTGCTCGGGAACGGGTGGAATTTAAGCGTCATTTATTGATCTACATTGTTGTCATCTGTTTGCTTGCGCTCATAAACCTTCTCACCTCGAGGGACTTCCCTTGGTTCTTGTTCCCTGCTGGGGGATGGGGTATTGGAATAGTTTTTCACTTTCTGTCTGCTTATGGGCATAGAGCAATGAGCGTAGAGAAGGAATACCAGAAATTAAAAAAGAGAGAGGAAGAGAAAAAATCTACTTAGGTTGCCAAACTATCTCAACTGGATGCTTACAGATGTGATTTGAGAGAAGGCAAAAAGGTAATTAAGAAAATAGTCATACTAAATATTTTTCAAAATCTACAACGACGTATTTTTTGCCTTTTTTGATTATTTTATGCCCTTCTTCCTCTAAAAGTTTCTCTTGGGCATCTACTCCACCGGGGTATTTCTCGTTTATAACTCCGCCTGTTTTTAATGTCCGCCAGTAAGGGGTGGTGTTTTTCTTCCCTTCTCCTGCTGCTTCTTCTGCTGCATGAGATGCAATCCAGGCGAAAATTCCAGTAGTCATCGGACAGCCAATTGTAGCACCATGTTTTTCAGCAAGCTTTTGGCGAATTTCATTAATGGTGGTAAGTTTACCCTCAGGAACCTTTCTCATGATTGCATCTACCTCTTTTGGCGCCGGAATAACCACCGTACCAGTCCCCCATTTTTTACTCATCTTATCGGTGATTTTTTCGACTTTTGGCAGACCTTTACTATCTGCCAGTTTTTCTTGCCAAGATTTGCGAGTTTTAGGCATATTTTTCACCCCCATAATTTGACTTTTTTCTTTTTAAACATTTTCCTGTCCCTAAAGGCGGGGTTCGGAATTTCACATGACGGTATCGGGATATACGAGGTTGGCGATAGCTGATTTGGGCGGAACGAAGCGGAGCCGGGTATGCTGCTCTGTTGTGCAAAGTTTTGGGATCGCCCTTTGAAATAATCAGTTTCATTCACTGTTGTATCCGACTTGATTCTTAAAATCATCTATATATTCACTAAACTCTATTCCAAAAATCCTTTGAAATGCTTTTTTATTATCTTTTTCTTTCAAAAGCTCAGTCATATATTGAAGAAATTTTTTCTTTCCATAGTTTTGAATCATGTCATCTACCAAACATGCAAATTCAGAATAAATAAACCAATATTTGTTTGGTAGTGGAAAATTTTTCACGCTTTCTTTTTGTGGTTTTAATAATGTTCCCCAATCATCAGGATTGAGAAAATATCCATTTCTGATTTTATCAAATGTCTCTTCTTTAGTAAAATATCCGTTCACACCCATTTGATTTGCACTATATACAGCAGTTCCCTCCAGTAGCCATCCTGGATAATAACGTGAATGATAAAGAGACATGTTCTGATATAACAATGAATGTGATAGCTCATGTTTTAAATAAACATCCAAATGAATCTTTCCTTCTTCGGATTCTTTTTTTGCTTTGCCTGATACAAAGATTCTTCCATATAGGGGAAAGACGACGAAACAAGTTCTCTTCCCAGTATGTCTGGTATATTCCTTGTCTGAATTGAAGATAAATATTTTTACTTTCTTTTTAAATTTCAATTGGTGAAAGTCTTCAACTTCATTTATAAGACTATCAATTATGATAAATTTTGAAATATCTGTATCCTTACGATAATAGATTATTGCTTTATTAAATTCTTTTTGCTCGAAACCTATAATAATTGGAGAAAAAGGGAAGAGACGCCCCCATAAAAAAGAATAGATTATTACTGCTATTATTAATAAAACCGTGCCGATTATAAGTTTCTTCTTCAGTAACATTCTTTTCTCCTAGCCAGATATACCTTGTTATACGCCGTGTAGCCTATTCATCAATCTCGGCGAAAGCCCGCACAGGGAATGAGGCACCACGCACAATCCGAAGAGGTATGGCATAGAATCTAAAACCGGTCCGAGAAAGAATTGATAGATTGCATAGATGCTCAACGATGAGAATATTTGAGGCAAGAAGCCGCGTATGTGCTGGGCGAGCCAGGTCCTTCGTATTGTCAACGTTCCAGAAATCAACTCCCACCAGCGTTGCCTTCGAATGTATCAAAAGGTCGATAAACTCTTCCGCGAGGTACGGTCCAGGCTCCCAGTAGCTGTCCGTTCCCCATCGCTGGTCCCATCCGGTTCTGATAAGCACAGCCCGGCCACACAATTCCGCCTCCTTACAGTCAAAGGTGATGGAGTGATTTGACGAAACAACTGCATCAAGAACAATTCCAGGCACTCCTGCGACCATTTTAAGCGGAATCTGACTTAAGTTTGCCCCATCAGGGTAGCGATGAAAAGGGCTGTCTAAATAGGTGCTGATGTTACAAACCATCTCCACCTTTCCGATATAGAATTCCGCCTTGCCACCGTAGCGAGAGCGCGATGCTTTGTGGTCAAGAAAAGCCCCAATCTTAGGGCTTGGTAAGCCGGGGTACGCCTTCATTCCGTCTTCAAGCGCGTGATTCAATTCAACAAACTTCTTCATACCAGTCACCTCCTAAAAGCTCCATGTCGTATAACGTTTTGCGGATACCCGAAGATGCGACCGTAGGGAGTGGTTTGGGCAGAGCGCAGTGTAGCTGGGTATCCGCTGTTATATGAAGTATACTTTCTCAAGCAACCTTCCTAACTGCAAACATATTTTGAAAGTATATCAATTGTTTTAAACATTAACCTAATACCTTTGCTATGGTAGCGAAAGTGATTTAAATTCCCAATTAAGTAAATGTCCATTGCAGGATGGTAGAACATAAAAGCTCCAATTGAACCGGCATTTCCCCAAACATTATATTTTTCTGGCATCAAAAGAGGAATGGTTTTAAAATTCATTAATCCATAGCCATAATCAATGCCTATCGAAAATTTAGCCCAATCTTTCATTTTCTCAAAAGTAT
>Ga0315545_1001998_pt1 | contig 19011 bp, 17 predicted proteins | sample SalMarSW160210MG_FD_203096 | JGI IMG/M metagenome (GOLD analysis project Ga0315545, IMG submission 203096) | Salt marsh sediment microbial communities from the Plum Island Ecosystem LTER, Massachusetts, United States - Salt Marsh Sediment SW1602-10 ...
TGGAGCTTGAGGGTATGGTATCAACCCCAGACGGGGGCAAATTACTGCGAATGAGGGTAAAGGGCAGCGCTGAAATTCCGGAAGAGTTAGGCAGTCTACTGGGGGAGAAGCTGATTGCCCTGGGAGCGAGAGAGATTTTGGGAGGGATAACTTGATGGAAGGAAAGGTCTACTTAGTGGGGGCTGGACCCGGTGACCCCGGACTTATCACGGTCAAGGGGTTCCGTTGTTTGGAAGAAGCTGATGTCATCATTTATGATCATCTTGTAGATAAAGGTCTCCTTAATAAGGTTAGACAAGGAGTGGAACTGATATATGTTGGCAAGCAACCCAAGGCACACGTGATGTCACAGGAGAAGATTAACGCTCTACTCGTTGCCGAAGCCAGGGAGGGAAAAGTGGTGGTTCGTCTTAAGGGTGGCGACCCCTTCGTCCTGGGGCGGGGAGGTGAGGAAGCCGCGGTCTTGGCATCGGAGGGCATCCCCTTTGAAATAGTGCCCGGGGTGACGACAGCAATAGCGGCACCCGCTTATGCCGGTATCCCAGTTACTCATCGTGGTATATCATCCTCCCTGGCTGTGATTACTGGTCATGAAAGCTCGTCAGAATCAAGAGCCAGGATAGCCTGGGATAGAATGGCCACCGGTATTGATACTCTCATTTTTCTGATGGGGATGGAGAACCTAGCCTACATTACTACCCAGCTAATAGAGAATGGTCGTTCCCCGGCTACTCCAATGGCTTTGATACAGTGGGGAACAACTCCGAAACAGCAGGTTGTGGAAGGAACCCTAGCTGATATTGTTTACCGCGCCAGAGAAGCAAACATTGGCTCACCGGCGGTGCTTATAGTGGGCGAGGTGGTTGAGCTTCGGCGTAAACTCCGCTGGTTTGAGAATAAACCTCTCTTCGGCAAAAGGATATTGGTTACCAGGAGAAGGGAGCAAGCTGTTGCTCTATCTGAAGCCCTTTCCCTAGAAGGCGCTGAGCCAATTGAAATGCCGACCATAGATATTGAGATGGCTCCCAGCCAAGGTCACCTGGACGATGTCCTGCTACGGCTCTCTGAATTTCACTGGATGCTCTTCACCAGCGTTAATGGCGTTGAGTCCTTCTTTAATTATCTTAATCGGCGTGGTCTGGACTCAAGGAAGCTATATGATCTCAAGGTTTGTGCCATAGGTGAGGTGACAGCCACAGCATTGCGTAAATATGGGATTCAACCTGACCTGGTGCCACAGAAGTATAGCTCTCATGACATACTCATCCGCCTTAAAGAGGAGGGAATCAAAGGCAAGCGTCTCCTTTTGCCCTGCTCTCAGATGGTCAACAAAGAATTAGTTCACGGGCTTTCGGAGCTTGGGGCAGAGGTCGAGCCGGTAGTAGCTTATAACACCCTGCCTGTGGATAGTGGGGATAGCAAGGTGAAAGAGCTTCTTATGAGGGGAGAGGTAGATGTGGTCACTTTTACCAGTCCATCCACAGTGCGAGGGCTTATCACCCTGATGGAAGGCAATGTGGAAGCTTTAAATAAGGCGGTTATCGCCTGCATTGGACCGGTAACCGCTGCCTCAGCCACCGAATCCAGGTTAAGGGTAGACGTGATAGCCAAGAAATATACTACCGACGGACTGGTTGAGGCTTTGGTGGAAAGGTATAAGAAGGAGGCTGAGCAATGGGTTTTCCCCAGGTAAGGCTGCGTCGGTTGCGAAGAACGGAGACCCTACGGCAGATGGTCAGGGAGACAAGGCTGGAGATAGCGAACCTCATCTATCCTCTGTTTGTGACTCACGGTAAGGAGGTGAGGCAAGCAATTGAAGCAATGCCGGGAATATTCCGTTTCTCCGTGGATAAATTGCCTGAGGAGGTAGAGGAGGTGGCTAGTTTGGGGATACCGGCTGTTCTGCTTTTTGGGTTGCCAGAAGCGAAGGACGAAGTGGGTTCAGGCGCTTACGAGCCAAAGGGCATTGTCCAGCAGGCAGTGAGGGCGATTAAGGAAGCTAGACCCGAATTGGTAGTGATAGTCGACGTTTGCTTATGCGAGTACACCAGCCATGGGCACTGCGGCGTAGTGATAGATGGGGAGGTAGATAACGATAAAACCGTGGAGCTCTTGGCTATAACGGCTCTTTCCCTGGCGGAAGCCGGTGCCGACATAGCAGCCCCCTCGGCTATGATGGATGGGATGGTTGCCGCCATCCGGGCAAAGCTGGATGAGAATGGCTACGAGAGAATCCCCATTATGTCCTACGCTGCCAAATATGCCTCGTCTTTCTACGGACCTTTCCGTGAGGCAGTGGAGTGTGCTCCCCAGTTCGGTGACCGCCGCAGCTACCAGATGGACCCGGCAAATGTGAGAGAGGCTTTGTCTGAGGTGGAGCAGGACATTCAGCAGGGAGCCGATATTATTATGGTGAAGCCAGCTTTAGCCTATCTTGATGTTATCTCCAGGGTTAGAGATGCCTTTAATCATCCTCTCGCCGCTTATAATGTCAGCGGTGAATATAGTATGGTCAAAGCCGCCGCCCAAAATGGCTGGATTGAAGAAAAGGGGGTTGTTCTGGAAATCCTTACCGCCATTAAGAGGGCTGGGGCAGATATGATAATCACCTATCACGCCAAAGAGGTGGCCAGATGGCTGACCCTTTTATAGTTCAGGATTCAAATCAGCTTTTTCAGGAGGCAAAACAATATATGCCTGGTGGCGTGAATAGCCCGGTTCGTGCTTTTAAAGCGGTGGGGGGCGAGCCGCTCTTTATCCGTCGGGGGGTGGGCTGTCGCATTTATGACGAGGATGGCAATGAATTCATTGACTACGTTCTATCCTGGGGGGCGCTCATCTTGGGGCATGCTCACCCAAAGGTAGTGGCTGTCCTGAAGTCCACATTAGAAAGTGGCACCAGTTTTGGGGCTCCTACTAGGTTGGAGAATATACTGGCTCAGGTGATATGTAATGCCGTGCCTTCAATAGAGATGATACGCTTTGTCAATTCCGGCACCGAGGCGGTAATGTCTGCCATTCGCCTTGCCCGGGCGTTTACCCATCGCAATAAAGTTATCAAGTTTGTCGGATGCTATCACGGACACTCCGACGGACTTTTAGTAAAGGCTGGGTCAGGAGCTGCTACTCTAGGTATACCGGACAGCCAGGGCGTTCCACTCTCCCATGCCCAAGATACTCTGGTAGCATCATATAATGACCTTCCAAATGTAGAGCGTATTTTTAGTGCTCACCCTAAAGAAGTTGCCGCCGTCATCGTCGAGCCGGTAGCTGCCAATATGGGAGTGGTGCTACCAAAGCCGGGTTTTCTCCAAGGGCTGTGCCAGCTCACCCAAGACTCTGGTGCCTTGCTTATCTTTGATGAGGTCATTACTGGCTTCCGTATCAACTATGGCAGTACTCAAACAGTATATAGTGTTACTCCTGACCTCGTTTGCCTGGGTAAGGTCATAGGCGGGGGTCTTCCCATTGGCGCTTACGCCGGGAGGAGGGAAATAATGGAGATGGTTGCCCCCATGGGGCCGGTCTATCAGGCGGGAACCCTTTCCGGTAACCCCATAGCAATGACGGCTGGCATCGAAACCCTTGAGCTTCTTAGAGAACCAGGGGTATATCAAAGACTTGAGGAGATGACTGCTCGTCTAGCCCAAGGGATAAGAGAGGCAGCAGAAGAAGTGGGTATCCCTATATTTTTATCTAGAGCTGGCTCGATGCTCACCATCTTCTTCACTGCTCAGGAGGTGACAGACTACGGTACAGCCTGTTCCTCTGACCCCAAACTTTATGCTTCCTATTTCAACGAGATGTTGAGGAAGGGTATATATCTTCCTCCCTCGCAGTTTGAGGCACAATTTCTCTCCCTAGCCCATGGTGATGAGGAAATAGAGGCTACAATAACCGCTGTCAGACAAGCGTTCTTGAAGCTGTGAAAAGTGAGGTAAGCATGAATAGGCAAAATACTAAATTACTACGCTCAGGTTATACAACCGGTGCTTGTGCTTCGGCAGCCGCTAAGGCGGCTGCTATTGCCCTGCTCAACCAGATGATGGTTGATGATGTTCAAATTACTATTCCTACCAGGGAGAGGGTAAATTTTGCTGTGAGCCGCTGTCTATTCAATAGCCTTGAAGCATCCTGCTCGGTGATAAAAGATGCCGGGGACGATCCTGATGTGACCGATGGCGCGGAAATTTGTGCCACAGTTTCCTGGTGGAAAGAGAAGGGTGTTACTCTTGAAGGTGGGAAGGGGGTTGGGCTGGTGACCAAGCCTGGCTTGGAGATACCAGTGGGAATGGCTGCCATCAACCCGGTGCCACGTAGGATGATCATCCAGTCCGTTGAGGAGGCAGCAGGAGCAAAACTCAATAGCAGGGGCATGCTGGTGACAATCTCAGTCCCTCAGGGTAAGGAATTGGCTAAAAGAACCTTGAACCGGCGCCTGGGCATAGTGGGAGGTATCTCAATTCTGGGGACCAGCGGCGTGGTCATACCCTACTCTATCCAGGCTTATAAGGTCTCCATCTCTCAGGCATTGAATATAGCCGTGTCTGCCGGGTGTCGGGAGGTAGTATTGACTACGGGAAGGCGGAGCGAAAAGTTCGCCCAGAGAGAACACACCCTTCCTGAGGAGTCCTTCATCCAGATGGGAGACTTCGTTGATTACGCTCTTGATGAGTGCGCCAGAAAGGGATTGGCAAGGGTAATTATCTGGGGTATGGTGGGCAAGCTGAGCAAGATGGCCGCCGGGCATCTCTATACCCATGTCAGTAATTCCAGAGTACATGTGGACTTCCTGGCTGATGTAGCGGCAAGCTGTGGCGTGCCTGAGGCAGAGGTAATAGCGATGAGAAAAGCGGTTAATGCTCATCATTTTTTGAAGATGTTGGGCATGGATAAAAGCAACGAGATATGTGATAATCTCTGTCTCCTTGCAGCACAAAGATGTCGAGACCGTACCGGTGGTACACTTGAGACAGAGTGTGTAATGACTGATTATAACGGCACTATTCTAGGCAGAGCCAATGTCAAAGGATAAGGTTTACATCATAGGGGTTGGGGGGAGTGGGGCTTCCAGCCTGTCGCCTGAAATGCGCCAGCTCATAAACCAGACAGAACTCATCTTCGGGGGCGAGAGACTGCTTAATATGTTTCCTTCAATATCAGGGCAGAAAGTTACTATCAGGCATAATCTTACCGAAGTAACCGAAGAAATCAAAGCCAATCTGGGGCGAAAGCAAATGGTAGTCCTAGCCTCGGGTGACCCTAACTTTTATGGGATAGCTAAATACTTAATAAGCAAGCTAGGTAAAGACATCTTTGAGATAATCTCTAATATAAGTTCGATGCAGTTAGCTTTTGCCAAGATCAAAGAAAACTGGGATGATGCCACTTTTACCAGTGTTCACTCCAGACCCATTGAGGATATAATCAAGACAGTGCAATCAAGCCATAAAATTGGCATATTCACCGACGAGGAGCATACCCCGGCGGCTATTGCCAGGGTTCTACTGGCACATGGAGTGGATGGCTACAAAGCTTATGTTTGTCAGGAGTTGGGTGGGGAGGATGAAATGCTCATTGAGACTGACCTATGTAGCTTGAGCCAGATGGATTTTTCGCCTCTCAACATTCTAATTTTACTCAGAGCCAAGCCGGAGAAGGCGGAGGCTGAATTCTGCTATCCATTACTGGGGATACCCGATGAGCAATTTTATAAGAGGAGACCGAAAGGGGGTCTTATCACCAAACTGGAGGTCAGGGTGGTGAGCCTGGCAAAGATGTGCCTTGCCGACGATAGTGTGGTGTGGGATATTGGCGCCGGCTCAGGCGCGGTCTCTATTGAAGCATCTTTCCTCGCCAGAAAGGGTCGTGTCTTTGCTATAGAGAAGAACAGCGAGGATGTAGCCATTATCAGGGAGAATCTCCAGAATTTTAGAGCGTCCAATGTTCAGGTAGTTCAGACCCTAGCTCCAGATGGCTTGGGCGATTTACCCGACCCTACGGCGGTCTTAATCGGTGGTAGTGGTGGACAAATGGAAGGAATATTGGATATTGCTTGCCTCCGGCTCAAGCCGGGGGGACGTATCGTGATTAATGTTGTTACTCTGGAGAACCTAAATGCTGCTGTCGAGGGTCTCAAGGTAAGAGGATTTACCGCCGAAGTAACGCTCATTAACATAGCTCGCAGTCAGGATATAGCCAATCTTACTCGTCTTGAGGCGCTGAATCCGGTGTTTGTAATAACCGGACGGCGGGAGGCGGAAAGTTGAATGAAAGTGGACAATAAGAAGCCGGAAATAGGGCGGCTCTATGGGGTGGGGGTAGGGCCTGGAGACCCCGAGTTAATCACTGTTAAGGCGCAGCGTATTCTTTCTAAGGTATCGGCGATTTTTGTACCTCAAAAGGGTACCGGGCACGAAAGCTATGCTCGCTCAATCATAAGCGGCTTGCTGGCGGGTACGGCTCAAAAGGTGGTGGAGTTGGTATTCCCAATGCAGAAGAGTGCATTAGAGCCATATTGGCAAAAAGCAGCTGAGGAAATCTGGCAGCACCTTGCCCAGGGAAAAGACTGTGCTTTCGTCACCGAGGGTGATCCCCTTCTCTATGGGACATTCGTCTATATCCTTTCTATCTTCCAAGAGCGCTATCCGGAAGTGGTCATCGAGGTAATTCCTGGCGTTTCCTCCATCAATGCGGCCGCAGCAAGGGCTGTGCTCCCGCTTTCCAGTGGTGGGGAAAGAGTGGCGATTATTTCGGCTACTTACGAAGACAATGCTCTTAGGGAGATACTTGAAAGCTTCGATACTGTGGTTCTGCTCAAGGTGAATACTGTCTTTGATAGAATTCTGGATGTTCTGGAAGAGATGAAATTGGTAGATAGGTGTATCTATATTAGTAGATGCACTACCAGGGATGAGGAAATAGTCAGGAATATAAGGAACTTGAGGGGTAAGAATTTAGATTATCTTTCCCTCTTGATTGTGAGGAGATGACAATGGCAGTTCAGGTTTATTTTATTGGTGCTGGCCCCGGTGACCCCGAGCTAATCACTATTAAAGGGAGAAGGATTATTGAGGAGGCGGATGTCATTATTTATGCCGATTCGCTAATCGATCCCAGAGTCTGCTCTTTTGCCCGAAAGGATGCTGAGATTCACGGGAGTGCCTCCATGACATTGGATGAAATAATGGAGATTATCTTAAGCGCTGTAAAGCGGGGCAAGACAGTAGCTCGACTTCAAAGCGGTGACTCAAGCATATACGGTGCTCTCCAAGAACAGATGGTGGTACTGGAAGAGCATGGCATCAAATATGATATTGTCCCCGGGGTAAGCTCCCTCTGCGCTGCCGCTGCCTCTTTGAGGACAGAACTTACCATCCCCCAGCTTTCTCAGACAGTTATCATTACTCGAACAGGGGGCAGGACTCCGGTCCCGGAGAAAGAGAGTCTAAGGAATCTGGCAACCCACCAAGCTACACTGGCTATTTTCCTCAGCGTGTCTCTTATAGAAAGGGTGGTGGAGGAACTCTGCGATGGTGGCTACTCAAGTGAGACCCCAGTCGCTGTAGTCTACAGAGCGAGTTGGAATGATGAGATTGTAATACGCTCTACCTTGAAGGATATAGTGAAGGAAGTGCGCGCACTGGGTATAAAGAGACAGGCACTGATATTGGTAGGTAGCATTTTGGACTCTGTGGAGAGAAAAGGTTACCACTCCGAGCTTTACCACAAGAATTTCAGCCACGGATATCGTCAAAGGAAGCTATGAGATTTAAGATAGCCATCGTTGCTATAACAAAGAACGGCGTTGAGCTTGGGCAAAGGCTAACTAATCTCCTCCCGGGAAGCCATTTATATGTCCCAGCAAAATTTTCTTCTGAGCCGAAAGCAGGAAAATATTCTTTTCAGGAGTCGGTGAAAGAGGTGGTGAGGAAGATATTTAGTGAGTATGAGAGTCTGGTTCTCATCATGGCTGTAGGTGTTGCTGGTCGCCTACTGGCTCCAGAGCTCAAGGGCAAGGATAAGGATCCTGGAGTGGTAGTGCTAGATGAGAAGGGTAAATTTGCAGTAAGCCTTCTCTCAGGACACAGGGGGGGGGCTAACCATTTAGCAAGCAAGATTGCCTCTGTTATCAGTGCCCAGCCAGTTATCACCACGGCATCAGAAGTGGGTGAGACAATCGCCGTCGACCTTCTGGGGCAGGAGTTCGGGTGGGAACTGGAGAGTGAAGCCAATGTCACTAAAGTGAGTGCCGCTATAGTCAACGGTGAGGAGGTGGGAATCTATCAGGATACCGGTGAGAGTGATTGGTGGGGAGGAAAGCTCCCTGAGAATGTTCTTAAATTTTCCAGCTTTGAAGACCTGGGCAGGTCCAATTGCCCAGCAGCACTGGTCATCACTGATAGGCTTTTGGGAAAGGAACATCAAGCAGTGCTTGATAGAGCGGTACTATACCGTCCTAAGAGTCTGGTGGTTGGCATCGGCTGCAATCGAGGAGTAACCTGCTCTAAAATAGAGGAAGCTATCACTAAAGTTCTCCTAGAGCATGGACTCTCTATCAAGAGTATAAGGAATATAGCAACTATTGACTTAAAGAGGGATGAGCGGGGTCTCTTGGAATTTGCCCGGAAGCGCGAGCTGCGGGTGGAATTTTTTACCAGAGAAGCTTTGAGCCAAGTGAAGTTTCCATCTGTCCCATCGGCTGCGGTATTAAGGTGGGTGGGAACGCCGGCGGTATGCGAGCCAGCGGCATTAATGAGCAGCGAAAGCCACCATCTGGTAGTTTCTAAGACGAAATTAAATGGTGTCACCATCGCTGTAGCCCGGGTGCCGTTCAACGGCAGTAAAAAACAGGAAAAAGGCAAACTTTTTTTAGTAGGGATTGGACCCGGTGCACCGGAACAGATGACTTTCAAGGCAAGGGAAGCTCTTGCCCGGAGCACTGTGGTTGTAGGATACAAGACCTACGTTAAGTTAATCGAACAATTTCTATCTCGAAAGAAGGTCGTCGCTGGTGGCATGGGAGGAGAGGTTGAAAGGATGAAAAGGGCAGTTGGTTTGGCAAAGGAAGGCAAAACAGTAGCTGTGGTTTGCAGTGGGGACGCCGGCATCTATGGCATGACTGGACTTGTTGGTGAGATAATGCAACAACAGGGATGCCCTAACAAGTTCGAAATAGAGGTGATACCCGGTGTGCCATTTCTCTGTGCCACTGCTTCTCTGCTCGGTGCTCCCGTGATGCATGATTTCGCCTCAATCAGCCTCAGTGACCGGTTAACACCTTGGCGAGTTATTGCTCAGCGACTTCGCATGGCAGCCAAAGGGGACTTCGTTATAACTATCCTTAATCCTAAAAGTAAGGAACGGCAACAGCAGCTTGCCGAGGCTAGGAAAATTATTCTGCGATACCGTAGTCGCTTTACCCCGGTTGGTATTGTTGATAATGCCTATCGCCAGGGTCAAAAGGTAACCATAACCGACCTAGAACACATGCTGGATTTTGAGATTGGCATGACCACTACTGTAATTGTAGGCAACTCGACTACTTTTACCTTTAACAAGTGGATTGTGACTCCCCGTGGCTACCGGTCAAAGTACAAGTTGGGAGAAGGCGAGAACAAATACAAGTCTGATGATATTGTTGCGTTAGAAAGGAGAGGCAAATGACGGAAAAAGAAATTCCACTAAGTATTGAAGGGATAAAGGCAAAGATTATCTATCACACTTATCAAGGTTTTGAGGTGAAGACACTGCTTCTTTCCCTGGAAGAGAAACATCGGGTTCTTAGTACCAGGGAGGGATACAAAGAAGTGAGCTTTGTAGCTAACCACTATAATTCCCGTCCCTTATGGGATTACATGCACCGGCACCGCCAGGAATTTGAAAAATGGCTTCCCGATATACTAGGTATTTCCCCCGAAAGGATTGCTTTCATGTCCACAGCAGCTGATATGGATAATCTGGCTGTCTGCGAGAGTAATTATCAGGAATTTAAGGTATTCTGCCTGGCTACGGCAGGGGCAAAGGATAATGCTCAAAGGCTGGGTGTGGATAAGGCTAGTCAAGTGGAAAGGGATGACGAGTTTGAAAGTCTATCCGGGACGATAAACCTTATCCTTTTAACCAATGCCACCTTAAGCGATGGGGCTATGGCTCGGGCTATCATCACAGCTACCGAAGCCAAAACTGCTGCCCTTCAGGATATGGATATCAGAAGCACATATACTCCCGAAAATCAGGCAACCGGCACCGGGACTGACAACATGATAGTTGTCTCAGGGGAGGGTCCTCTGGTAAAATATACTGGCGGGCATGCCAAGATGGGAGAACTGATTGGTATAGTAGTGAAGAGAGCAGTGGCTGAAGCCATAGAGAAGCAAAACGGAGTAACTTTGTGAGTATTCCTAGGCTGGTAATCGGAGGCACAAGCAGCGGGGTGGGTAAGACTACCATTACCGCAGGGCTCATTGCTGCCTTAAGAGAGCGTGGTTTACGGGTACAGCCCTTCAAGTGTGGTCCGGATTATATAGACCCCAGCTACCATTCTCTGGCATCAGGCTTGTCCTGTCGCAACCTTGATAGTTGGATGCTTTCTGAGAAAGCACTCATTGAGCTTTTCACTCATGCCACTGGGGAGGCTAGTATCGCTGTGGTGGAGGGGGTAATGGGACTCTACGATGGGCGAAACGGGTTGGAGAGTGCTGGTAGCACAGCGGAGATTGCCAGATGGCTCCGGGCTCCGGTGATTCTGGTGATGAATGTAGCCAAGATGTCAGGTAGCGCCGCCGCAATTGCCCTCGGTTACCGCCAGCTCGACCCAGACCTAAATCTAGTTGGCGTCATCCTGAATAATGTTGGTAGTTCCAGTCATCTGCGCTGGGTGACCGAGGCGGTTGAAAAGAAGTCAGGGGTTTCTGTACTTGGTTACCTACCGAAGAAAGATGAGATGCGTCTTCCCGAACGACATCTGGGACTTGTGCCTACTGCTGAGACTGGAGAACTCAGTGAATACATGGAGAGGTTAAGGGAGCAGGTCGAGTCAACAGTGGATGTAGCCACCATTCTACGCTTGGCTGACACGAAGGAACCGCTGCCACAGGTTACGGAGGGCAAGCTCTTCCCCTCACAGGCAGAACCGGTGCAAGTCACCATCGCCGTGGCACATGATGAGGCGTTCAGCTTCTATTATCAGGACAACCTTGACCTCCTGGCTGCTTGGGGAGCGGAGCTAAGATTTATCAGTCCCTTACATGATGCCAACCTGCCATCTGATACTCGGGGAGTCTATATCGGTGGCGGCTTTCCTGAGATGTATGCCAATGAGCTTGAGGCGAACACTGGATTCAGGCGAGCTCTTGTAGAAGCCGCCGAGGCAGGCATGCCTATTTATGCTGAATGTGGTGGGTTGATGTATATCTCACAGGGCATAATTGACTTTGAAGGCGGTAAGCATGCTATGGTCGGTCTTGTTCCAGGCTGGGCAGAGATGCAAAAAAAGCGGGCGAGAATGGGCTATGCCGTAGCTGAAACACTGGAAAGCAGCATCATTGCCCGGAGAGGTGAGAGGTTGCGTGGGCACCTCTTCCACTGGTCAAAGCTGCAGGGACCAACTGAGAGAGCAGCCTACCGAATCCTTGAACCTGAAGAGCAGTTGGAGGGCTTTATTCTTGGACCTGAGTCCAACATTTTGGCATCGTATCTTCACCTTCACTTTGGCAGCGAGCCTTCGCTGGCAAAGCGATTTGTGGAGTCCTGTGTTCAGTGGGGGAAACGAGAGAGAAGTTATTGAAAATGGAAGATATAATTATTCTACTCTCGGTGCTGAGTACCGGTCTCACAATAGGTGAGTTTCCTTTTTCTGAGTACCCCGTGCTCTGGTTAGGGAAAGTCAACTCACCAGAGGGGAGTAGGTGATTAAGATGCGGGCTAAGACCTTAATGATACAGGGAACTGCCTCCTCTGTGGGCAAGAGTGTCTTGGTAACAGCTCTCTGCCGTATATTCAGGCAGGATGGTCTCTCTGTTGCTCCCTTTAAGGCGCAGAATATGGCGCTTAATTCCTTTGTTACCAGAGAGGGAGGAGAGATGGGGCGTGCCCAGGTAGTGCAGGCGGAGGCAGCAGGCATTGAGCCTAGCGTGGATATGAACCCGGTACTTCTTAAGCCGGAGGCAGATGCTAGGTCTCAGGTAATCATTCACGGTAAGGTAGCAAGAACTATCTCTGCAAAGGGATATTATGATTATACTCGTCATTTACTAAAGGTGGTGGAAGACTCGCTATACCGCCTCCTTTCTATTTATGATATGGTGGTCATTGAGGGGGCAGGAAGTCCGGCGGAGATGAATTTAAAAAAGAGGGAAATAGTCAATATGCGGATAGCCAAAATGGCACATGCCCCTGTTCTCCTAGTGGGAGATATTGATAAGGGAGGGGTCTTTGCCTCGCTTGTTGGCACTCTGGAGTTGCTGGAAGAAGATGAGCGTGACTACATCAAGGGCTTTATTGTCAACAAGTTCCGTGGTGATGTCAGATTGCTCCGTCCGGGACTTGAGCTTCTTGAGAAGCGCACGGCAAAGCCTGTCCTTGGTGTAGTGCCTTACTTCCGAGGCATCGCCATTGCCCAGGAGGATTCAGTCTATCTTGAGCAGGGGGTAGAGAGTCCACCCTCGTCTGACCTAGACATTGCTATTATTCATCTTCCCCATATCTCAAACTACGATGATTTTGACCCTCTGGAGGAGGAGGGTTGCCGGGTGCGCTATATATCTCATCCTTCTGAAATAGGCGTCCCTGATTTTATCATCCTGCCCGGCACCAAGAGCACGGTTAGCGACCTCGTTTTCTTATGGCGGTCGGGGTTGGCTGAAAATATTATTCAGCAGGCGAGAAACGGGACCCCGGTGGTTGGTATTTGCGGTGGCTACCAGATATTGGGCAGAAGCCTCCGTGACCCCAACGGAGTGGAGTCAACCGAGGGGAGTGTTCTGGGGTTGGGTCTGCTAGATGTGGTAACTACATTCGTTTCGGAGAAAGCGACCACCCAAGTTAAGGCACGGGTAGTTGCTGACCGGGGACTGCTTGAAGGGATGAAAGGGAGGGAACTTGTAGGCTATGAGATACACATGGGACATACCAAATGTGATGGAGATATGAGCGCCTTCAATGTCTTTGAAACGCCTCAGGGAAGGGTTGATTATTTTGATGGCACGCTTAATGCTCAGGGCACAGTATTGGGAACCTACATACATGGCTTATTCCACAACCTTGACTTTAGACAAACCTTGCTTAATTCCTTACGTCAGGACCGCGGATTGCCTGAGAGGCAGGGTACTACAGTGGTGGAAAAGGAGAAGCATTATAATAAGTTGGCAGCACTGGTGCGCAACAGCCTGGATATGTCTGCCGTCAATAAAATAGTGGAAGCGGGCATCAATGAGTAGCACGACGAACGAAGAGGCTTCAAGGGGACTGATTCAGGTCTATACCGGTAAGGGCAAGGGTAAAACCACGGCGGCGCTGGGGCTGGCACTCAGGGCAGTGGGACAGGGAATGAAGGTTATTTTCATTCAGTTTGTAAAGGGTGACCATAACTGTGGTGAGCATCTTTTTGCCGCTAAATACCACCCCTTTAATATAGTGGAACTGAACATTGGAAACAGCTTTACCCAAACTCTGGATGAGCTCCGTCCAGTAACACAGCAGACCCTAGCCTTTGCTGAAGAGGCAATAATTGGTGGTAGCTATGATATGGTCATCCTGGATGAGATATTCGTTGCCAAGAAAAAGGGGCTGGTAAGCACTGAGCAGATAAAGAATTTAATGAACAAAAAGCCTGAAGGAGTGGAACTAGTTTTGACCGGGCGTGGTGCCCCTGAGGAAATCATCCAGCAGGCAGACCTGGTTACAGAAATGCTAGCAGTTAAACATCCCTTCACTACGGGCATCACCAGGCGGAGGGGTATTGAATGCTGATGGCTTTTTATGTTAGCTAAAAAATTCTAATGGGGCTTGACTTCGAATGAGCTAAAAATAAAGTCCAGGTCTTCTTGTAAAGCAGAGACCTTCGTTTGGGGGAAAAGCTCCTCGTTTATATCAAACATCACCTTGGTTTCATCTCTAGCCGAACCAACGATGTGTACCCTGATGCACCCCTTTTCAGCTTGACCTGCCTCAGCTTGCAACTTGAATGTTAGTGTTCCTCGAGAAATGAATGATGACGAATCACTTGCCAACGAGTATGTTTCCAGTCTTGCCTCATCCACAACCACACCCTGCTTCAGAGTGAAATCTTTTATTTCATCATATAGCAACTCAGGGTTTACCTCTTTATATGTTTTCCTAATCTGCATCTCTCCCCTTTCCTTATACTATCTCGCCATCTTTTTACAGCCTTATGATAAACTTTTAGAGATTTTTGTCAAGTAATTAGGTGCGGTTATGTAAAGTTAGACCAATATTCTTTCCATTTAGCCTTAGACATCGGGGCTGCGCCTTCTTGGGTATCAAGGCGCCAATAGGGCATCTGAGCACACATTCCCCACATGACTCACACCTGAATTTGGCATAAAAAGAGGATACCGAATAACTTAGCCCTTCACTTAAGTTCCTTTATTATCCTTGCCACATATCTAGCAATGGCAGGGGAAGCAGTAAGCCCCGGAGATTCTATTCCGATGAGATTTATTAAGCCAGGGAAACCTATTTTATCTTCATGTGAGATGATAAAATCTCTGAAAACTTCCCTTGGAGACTGAAGCTTGGGTCTTATCCCAGCAGAGTCGGGCTCCAAATCTTCAAGCTCAAGAAGAGGAAGGAATCTCTTGGCGAATTCGTAGAAAGCCTTCTTCTGGGTTCCATCAACACTGTAATCTATCTCATCAACATAGCGGGCATTGGGACCGAGTCTCATCCTACCGTCAAGACCTAGGTTGATATGAATCCCCAGTCCAGCCTGCCCCGGAATAGGATAGATGAGCCTTTCTACAAAGTGCTTTCTATTTGAGTTCAGGCTGAAGTATTCGCCTTTACAATAATGAAGTTTGTAACCTACCTGAGCAATATCTATTCCGGCAAGCTTAGCTATTTTGTCAGAGTTTAAACCGGTGGAGTTTACCAAAATGCCAGCAATAAAAGATGAGATTCCTTCGCGGTCCTTTATTTGTATTCTATGCCTGGTCCCTGTATTTTCTATTCCGATTACCTCAGTATTAAAGACAATCTCAGCTCCTCTTCTCTTGGCTTGGCTGTAGAAAAATTTCATCAGGGAATAGACATCAATAACGCTTGTGCTGGGAGAGAGTAGTCCGGCTCTTCCTTCTACGTTTGGCTCGAGTTTTTTAAGCTCTTCTCGAGAAAGAAGCGTTAAATCTTCAATACCGTTTCTTTCTCCCTGTCGATAAATCCTTTCAAGCTCCTTGACTTCGTTTTCATTGACGGCTACTATAATTTTCCCTAGCTTTTTATAGCCTATGCCATGCCTGTCACAAAGCTCATAAAGAAGGTTCTTCCCCTCTACACAGAGCTTCGCCTTTAGAGAATCCTCGGGGTAGTAGATGCCAGTGTGAACAATCTCACTATTTCTGGTGCTTGTCTCAAGCCCAAAGGTATGGTTCTTTTCGAAGATAATAATCCCCTTATCCTCTTGCGCTAGTTCAGCAGCTATGGCAAGTCCAATAACACCGGCTCCTATAATAGCCACATCAACTTCGGCAGGCATTTCCCCAATTATCCTTCTCCAACTTTCTTCTAATCCCTCTTCCGTAATAACTCCAATTTTATACTTTCATTACCTGCGAGTTTAACGTCTCAACCAAGGGTCCCACCTAATTACCAGTCTGCTGTAGGAAGGGTCAGGGAACTTTTCCTTGAATATACGGTAGTAGTAGAGTTCGGCTAGCGAGTTGAACCGAAAGCCGGAGTCAGCCCGGGGATTACGATTAAGCTCTTCCTGAGAAATCCTCTGCTCTGCAATTTTCCTGGTGACCTTATCAATGCCAGACCCGCTGGCAAAGGGGGCTTTAATACGGTGGGCAATGCTTTCAGGCAGGTCTGCCGCAAATGCCTGACGCAGAATCCATTTCTCAATCTTGTCAGGGCCAAACTGCTTCCACTCGTGTGGAATGTTACGGCAGAAATTGGTTACATGTCTATCGAGGAAGGGAGGGCGGTACTCAATACTATGGGCATTGAAGGCACGGTCTAACCGTTGCAAGCCAGTGTGGTAGGCGTTGGATATTAGATAATCGGTCACTTCGTCTACCTCGGCTTCAGAGCTAGCTCGCTTCAGTTCGTGATAGCCGCCAAGGAATTCGTCGGACCCTTCCCCACACAGCATGCATGTGGCACCATTCTCAGCAGCAAACTGCGCTGCTAGATAGTGAGCAACAGCACCATGAACACAGGAATCCTCAAATGATTCCAGGTAATAGATGGCATGGGGCAAGACTCTGGCGACATCGTCACTGGTGCATATCTTTTCGTGATGATTACTGCCGATAAGCCCGGCCATTTCCCGAGCCCGGGGCATATCCCCCTGATCGGACATACCAACAACGAAAGTATTGATGCCAGGACGGTATTTTGTAGCCAGGAGGGTGATGACACTACTATCAAGACCACCACTGAGAAGTGTACCGTCAACAGCACCGTCTGACATACAGCGCTTGATTGCTATTTGTAGACGCTCTCGGAGTATTTTTGCCGCTTGTTGAGGGGTTTCGAAGGAGGGAGCAGGCTCAGATGGCTTGGGATACGGCTGGAAACCACTCTTGAGGGTGAATACCTGTCCCGGTGTAAATTCTTTTACCTCAGTGACTACATCTAGCAGTCCCTTTGCCTCAGAGGAAAAGTAGAGTTCGCCATCCTGATATCCATAGTATAGTGGATGGGACCCGATATGGTCCCGCACTAGTATCAAGTCGGAGCCGGTGGCTATAGCAAAGGTGAAATCGCCATCCAGCTCTTGAGGAAGGTTAACCCCTGACTTTTGGTAGCTGTTGAGTAGGACATCAGCAGAGTTGGTGAGTAATGCCTCTTCCCGAAAAAGGTGACCATCAAGGACAGCAGCGTCGTCTCCAGTTGTGGTATGCACTCTAGCTTCTGCTTCAGCCTCTGATTTGAGCAAGCAACACCCCAGCGTGGCGAGATTTCCTTCTTTTATCCAGGTGTGCACAGGACCGCGATGCTTGAGACGGGAGAGCATTACCTCCACCGCTCTCCTTTTCTTTGAAGTAGTCCCTGCTATCCCAGCCATTTGGTTAATCTCCTCTCTTACCTTGTAGCCAGCCCGAGGTCTAATCTAACCTGAAGAAATCCAATGGTTCCTTCTTTAAAGACGCTTGTCTGAGACCGTTTATTTGATCGAATTGCGGGTCTAACTCCCTAGAATCTCCATGGCCTCTTCCCTGTAGGCATCCATTAGATAGGGTATTCCAGTGACTTTAGCGCATTCTTCGGTCAGAGACATAAGCTCACGCCGGGTAATCGCAGGCACACTAAAGCACCTTGCCCCTGCCATCAACTGCTGCAACCCTATCTTGATCTTATCAACGTAGCTGTAGATTCCTATGGAACCCAGAGGGATATTCTCTATTTCATCAGCGCCTACGATATTCTTAACGTCTTCGTAGCAGACGAATATCTCTTCCGTCGTTGAGCCAAATTGCTTAACTGTATTCGGCAACTCGCCATCCTTTATCCACTCATAGATATTCTTGCCAACTATACCCGGAATCATCAAAGCCCGCCCCATGCATACTGCCTTGGTAAAAGGAGCACCAAGGGCAAGCGCCTTGAATATACCATCTTCACTACTGAATCCACCGGCAAAGGCTATATCAGGTACTCGCTCGCCTCTATCAGCCAACTTTTGGCAAAACTCGTAAGCTGCCGCATGCAGGTAGAGACTTGGCATCCCCCATTCTTCCATCATGCGCCAGGGGCTCATACCAGTTCCACCGGGGGCACCGTCTATCGTAAGCAGGTCTATTTTAGCTTTCGAGCCCCACTTGATAGACATAGCCAGCTCACGCAGACTATAGGCACCGGTTTTCAAGGTAATGCGTTTGAAGCCCAGGTTCCTTAAGCGCTGAACTTCGGCGTAGAAACTCTCTTCACCGATAAAACCGAGTCGGCTGTGGCGTTCAAATTCCTTAAGAGAGCCATCCCTATAAGCCGCTTGGCTCACTGAATCTGAAGGATCAGGGGTGATAATATATCCTCGTTTCTGGAGTTCTAGTGCCCGTTCCAAGCTATTGACCTTAATCTCTCCGCCGATACATTTCGCGCCCTGCCCCCATTTTAATTCAATGGTGTCTAGACCATGCTTCCTGCTGACGTATTCAGCAACACCCAATCTGGAATCCTCTACGTTTATCTGTACCAGGATTTGGCCGTACCCCTGATGGTAGCGCCGATAGATCTCGATTCGGCGGTCCATATCTGGCGCTAAACTAACCTTACCATTTGAATCAAGCTCAAGCTGTGGGTCGATACCACAAACATTTTCGCCACAGACCAATGTAATCCCGCTGATGGCAGCGCCAACAGCAAAATGGGCCCAGTTCTTACGGGCTATCTCTGTAGAACCCAGAGCGCCAGTGAAGATAGGAACCTTCATCTTGACTTTTATGTCCACGCCATATTCGGTCTCGGTATTCACCGCTGGGAAAATTGCAGTATCGGAGTTACCAATAACGCCTGCGGGTAGTCCTTTGGCTCCTAAGGCATATCCCTGTATATTAAGATGTGAGTAATCAACGGGATAGTCCTTGTCGCCTCCAGCAGTGACTTCACCGTATGGTCCGGGATAGATTAGCTCTCTCCCGCGAAAAGTTGCCTTGAATACCTCGCAGTTTCCCGTGCAGCCGTCAAGGCAACGGGTGCAGAGACCACTCATAGGAACTACACTTCTGGAACGATTGGCCGTCCTGGTTGCATCATTTGCATTGGGTCGTCGCAGATTCATTACGGACACTCCTTTTCTTGTGTGTACTTTTTCGGATTGTTACTTAG
>Ga0315545_1002001_pt1 | contig 18971 bp, 11 predicted proteins | sample SalMarSW160210MG_FD_203096 | JGI IMG/M metagenome (GOLD analysis project Ga0315545, IMG submission 203096) | Salt marsh sediment microbial communities from the Plum Island Ecosystem LTER, Massachusetts, United States - Salt Marsh Sediment SW1602-10 ...
CAACCAGGTGAGGGATCGGTCTTTTATTTTACGCTTCCATACGAGAGGATTGGCAGATAAATAGATTAATCTTCTGATTATAGCTTGCCGGACTAATTTTTAAGAACTGTTCAATAGAGGATAGATGAAATTTTATTGAAAGTATGAATTATTTATGGGCAATTTCGCTGACCCTCAAGACGTGTCCTCATACTAATCATTCACTTGATCATCTATTTTAAGATAACTTCTGCCGCTCAGGCTGGATTTTAAAAACCACCCAAAACGACTGATGCCGACAGCTTAATTAACCTGATGAGTGTAAAATAAAATTACCTTACTGTGTAAAAAAATTTGTCATTCGACAATAAGATAATTTTCTATAAATCTGATTACTAAAGTATAACAAAAACGGCATGCGATTTGAATTCCTTATATGGAATTGTAAAGAATATAATTATTTTTTTGATTGCCTGGTTTCACAATTGAATTCTTCATTATTTAACAAATGTTTTTAACAAACCTTAAAATTGTATTTCGAAATCTTTGGAAGAGCAAAATCACCTCAACCATTAATATTTTGGGGTTTGCGTTTAGCTTAAGTATTTGTTTTATTATCGGTCTTTATATTTTAAATGAATTTAGTTACGACAAATTCCATAAAAACTATAATAACATATACAGAATTGTCAATGTAGAGAATCAGCGATCTCAAGTAGATTATACTATAAAAGATGAGGTTTTAAGGCTGATCCCTGAAGTAGATGACTATTGCCATTTGTTGCTTAGATCTCACAGTATTTTAGCGTATCAAAACAAAACTATCGACATTAATAATCAATTATCATGTGATAATAATTTCTTCAACATTTTTTCATTTCCACTTTTGTTAGGTGATCAAAATAAACCCTTTGACAATGACAAAAAATCTCTCCTGATATCAAAACATGTTGCAGGAATTTTATTCGAAAATGAAAATCCGCTCGGTAAAATTGTTAAGTTAAGAAACAGAGAAGAATATATTGTAGGTGGAGTATTTAAAGATTTCCCGAAAAACTCAAGCATATATGCTGATATTATTAAAAATGAAAGTTTTGAGGTCGATAAACATGCCGAAGGATATGAAAAAGATGGGAAACGGGAATTTCAAAGAACTATCTTTTTAACAGTTAATAATCCTTCCGATGCTGAAGTTGTCACCAGAAAGGCAAATGATTTATTACAAGGTAAAGATAAAATGCTTAAAACGATTTGGCTGCAACCTTTTAAAGACCTATATCTGTTTGATAATACTCAAAACTGGGATTTCAATAAAGGAAATTACAGCCTGATTAAACTTTTTATTGGCATTGCTTTTATTACACTGGTACTTGCATCTATTAATTTCATAAACTTATCAATAGCACAGTATAATCAACGGACCAGAGAAACAGGAATCCGAAAGACATTTGGTGCCAAAAGACTAAGCTTGATAAAGTTGTTTCTCACAGAATCAATTATAGTCACTTTTATCTCTCTGATACTGGCTATATTATTAACAGACACCTTTTTACCTTTGTTCAATTCTTTATTCAATATTCAACTTCAGATATCAAGCTTGATGTCAATTAAATATATCCTGATCTTAGCTATTTTGATATTTGTGCTGGGCATAATAAACGGAATATGGCCTGCTTTACTAATTACTTCTTTTAATCCAATTCAGATTTTCCAGAAACAATTTATCAAATTAGGCGGAAGAGGCTATATAAAAAATATTCTGACAACAATACAATTTACTATTTCCATCGCGCTTATAATAAGCGTTTTGTTTATGATTAAGCAACTGAGTTTTATTAAACACAAAGACTTGGGATTCAAAGACAGTAACTTATTAAAGATAAGCACCTACTATATTTCAAAATTTGAACCTGTAAAAAACAAATTACTTCAAAATCCTTCTATATTAAATGCTACATATTCTTCAGGTATTCCGGGAGAAATTAATTATGGATTTAATCCTGGAATGGATGCTGATCATTATACTCATGGTGTATCGGTTATTCATGGGGATGCCTCATTTATCAGAACATTTCAAATAAATATAATTGAAGGACTTGATTTTTTTGAGAGTGAAAATAAAAAAGCTTGTTTAATCAGTGAAACAGCTTCTAAGGATCTTATGTGGGAAAAGAGCTGGTCGGGGAAGCACTTTCAGAGAGAAGAAAATTCCAATGGTTATGAGGTTGTTGGTGTGTTCAAAGACTTCCATTTCCGATCGATGTATCAAAGAATTGAACCACTGGTTATTGAATATGATGATATGCAAAAGAGTTTTTTAACTTTAAGGATATCAAACCAGAATATACCTGAAACAATGGATTATATAAAAAAGACATGGAATGAAATTGAACCGGAAGTTCCGATAGATTTCGCCTTTTATGACACATGGTTCGATTCAATGTACAATAAGGAAGAACAACTGGCGAAGATGGTAACCACTTTCGCTATCCTTGCCATTTTCATATCATGTTTAGGAATTTTTAGTCTGACAATTTTGAGCACAATTAACAAAACCAAAGAAATTGGGATAAGAAAAATTAACGGTGCTAAAGCATATGAAATAATGATCATGCTTAATGTAAATATTTTAAAATGGATAGCTGTTGCCTTCATAATTGCTACACCGATAGCATTTTATGCAATGAATAGGTGGCTGGAAAACTTTGCCTGCAAAACCATTTTAAGCTGGTGGATTTTTGCATTAGCCGGTATAGGAGTATCAATTTTGACCCTCCTGACTGTGAGCTGGCAAAGTTGGAAAGCAGCTAACATCAATCCTATCATATGCTTAAAAGTTGAATGAACATGATTTATTAAAATTTTAACTCTATTATGGCAAAAGCAGCAGCTAAAACCGGTCAGGCCGCCATCAAATCCCTATATTGCCGGCCGTCACGCAAAATGGTAAGACGTCTGTTATTTAATGAACCAGCTTAATGATTTAATTTAAACCAAAATGCCACAATTAGTAAAAGGAGGAAAATATGTTTTTGGCTGGACAACCATAAACAGTGATTTACAGATACGGATACCTGATGAAACATTTGATGAATATAAGTTCATCGAGACAGACAAGTTAATAATTATGTCAGGGAGTAAAGCGTCAGGTGGATTTAGCATAAATTCTCCTTATTCAATTGTCAATTCAAAATTTGGCTATAATATCATTAAAGCATTAGGATACATTAAAGAATCAGACTCGTTTACGGTAAGAGAACTTGAAATAGTCAAACCCGGAGAACGATGGTTAAGCTGGACATATCTGGATAAAGAGAAATATTTTAAATTATCAGATGAACTTATTAATACCATGGCTACAGGAGCCGGTGCGAAATTACTGGTTATAAGAGGCAGTGGAACAGGACCTGCATTTATTACAAAAGGGATTATTTATAATGAAGCACTTAATCATAAAGATATAATTGAATTTTGCTGAGATGACGATCTGCAACAGCTGCAATACTTCAAGTGATTAACAAAGACATATCACGCTCTTTCAGAGCTTATAACTGTGTAGTGGACCGCTAATCCCCGGTTGGCATCGGGGGTTATTCACATATGGCTCTTGCAGAGCCAGGAACTCAACTGCTTTTAACGTATGCTCTTGCAATGGGCTCACGTTTTTCGCCCATAAAGTTGACAAAGCAGTATGGCCAATTCCCAAACAGGATTGTGGTTATTATGTGGTTATTATCTGAGTTTTAAATCCGGCAAATCTTGACTTGTAAACCGATATTGCCTATTTTTACTTAAGCAAATTTTTGAATTCCAATCTTTAGAGGACCTGGAACAAATCGAACAGTATTAATTTTCACTTAAAAATCTGAACAATGACGATCTGGTCTGCTGAAATCAAAGAACTGGAGAATCTCTACAATTCTTTTAAGGGACAACACCCCAGGCTTGATAAAGAACTGGAACGACTGATAAAAACTGATGATGAGAACATTGTGCTGGTGTATGCCAGAAGATGCCTTGAGGTAATCATTACTGATCTGAGCGAACGTGAACTTAAAAGGCCGCGTGGAACAGAACCGCTTAAAGGCATTATTGATAAGCTTAACAGGGAAGAAAAGGTACCGCATAATATCATTGTCTCCATGCAGAACCTCAACAGTCTTTCAACATTCGGTGCCCATCCCAAGGATTTTGATCCACGGCAGGTAAAACCGGTCATCCTCGATTTAACAACCGTCCTGGAGTGGTACCTGACCTATATGGAGACTCAGGAACGCGTTGAAGAAGAACCCGGTGCCATGCTGGAAAAAAGGATTGAACAGATCGTTTTCAAAAAAGCCCCTCCTAAACCGGCAAGACGGATCAGTATGGTTGCAGGTATTCTTCTTGCCGGCGCTATTATCATTATATCATTGATAATTTTTGATATCATCGGCGGAGGAAAGCAGGCCAGGGTAGGGGCAATTGAATCCTTAGTCATTCTTCCTTTTGGCAATTACACAGGTGTGGATACACTTGACCCTTTAGTAGCGGGAATGCATTCCTTCTTGATAAATGAAATTGGGAAAATAACCGGGCTTCGGATAATTAGTAAAGTCTCTTCAGATTCATATAAGAATTCTGATAAATCCATTCCGCAAATAGCAAAAGAGTTAAACGTGGATGCTGCAATAGAAACAGGTGTTCTTAGTTTTGGCGACACAATCTGCATGCAACCTCGGCTGATGAGTGGTGGCCGTGAAGAAAAACAGCTCTGGATTGGAGACTATAGGGAATCGAAAGGCAATCTGTTCAACCTGTACAACCGGATTATCAAGCAGATTGCCAGTGAAGTGAAGATATCTCTGACACCAGCGGAAAAGGCTATGCTGGCTGATTCCAGGATTATTGATCCTGAAGCCATTGATGCTTATATGAAAGGCAGGAATTATCTGGATCAAATTAGTCCGAAATCCCTGCCTGCTGCCATCGAAAGTTTCGAAAAGGCCATTGATATAGAACCCGATTGGGCCGCTCCCTATGCAGGACTGTCAGAGGTTGCAGCGTATATGAAACAGATGGGCTTTGGATCATATTCTGAAAACGTCATAATGATTTATGAAAACCTTAATAAAGCCCTTGAATTAGATCCTAATTCTGTCGAATCGCATTATAGAAAAGCCGGAACTGCCGCCTGGACGGAATTTGACTGGAAGAAAGCCGAAAAGGAGTTTTTGAAAGCCATTGAGTTGAATCCCAGTCATGTGCGCAGCCATAGTTTCTATGCCCATGTGCTTACAATACTGCGCAGAACGGATGAAGCATTGCACCATGGTAAAATATCGGTAGAACTGGATCCTGAAAATCCTTTGACACTGGGATTGTATGCCGTGGTACTGAATGAAGCTGGTAAATGCAAGGAAGCACTTTTTTATATTGAAAAAGCACTTTCCATTGAACCGGGTCATGGTTTCACATCTGACCAATTATGGGATACCTATGAATGTCTTGGTGATTACCGAAGATTGTTTGAAATCTGGAAAGGAATGGATTATCCACTTTGGGAGGAGTATGGGGTTGCAGAATTATTTGAAAAAGTATTCCAGGAACGTGGTTGGATTGCAGTTACGGAAGAGGCAATCAGGGTCTATGAAGAAGGCTGGGCGAAAGACGGACTCATGCATGTTTGGAGCCAGGCCGGCAGATATGTCACTGTTGGGAAATATGATAAAGCAATGGATTACTTTGAAATTGTTTATGAAAATAATAACCACGCTCCGAACCTGCCTTATATATCAGCGAAATCTTATTATGATAAGATGAAAGGCAATCAAAGGTATCTGGAACTCCTGAAGAAAATGAACCTTCCGGTTGAGTAGGTTTTGGAAAGGATAGGGGCTAAAGCCCCGGGAGGAGGTAAGCAAGACTCTTTTCGCCGCCTTAAAAGGTGGAGTTATACGATTATACATTATACAAAGAGGATCAAGTATTAACAATTGGAATTATAAGTAGAGTGGAACCAAAGCGAAGCGAAGTTTCTTTTTCATATTTTCAAAATTAACCACTTAGTAGTGTTATTAAATCTGAGCTTTAAATCCGGCAAATCTTGACTTGTAACCCGATATTGACTATTTTTATTAAAGTAAATATTTGAATCCTAATCATTAGAGATCCAGTAACCAATCAAACATGATCATTCTTCACCCCCAAAAAATATAAATCATGACTATCTGGTCAGCTGAAATAAAGGATATTGAAAAGCTCTACGATTCCTTCAAGGATCAACATCCTAAGCTTGACAAGGAGCTCGAAAAGTTGATCAAAGCCGATGATGAGAATATGGTTTTGGTCTATTCCAGAAGGTGCCTTGAGGTTATCATTACTGATCTTAGCGAACGGGAACTGAAAAGACCACGAGGAACTGAACCGCTGAAAGGCATTATTGATAAGCTTAACAGGGAAGAAAAGGTACCGCATAATATCATTGTCTCCATGCAGAACCTCAACAGCCTTTCCACATTCGGTGCTCATCCAAAAGACTTTGATCCAAGACAGGTAAAACCGGTCATTCTCGATCTTGCAACCACCCTGGAGTGGTACCTGAAGTATCTGGAAACTCAGCCAGCCATGGAAGCAGGGCAGGATGTTGTGAAGGAAAAAAGGATAGAACCATCCGGTTTCAGAAAAGCATCATCTAAACCGGGGAAACGGATTATTATGGTTGCAGGTATTCTGCTTGCCGGCGCTATTATTATTGTGTCTTTAATAGTATTTGATATCATCGGCGGAGGAAAGAAGGCCCGGGCAGAGTCAATTGAATCTCTGGTTATCCTTCCCTTCAGTAATTATACCGGTGATGAAACTCTGGAAACTTTTGTTTCAGGAATGCATACCTGCCTGATAGCTGATATGGGGCGGCTCAGCGGATTACGGGTAATTAATACAACTACTTCTAATGTATACAAAAACACTGATATGTCCGTGCATGAAATCGCAATTGAGCTGAATGTTGAAGCAGCGATTGAAGTATCCGTACTTAGTATTCGTGACAGTATAATTATCAAGGTGAACTTAATCAGCGCATTTCCGGAGGAAGAAACAGTTTGGATCGGGGACTATAGAGAAGGAAAAAGCCAGTTACTGAACCTCTATGACCGGATCATAAAGCAGATAGCAGACGAGGTGAAGATCGAATTGACGGCTGATGAAGAACGTTTACTGGCAGAATCCAGGACAGTTGATCCAGAAGCCCTGGTTGCTTATATGAAAGGGCAGTTTCATTGGGAGCGACTCGGTAAAGAGGACCTTGACAGCGCCATACATTATTTCCGGATCGCCATTGAAAAAGATCCTAACTGGGCAGATCCTTATGCAGGGATGTCCATGACCTGGCTTGCTCTTGGTCACGGTGCACTTGCCCCACAGGCTGATTCTTATGACAAGGCATCTGAATACCTGTACAAAGCCCTGGAACTGGATCCGAATTCTGCCAATTCACATTATGTAAAAGCCATGATAGCATTTTATACAGAATGGGCCTGGGAGAAAAGCGAAAAGGAATTTCTAAAATCCCTTGAACTTAATCCCAGTAACGCGATGTGCCGGATATATTATGCCCATTTGTTGTTAGCCCTAAGAAGATCCGATGAAACAAAATACCAGGCTAATCTGGCACTGGCTCTGGATCCGCTGCAACCTCTGATTCTTGGATTATACTCGGGATTAATGCATTATCTGGGTGATCACCAGGCTGCCCTGATTCAGGCTGAAAAAGCACTGTCCATTGATCCGGACAACAACTATGCTCTTAGTATTTTGACAAAAGCTTATTTAGAAACCGGTGATACGCTTAAATGGCATGAAGCAATGAAAAAAATATGGTATTGGGCTGATGAAGAATACCTTGCATATCTCGACACGGTTTTTCAGGAAGGTGGCTATCTGGCTGTTATCAAGGATAGAATAAGGGTTAATGAAGAGGTATATGGTAAAGGTGGAACAATAGCTTTTGTTGGACAGGCTGATCGGTATATGATTACAGGTGATTATGATAAAGCCATGGATTATTTGGAAAAAGCATATGAAGTGCGATCTAGTAATTTGGTAGGTGCATCATTCTATATTGACGACTATCCTGAATTGAAAGACAATCCCCGGTATGTTGCACTTCTGAAGAAAATGAACCTTCCGCTTAAGTAGACTTCAGAAGCTGACAAAGCAAGGAATAAGTACCAAAAAATCTTTCAGATCCGCGTATCTCATACCCCAAACCGCACGCCGCGCACCCTGAATTACAGTGAACCGATCGCCTCCTTAAGAATATCTGCAGAATGGGAGAGGGCTGTAATCTCTTCCTTTTTGAGCGGACTCTCAATAATCCTGTTCACACCTCTATCCGACACAATACACGGTACACTGAGGCAGACATCACTGATCCCAAACTCACTGTCACCGTGTGCACCAAGTATATACGCATGAACATTGTGGACATCTATACCACAGTGTTTGCTGAGCAGATGCCTAAACCGCGCACTGTCGAGCACAGTACCTGAGCCAGGCTGCAGGCTCTGGAATTTATTAACTCTGGCCTGTAACCTGTAGCCTGTTTAAAGCTCTGTGCCCTGTGCCCTGTGCTCTGTGCCCTGTGCTCTGTGCTCCACGCCCCACGCAAGGCCATCAGACCTTATAGATCGGTTTCCCTGCACAGCAGTTCTTGAATTTCTTCCCGCTGCCGCACGGACAGGGATCATTCCTTTCCGGTATTACTGTGTTCTTAACAACCTTCTTTTCTTTATTCCTGATCCAGTTCATCACATTGGCAGGAGCTCTTTTGTTATTAAGCTCTTTGGCCATGTACTCCATGTATGGCTCGACATGATGGAAGAATAATTTATATCCCTCACAGAGGTAATTCAGTCCAGGCTCATTGTCCGGAGTTTTAAGAATCCTGTGTTTAGGACACTCTCCGTTACAGGCATACCTTACATCACACCGCAGGCAGTAATGCGGAAGCTTGTTTCTTTTATCAATTCCGAAATCAAACTGCTTCTGCGATTTCACCATGTCTATCAGAGGTGTCTCCAGTATGTTTCCAAGGAAATACTCGGGATAAACGAAATGATCGCATGTAAAAATATCTCCGTTATGTTCCATCGCGAGGGCGTCACCACATGTTTCTGAAAAAACGCACACTCCGGGCATCTCACCAACATGGTTAGCAAGAGTGGCATCAAAGATCTGCACAAAATACTTTCCAACATCATTCCTGACCCACTCGTCAAAGATGGTTATGAGAAATCTCCCGAAAGCTTGAGGATTTACTGACCAGCTTGTAACTGAAGCTTTATTGCTATACGCAGGGGCAACGAGGCTGAGGTCTGTATTTTCCGGATCTTCGGCTATCCTTTCAACAACCGGAAGAAACTGCATAAAACCTGAACCTATCTTCTTGAGAAACCTGTATGTTTCTGAAGCATAACTTGCATTGTAATCATTTACAACACTCAGGGTATTGAACTCGACTTTATGTTTATGAAGTAATTCAATTCCCTTCATAACTTTTTTATAGGTAGGACCACCGGACCATGTTTTCCGGTAACGGTCATGATTATGTTCATCTCCATCAATTGAGATGCCTACAAGTATATTATTGTCTGAGAAGAATTTACACCAATCATCATTTAACTTAATACCGTTGGTCTGAAAAGAGTTTTCAATCCTTTTACCTCCGGCATATTTTTTTTGAAGCTCAATGGCTTTCCTGTAGAAATCGAGTCCCATCAGTGTTGGCTCTCCTCCCTGCCATGTAAAATTTACAACAGGTACCTGGTGTGCTTCTATAAACTGCCTTGTGAACTCCTCCAGCAAGTGATCAGACATCCTGAAGTTTGTGGTACCGGGATAAAGGTTCTTTTTCTCCAGATAATAACAATAGGTACAGTTAAGGTTGCATGCTGACCCTATTGGCTTCAGCATCACCTGAAAAGCGGTAGGCCGCTTAAGCTTAAGGGCATCGGTGAAAAGCAGTGGCGTCTTCACAAGGTAGATAGCTTTACTGGGTACAAAATTACTATAATAGTTAAGAAGAACAAGGTGAAGGAGCGACTACGCTAAAGATTCGGTGAATGAGGATTGAAGAGGGTTGAAGGGGGTTGAAGGGGGTTGAAGGGGGTTGAAGGGGGTTGAAGGGGGTTGAAGGGGGTTGAAGGAGCGAGGAGGCTAAATGGAGAGGGAGTGAGGGGAAGAGAGATCTTTGTGTAATAATCTATAATAGAAATATTTAACTATAGTTACACAGAGAACACAAAGTAGAGACAAAGGGCCACGGAGATATAATTAGGAGATATAATACCGGTAACTTTGCGTTGCTTGTGGTTAATTATTATATTTACTACTTAATCTGTCAATTATGAAAAGTATTAATATAAATACTCTTAAAATACTTGGAATAAGCGCTTTGATGGTTCAGTGCAAATCAGGTGCCGATACTTCCGCAGATCATAACAAACCAAATATCATTTTTATCCTTGCTGATGATCTGGGTTATGGCGACCTCGGTATTTACGGCCAGACAAAAATCGAAACACCAAATATCAACAGGCTGGCTGCGACAGGTATGCTGTTTACACAGCACTATTGCGGTTCGCCAGTCAGTGCTCCGTCGCGATGTGTGCTCCTTACAGGCATGCATACCGGCCATGCTCAAGTCCGAGGTAATGATGAATGGGGAGAGAGGGGAGATGTATGGGACTACAGGGCTATGATCGCCGATTCAACTCTTGAAGGCCAGCGTCCGTTAGCATCAGGAACAGTGACTCTTCCGGGCCTATTGCAAAAAACAGGTTATAAAACCGGAATGATAGGCAAATGGGGGCTTGGGGCACCTCATACGGAAAGCATCCCGACAAAAATGGGATTTGACTATTTCTTTGGTATTAACTGCCAGAGGATGGCCCATACTTATTATCCGGTCTTTCTTTATGAAAACGAACACCGGTATTACCTTGACAATGATACTGTGCCCCCGGGCACAAAACTGCCTGAAGGAGCCGATCCCTTGGATTCTTCAGCCTACTCATCATTTACACTAAAGGAATACGCTCCTGATGTAATGTTCACTAAACTCACTGGTTTTGTTAATGATAACAGGCATGACCGTTTCTTCCTTTACTGGGCAAATCCCATACCTCATGTTGCCCTTCAGGCGCCTCAGGGATGGGTTGATTACTACGTGAAAAAATTCGGTGATGAAGAGCCTTATCTGGGTGAAAAAGGTTATTTCCCGCACCGTTACCCACATGCTGCATATGCTGCAATGATATCTTATTTCGATGAACAGGTGGGCAAACTTGTTCAGCAACTGAAGGACCTCAAACTTTATGAAAACACCCTGATCATCTTTACAAGCGATAATGGTCCAACGTTCAATGGAGGCACCGATTCACCCTGGTTCGACAGTGGCGGACCTTTCAGGTGCGAACAGGGATATGCCAAAGGAAACGTCAATGAAGGCGGGATAAGGGTTCCAATGATAGCCTCATGGCCCGGCAGGATCAAAAACGGGGCTGTTTCAGACCATATCTCAGCCTTCTGGGATATAACTCCCACCTTATGTGAGATAGCCGGTGTAAAAGCCCCTGATGATACAGATGGCATAAGTTTCGTGCCCGAGCTGACTGGTCAGATGCAAAAAGAACACGAATATCTTTACTGGGAGTTTCCGGAATCGGGGGGACAACAAGCTGTCAGGATTGGTGATTTCAAGGCAATGAGAAAAAACATGCACAAAGGAAATACTGTGTTTGAATTTTATGATCTTAAAAACGATCCGGCCGAAACAACAAATATTGCGGATCAGCACCCTGAGAAAATAGAAAAAGTGCAGCAAATAATTAAGTCAGTACATCAGAAGTCCTTCAATGAAAGGTGGCAGATTGAAATTCTTGATAATAACTGAATAACTCAACACAAAATCGTTAAAAATTAACTGGATGTCAGGAAAAAAGTGTAACTTTTATGATTTATATTGAAGATGTTGGTTTGTAGCGTCAGTTTTTCAGTCTGAACCTTAAGATGGACATCAAAAAAAATTGACATTTGATAATTAATGGTCTATCTTTGTATAGAATAACTATTGGGGATCATAATTATACATCTTTTGTTCGTTCCTGTTTAAACATGAATATCTCACTATATCTATATCTATACAGAGGGACAATGACATGCAATCTAAAACCGTTTTAATCTTATTACTAATAGTCTTTTCATCGTCTGTCCTGAGTTTGTCAATAGATCAGCAGACTGATCAGCAATGCATCGCGGTTATTACTGAAATAAACGGCGAAGTACTTCTGAAAAAAGCAAATGGCAGTGAATTCGCAAAAGCTTACTGGGGAACTCAGCTATTCCGTGGTGACCAGATCAAGACATCGATAAAATCTGAAGCGAAATTATTGTTTTCAAACAACAATTTTGTCAGTCTGGGACCTAACAGTTTGATGACAGTCTCAGGTAAAGAGTCTCCGCAAACTGAACCAGGCGGGAACGTCAGGAATATATCATCATCAATGATGATTAACATGTCTGCTTTAACCTTTAAAAGAAATGAAAAAAAGGATGTAGGCGCGCTTGCTGATTTACGATCAGGTAATACAGAACAGGCTATCGGATTGACATTACCTGTCAATACCCTTATAAAAACAAATCGTCCCTCATTTTCTTGGCTCACCAGGAAATCATACGACAATTGCATTGTTAATCTGTACAATAGCAAGGGTCTGGTATGGAGTAAGAAGGTATCCGGTAACGATCTGGCATATCCTGAGAATGAAAAGGAACTGGAATTTGGAGAAACCTATTTCTGGAATGTTGAGGGTGAAGATCTTATTGATACAGACAAGTCGGCCAATCATAAGTTCTCTGTACTTCCGGGTGAAAAATCCACAGAGGTGGAAAAACAGGAAACATTAATAAGAAATACTTTCAAGGATGAACCTGAAAGCAGCAGTTTACACTCTGTTCTGGGGGCATATTATATAAACCAGGGATTGCTTCAGGATGCTATCAACGAATTTCACATTATCTCAAAAATAAATGCTGATGCCCCGTTACCACATGAAATACTTGGATCACTATATTCTGACGTAGGAAATAAGGACAAAGCAATTGAAGAGTTGCAAAAAGCCCTTTCATTATCAAAGGGGAAGGAGAAGTGATATGCAGGTGCCGGGTGTTAGTTGCTTGTTGCTTGTAAATGAGTTTTACTTTACTAGTAACAAGTAACGAGCAACCAGTAACCAGCAACATGAATTAACAAATTCATTTCAAAGTTATGACCAAAAGAATCAAACCCGCTCAGCCTGGGAGGATTATATTTCTTTCCGGGCTGTTTTTATTTCTGCTCTGTTTCCAGGTTATAAATGCCCAGGAATCGCGACAACTCACCAGAGATGAGCTGAATGCTCAACTGAGAGAAGTATTGCTTCAAAATGATGAGACCCAATCCATTGAGCTTATCAGGAATCACAGACTTTTTATTAAACCATTTGTCGACGGACTTGTAAAGGAGAGTATCAGTAAAGAGCTGAAGGGAAGAGCGAGTGAGTCAGCACAGGCAAGGATGCTAAGTGAAAAAACTGCAAAATATTTTGAAAACCTTTTTGGTGAAAGGAGTCTTTCGATTGGTGTTAATTATTTAACAGTATGGTCGAAAGATGAAAAAGAGAAGAAGCTTCTTGCCGATAGTCTTTATGCTCTTGGCACGAAATATCGTCTTGGCAATGAACCTGATAAAGCAATTGATGCTTTTCAAAAGGTACTGGTACTTTACAGTAATATAGGTGATGAGCGCGGTGAAGCAGAAGTTCTTGGCGGACTGGGAGCTGTTTACTTTAATAATATTCAGGATTATCAGGAAGCACTCAAGTATTACAATGAAGCATTACTAAAACGGGAGAAAGTCGACGATAAGGTACTGATCGGAAACACTCTCAGCAGTATCGGATCAGTTTATTATAACTATTTTAAAGATTATCCTCAGGCAATAATTTATCTTGACAGAGCCGAAGCAGTAAGGACTGAAATCGGGGATCTGATAAATCTGGGGAGAACAATTCATGTAAAAGCTGCTGCGCTGGAGCAGTCAGGTCAGTTTGAGAAGGCCCTTGACTACTTTAAAAAATCTTACGATTTGAACCTTAGATCGGGAGATAAGGTTCGAATGGCTCAGGCAATGATGTATTCAGGCGATATTTTAAACAACACCGGAAAATACCCTGAAGCTCTCGATCACCTTGAAAAATCGATTGAATTATATAAAGATTTAAAGTCACGATCAGGTGAAGGAAATATTCTTAGTCAAGTGGGATTCGTTTATTCCAATCTGGGTGATTTAAATACTGCAATTGAGAAAATAAACGAGGCCGCCGAAATCATGAAGGAGGTAAATAATATGAAAGGACTTGCAGGTGTGTATAATCATTTCGGTATCGTTCTGCGGGATGCCGGCAGACTTGAGAAAGCCCTGGAATATTATAATCTTTCATATGAGATTTACAATCAACAGGAAGATAAAACACTTATCCTCCCTTTATTGAGCAACATAGGTACTGTATATATGGATTTGAAAGATTATGTAAGGGCAGAGGACTTTCATAAGAGAGGCCTTCAGATAAGTCGCGAGATTAATGCAAAAGTCGAGGAAGCACATTTCCTGCTGAATCTTGCTAATGAACAGACTTTGCTTAAAAAGCTGGATGAAGCTAAAGTCAACTATGATTTGGCACTTGAGATAGCAAAATCATTACACAGTCCTGATCTGACCTGGAGAATTCTGGCAGGAATGGCCGAATACAGCGAACAGAAGGGAGACTTTATAAAAGCGGTTGAATTAAACGACTCCGCATTGAAAATCCTTGAAGGAATGCGTAATACTTTACAGACCAAGGAACAGAAAGCCAGCTTCATGGCCAGTGAACGGTATGTTTATGAAGATATAATAGGTCTGATGGAATCTCTACATGAAAAAGATAAGACAAACGGATACGACAAACTGGCTTTCAGCTATGCTGAACGCAGTAAGTCACGCGTATTATTGGATCTCCTCAGTGAATCGGCTATAAACACTGGAAAAGTTGCTATCGGCATTATAGATACTGTATATTATGACCAACAGTTACCAAAACCTGTCACGCTTGATGAAATAAAAGCTCTGTGTCCTGATAGAAAAACGGTCATATTCGAATATTCTGTCGGAGACAGCAGTTCATGTCTTTGGGTAATTACCAAATCCGGACATAAGCTATTTAAGATACCCGCCAGGAAAAAGCTTCAGGATCAAATAGAAACTATCAGGTTTGGATTACTTGATCCCCGGCAGAATGTTTCTGAGTTTTTCACTCAGGCAGGCACTTCCCTGTATCAGGAATTGATCAAGCCTGCAGAACCTTTTCTTTTAAAAAAAAGTAAACTTATAATAATTCCCGATGGTATTCTGAATTATTTACCATTTGAAGTATTACTAACTGATAATAAACAGATTACACCTGGCACCTCTTTTCAAGATATTCCATTCCTTGTGAAAAAATACCCGGTTAGTTATGGACAGTCAGCAAGTGTATTAAAGACACTTATTTCAAAACCTGCAAAAAAGGAAGGATCGGAGGTAGATAGTAAAAAGCTATTTGCGTTTGGGGATCCTTTATATGAGGATACATCCTTCAACTCACAGGTAAAATATCCAAGACTTGAATTCACCAGTAAAGAAATTGAAAACATCGCATCATTTTTTCCCGGAGAATCTTCTGATATCTATCTTAGGAACAAAGCAACCGAGGAGAATTTAAAACGAAACACTGAACTAAATAAATTCAAATATATACACTTTGCGACCCACGGATTAATCAACGAAGACAAGCCCGATCTCAGCTCGCTCGTTCTTACTAGCGGAAAGAACTCGGGGGAGGACGGCATTCTTCAGGCAGCAGAGATTTTTAACCTGAAGCTCAATGCTGATCTGGTTGTTTTATCGGCATGTCAGACCGGCCTGGGGAAGCTTGTCCGTGGTGAAGGTATGGTAGGTCTGACGAGGGCATTTATGTACGCCGGAACGCCTTCTGTTGTAGTAAGTTTATGGAGTGTGTCAGATATCTCAACAGCTGCTCTGATGGGAGAGTTCTATAAAAATCTGATAAAGAATAAACTCAGCAAAACAGATGCCTTACGTAAAGCTCAGCTCACTCTTATGAGCGATGAGAAATATGCGCATCCGTTTTATTGGGCACCCTTTATCCTGATAGGGGATTGGAGGTAGAAACAAGGCACTAGGCTCAAGGCTCTGGGCGCCAGGTAGTAATTAATAGTTTCGCGTTTAGCGTATCACGAGCTGTCAGCTGTCAGCTATCAGCATTTTCGACTTCAGACTTCTAACTTTAATAAAGACAACTTGTCTTTCCCACGATGGGAACTTAGTTGCAATTACCGTCATTGCGATCCTGCGAAGCGGGGAGAAGCAATCCTTTTATCTCTAATCTTGTTGCCTTCGGCCTTGCGTCGTGTGTCGTGTGTCTTTTTCCCCATTCCAAAATGGCCTGAAACAGGTTTTTGGCCAAAAAATCCCATTTTTCCCCTAAAAATGTAACTAAATTGTTTTTTTGACGAATGGCCTTTTTTCTGTGATCAATCGTGTGTTCCTGTATTCAATCAGCCGGATTACTTAGACAAATAAAAAAATAAACATCCGGTTTACCCGGCAATTAAGTTCCATGGTCTTGACTTACATGCTTTTAAATACTAACTTATATCTTTTTATTTGAACAGGTGAATTGAGGAAAGGTATTTCACTCTGAAGCAGCACATAATTGGAACTTATTGCTATCCTATTCATATTAAAATAAATCTAAAAATGACTGGTGAACCTGTCTCTATATCCAGGGAAATCTAAAATGATTTAAACTTAAGAATATTAGCAAACTATAAATCTTAAACCAAATGAAAGACCTGAAAAAAGTTATTGACCTGACCTGCTGGCTAGCAATTTTCTTTTTGCTTCTGCCGGTGGGAGTGACCAGAGCCCAGGTTTTAAAAACGTCAGTGAAAGATCTGACAAAGGAATCCACTGCGGTGCTTTACGGCAAATGTTCAAAGATTAAGTGCGAATGGAATGAAAACAGAAGCATAATTTATACTTACGTAACCATTGAACCTGAAGAGTATATAAAGGGCAATCTGGGTGCTGAGGCGGTTGTCGCTGTGCCCGGGGGAAGGGTAGATGATATCATCTATGAAGTCTCAGAAATGCCATTTTTTACTGAAGGAGAAGAAGTTGTTGCATTTATATGGACCAATACTTCAGGTAAAAATCTTGTTACCGGAGGTTTCCAGGGTAAGATGAAAATTAAAAAAGATAAACTGACTGGCAAGAGGATGGTCGAGGACATTGGGACAATGGATGACGCTGAAGTTCAGCATCAGGCGCCCGGACAGGTTAAAAAGGCTCAAAGAATGGAGCTTGAGGATTTTGTTGGGAAGCTGAAGGGCTATATGAAGCACTAATATGATAATGAATGAAAAACAAACCTCAAAAGATGAATGTTATGAAAAAAACTATACTCAATATAATCGTAGTAACGACACTACTGATTGCTCTTTCAGGATCATTGATTGCACAGACTTGTACAATTAATGGATATGTAAAAGATGGGCCACTTGGGATCCCAAGAGCCGGGGCTAATATTTCAATACAAGGTACCAGCATTGGAACGACTGCCAATTCATCAGGATTCTATTCTATTCTTAATGCTCCAACCGGATCTGTTACTATTTCTGCCTCTTTGGTAGGTTACTCAAATTCTACCAGGACACTTATTACTAGCTCCGGTATGACATATAGAGTGGATTTCTGGTCAGATGCTGTGACTGATTTAGATGGAAATTCCTATAGCGGTGTAGAAATTGGTACACAGGTATGGACAGGAGAAAACCTTAAAACTACAAGATACAATAACAAAACTTCAATACCTCTTGTTACTGACAATACCGCTTGGAGCAACCTTACTACACCAGGTTACTGTTATTACAATAATGACATCGCAAACTATGATACTTATGGTGCCCTTTACAATTGGTACACCGTAAATACAGGATTATTATGCCCAGATGGCTGGCATGTCCCGACAGATGCTGAATGGATCACACTGGTAAACTATTTGGGAGGCCAATTAGTAGCTGGCGGCAAACTGAAAGAAGCTGGTACAGACCATTGGACTAGCCCCAACACCGCCGCGACCGATGAAAGTGGCTTTTCGGCGCTTCCTGGCGGTTACCGTGTTAACACTGGAAGTTTCAGCAATAATGGCAATGATATTGGTCTCAAAGGTCTCTGGTGGTCAGCTACGGAGGATTCTCCAGGTGTCGCTAGGAACCGTATTATGTACTACGATAATGCTTATGCTTATATTAATTACTCAGTTAAGACTTATGGTAGTAGCATCCGGTGCCTCAAGAATGGGCTACCTTCTGCAACTATAAGCGGAACAACAGCAGTATGCCAGAATGCAACATCTCCTATTATTACTTTCACAGGAGCAAATGGTACAGCTCCTTATACTTTTACTTACAATATTAATGGGGGCAGTAATCTAACTGTCACAACCACCACTGGGAATAGTGTTACTGTTGCTGCACCAACAAATGCTGACGGTACATTTACTTATTCTCTTGTTAGTGTCCAGGATGCCTATACAACTGTATCGCAAACAGGGACAGCAGTTGTTACGGTTAATCCATTACCAACAGCAAATGCAGGAGCGGCCCTAAGTGCAATATGTCAGGGTGGTACTTCAGCAGCTTTGGGAGGCAGCGTAGGTGGTTCAGCTACAGGTGGAATATGGTCAACACCAGCTGGCGGAACTTTTAATCCGAATGAAACAACATTAAATGCGACATGGACTCCACCACCGGGCTATTTTGGAACAGCTACATTAACATTAACAACCACAGGAGGATCATGCGGGACG
>Ga0315545_1002004_pt1 | contig 18940 bp, 13 predicted proteins | sample SalMarSW160210MG_FD_203096 | JGI IMG/M metagenome (GOLD analysis project Ga0315545, IMG submission 203096) | Salt marsh sediment microbial communities from the Plum Island Ecosystem LTER, Massachusetts, United States - Salt Marsh Sediment SW1602-10 ...
CACCTCGGACCACGGCTGGGATATAAAGGCTAACAGAGAGCGTTTGATACCGGTAATAAAACGATTGAAAGATTCAAATATTCGCGTAAGTATGTTTATGGACCCGGATGTGATGGAGATTCAAGAGGCTAAAGAGGTTGGAGCCGATAGGGTTGAACTTTATACCGAGCCTTATGCGACGGCCTTCAGGACAAATGAAGACGTCAAAGCCAGATTAAGAGAATATGCAGAGGCAGCGAAGGCTGCTCAGGATATCGGTCTCGGAATTAATGCCGGGCACGATTTGAACTTGAAAAATCTTGGGAAGTTTTGTAGTAACGTTCGTGGGATACTTGAGGTTTCTATCGGCCATGCACTCATTGCTGAGGCACTTGAGATGGGGCTTTATAAGACGGTAAAAGAATACTTGCAAGTTTTATCTCAAAACCAATTTCGGTCACAAAGGCACAAAGAAAATAAAAGTGAGCTAAAGTGAACTAAAGTGAGCTAAAGTTATAAGAATCTTGAGCTTACTGCGCTTTAGGCACTTTACACTTTTTAGTGTCTTTGTTGCCTTGGTGGCAAAAAAATTTATATAGGAGAATGAAATGTTTACAGGTGCGATGGTGGCGTTAGTTACGCCTTTTCAGGACGGCGAAATTGATTTTAAGACGCTCGATGAGCTGATTGATTTCCAGCTTGAAAACGGGATAGATGCAGTAGTGCCCGTCGGTACGACCGGCGAGTGTCCGACTTTGAGCCACGAAGAGCACAAACAGGTCATCGAAAGGGTCGTCAAAACAGTCGGCGGTAGAGTTCCGGTGATTGCGGGGGCAGGCTCAAACTCGACCGCAGAGGCAATTGAACTGACGGCATTTTCAAAAAAGGTCGGGGCCGATGCCACCCTGCAGGTCTGCCCGTACTACAACAAACCGATGCAGGAAGGCTTTTATCAGCATTTCAAGGTAATAGCAGAAGAGGTTGATTTGCCGATAGTATTGTACAACATACCCGGTCGATGCGGCGGGACCGGCCTAACGGCGGAGACTGTCGCTCGGTTAGCTGAAATTGAAAATGTCGTCGCAATCAAAGAAGCCAGCGGCAAACTCGATATGGTCAGTGAAATCGTGCTTCGCTGCGACTTAACTATTCTTTCAGGCGACGATTCGCTTACGCTGCCTATCGCTTCGGTTGGCGGCAAAGGAGTAATCAGCGTAGTGGCAAATATCGTTCCCGCTGACGTAAAAGCGATGACCGATTTGATTCTCGAAGGCGATTTCGCCTCGGCCCGTCAGTGGCACAATAAGCTCTTTACGCTGTGCAAGAATCTACTGGGTCTGGCAACCAACCCGATACCCATCAAGGCGGCAATGGCGATGCTGAATATGGCTTCGGAAGAATTGCGACTACCTATGACACCTATGGACGAAGACAAAAAGACTATGCTGAGGCAGACGTTAAAGGAGTACGGTCTACTAAACTAAGAACAGCTGACAAAATGAATGGATCCCCGATTGTCATTCTTTGTCCCGATGTATCTCGGTGCGCCAAGAGGATTCTCAACGCAAATAATCAATCCCGACGAGTTACGATAGTTGAGCAGGTATAAGTGGGAAATTTTAGATAAAAAGTAATATTACACTTGAAATGGATTTATTCGCTGTAAGTCAATTTGAAAAGAAGTAGAGAGAGGTATGAAAAACTTGTGGAGTTTTTTTGCTTGGTTTACAATCCTGATTTTATGTTCAATACGCGTTTATAGTGAGAATTACAATGACTGTTGGCAAAATTGCGATTATTGTTTGAGAAAACTTGTAAACCATGGCGGTGATACTATCCCCTTGATATTAGCATATGATGGGAATAGTATAGGATTACAAAGCGGGGTTCCTACCGTAGAATATCACAACATTAGGATTAGTGAAGTCAATAAGGAAGAGAAAAACCCCCAAGGCGACATCACCTCTCAAAAACAACAAAAGGTCGATTTCGATCATTCACTTGACAAGACCAACCTTTTCGCCAAAGCTTTCACTGCCCAAGGGCTTACTCAACCTGAAAGGTCAAGAGGCCGAGTGGTAACAGTAAGCTTCCCCAACAAACCTTTCAAAATGGTTTTTAGCCTGCCCTCAACAGCGGGGTATCTGACAGAAGAAAAAGTAATGTGTGCACAGGGATTCTCGGAAACCTTTGATGAAAAGAATTGTGTGGGATGTACCGAGATTTGCCAGGACAAAGAGTGCCGATTTGCCCGAATGTGGATTGAAAGACAATCGGATGCCCGGATAATCGTTAGGACACGAGGGGCTTTGTGTGACAAGAATTACAAGATTGCTCATACCGATATTCCCAGCGGTTCACCTTATGGTGAAGGCGACTGGGCTGATGAATGGTTCTACATTTATCCGGATGGAGTTTGCACAAGGGTAATAAAAATATACACAGGTTTGGCACCACGTGCTTCGGCATTTTGGGGACGAGAAGGTCACCCTTTTGAGTGCCAGGAAACTATTTTCAAAGCAGGTGGTCGTCCACCAACAGCCGATATTGATACTAAGGCACTTACGCTTATTAGTATGGATGGTAGATGGAAAACAATTTCTTATAAGCCTTATCCGCCTAAGGGAGAGTTATTTGAGGGAGCAAACATCCAGATTGTGAACTTAAAATCACGGTACAAGCCTTTCACTATTGTTCAGGATACTGATGTGACGATTGCTCCGTATTACGGCCCCGCAGAAGACCACGAATACATTAAGAAGCGGGTCTTTGTTGGCTGGCCCAGGAGTTCAGAATGGGGACGTTTTTATACTGTAGCTCTGACACATATTATAGATTGGAAGTTTCATGAACGGACAAGAAATACCTTGACCCGTGTTTATCTGCTGGGTATGACGAATGCTGATAGAGCGCGAGAAAAGGTTAGTAAAGTGCTTCCTATCGCTCATTCTTGGCTTCGTGCACCTGAATTGTTAATAAAGGGGCAAGGATATAGTTCTCTCGGTTATGATAGAAAGCAGAAAGCTTATATCATTCGTAAGCAAAGTGGGGAAAATGTTTCGAAAGAACTTTCTCTAAGGATAAATGCACGAATATCATCTCCATTGATAAACCCTGTTTTTGTAATCAAAGACTGGGGGCAGTGCTCGGCGGAAGTATACATTAACGGCGAACAATTATCAGAAGGCAGTAATCTATGTGTCGGCCACGAAACAAGTGAAATCGGAACCGATCTTGTCCTTTGGATTAACATAGAATCTGCGAACCTGGTCACTTTGGTCATCTCTCAAAATAAGCACGATTAACTATATCTGGATTAATAGCATTTCCTAAACTGAAACGTTTACAGCCACCATTGACTGGAAGGGATATATTATGAAGAAAAATTTCTATACGGTTATTTTTATCTTACCCATCTTGCCCAATCGTTATAGCCCCAGCCCCCGACCTTTGTTAATCCGAAGACCCAGATGCGCCCCAAAATTCACCCCCCAAAGTACTAATTTTCATGATTCTGAATAATTTCAGTTATAGATTCTGGTGGCGAAGAATGACAATCGGGACATTCTTAAAAATCCTAAGAATGGCCTCGGTGTTTGAGCCAGTTCTGTGCATCTTGATAGGCCTGCAGGGTAGAAGAAATCATTTGACTTACTGTATGATTTTCTCTCAAGTATTGCTGTGCACCGGCCGCTAACTTGCGGGCAAATTCGCGTCTGTCGAATAATTCCTGCAGGGTTTTCTTTATACTAAGCTTATCATTCGGGTCGAAAACGGCGGCGGTTTGGCCCTGGATAATCAAATCGTCGACGCCGCCCCTGCAGGCGGCGACAGCAGTGCCGAGACTCATTGCCTCGAGCAATGGGAGATTGAAATCATTGCTTGGAGCAGGTTGTATGAAGATGTCGCCGGCGGCGAGGAAAGCCCGCCAGGGCTTCAATTCCGGGATGATGATGACAATTTGAGAAAGCCCCAGCTTGGTGATTGATTTGCGAAGGGCAGTTTCTACACGGCCGGTGCCTACTATGAACAACAGGAACTGATAATCCTCAGTTACCAGGTGCTTTACCGCCCCAAGAAGATTTTCGAACTGACTTCCATTTCCGTGGTGGCCGATTGCAATCATACCCGGCAGGCGGTTAGTATCGCTGAAACAGCCGGTCGTTTCTTCAACAAAAGTACCGATATTTATCTGTACAACCCGGTCTGCAAACCCTGGGTTGGCGCCGGTGATGCTGACTGCGATGCTTTCGGCGGGAGCGATGATTTTCGCGCAGTATTTTGATGAGACAGGCAGTTGCTGCCATTTTTTGCGGATGGAGTTGACCGTTAGTAAGTACGGCAGGTCAAGCTGCCTCGACAACTGTCTGGTAAGCGAGCCTTTGCTTTCGCAGAGGCAGTGGAGAACGGTGGGTTTAAAAGCGGCAAGGTGCTGAATCAGTTTTTTTCTGTTTTGTCGCGTCATTAACGGCAAACTAATAGCCGGGTGTCTGATGACTTCGACCGCACCGTATGCTATTGAATCGACGTCGCAATCGGGCGGACAGACCAGAGCTGCAGGGATTGATTCTCCAGCCAGGCCAACCATCAAACGTTCCAGCAACGGTGAGTACAGCGAGACAGTATGTTTCGAGATAATCAAAGCGGGCCTGACCGCTTCTTTCTCGGCTGTCTGATGTTGATTCATCGGATTACCTTAAAGACATAAATTATTACGGATTTACAGGCAACAATACACAATCCGATTCAGGACAAACCTGGGTAATATATTATCGCAAAAGCTGCCGGTTGGCTATTGTAAAAATTGAAAGGCGCGGTTGGTTTGAGCTGTCGCATTGAAAAAAGCTTGCAGTATTGACGTATTGCGGTTAAATTACTTGTTTTGTTGTTGGTTCCATATTAGCGGCCTTTATTTTAGGAAGGAGCGATGAGTATATCTGTACAAAAGCCGGGTCTTTCACAACTTGATGCACTTTGCGTTCAAACAATTCGTTTTTTGGCGGCGGACGCTGTGCAGGCGGCCAAATCGGGACATCCCGGTATGCCGATGGGTATGGCGCCTGCGGCGTATGTACTCTGGACAAAGATATTGAAGCACAACCCGGCCAATCCCAGATGGCCTAATCGGGACAGATTTGTTCTATCGGCAGGCCACGGCAGCACACTGCTTTATTCAATGCTGTATCTAACAGGATACGATATGAGTCTGGAAGATTTGAAGAACTTCCGGCAATGGGGCAGCAAGACGCCGGGACATCCTGAATGTCACCTCGAAGTTGGGATTGAAGTTACTACCGGTCCTCTGGGACAAGGCATATCTAACGCCGTTGGTATGGCAATAGCCCAGAAACATCTGGCCAGTTACTTTAACAAAGACGAATTTGCCCCGATTGATTATAACATTTATGTCATTGCCAGCGACGGCGACCTCGAAGAAGGTGTGTCAGCTGAGGCAAGTTCATTAGCGGGCCATCTGGGGCTGGATAATCTGATTGTGATTTACGACGACAATCACATCAGTATTGACGGCGACACGAAACTGGCCTTTACCGAGGACATTGCCGGGCGATATAAGGCGTACGGCTGGCGCGTCATCGTTGTGGACGGTGACGGCACGGATTTAGCTGCCATTGAAAAAGCTGTAAAGCAGGCAAATCGCGAAAAGAATCGGCCTACCATTATCAAGCTTCGTACGCATATAGCTTACGGCAGTCCTAACAAACAGGATACCGCGGGGGCCCACGGTGCGCCTCTTGGTGAGGATGAGGTTCGACTTACTAAGGAGAAGTTCGGCTGGGATCCGGACAAAAGCTTTTATGTGCCCGAAGAAGTCAAGGCGCATATGCTTGAGGTTCGCCAGCGCGGTATAAAAGCCGAGAAGAGCTGGCAGAGAAAGTTTAATAAGTACGCGCAACAATATCCGGAGCCGGCCAGGCAATTTACTGATGCAGCTGAGGGTAAGCTGAGCGTAAATCTCGATGAATTACTGCCGAAGTTTGAACTGGATAAACCAATTGCTACGCGAAAGGCATCCGGGGCGGTGCTTAATGCGATTATGCCGAAGCTGCCATTGATTCTGGGCGGCTCGGCGGATTTGACGCCTTCCAATCTTACAAGGTTCGAGGGGGCAGAGGATTTTCAGAAAGATAAGCGCAGTGGCAGATATGTACGGTACGGCGTGAGGGAACATGCGATGGGGGCGATAATGAATGGGATTTCCGTCGGCGGTCTGACAAGGGCATACGGCGGGACGTTTCTGGTATTCAGTGATTATATGCGGCCGGCGATTCGTATGGCAGCTATGTCAAAGTATCCGACTATATTTATATTTACCCACGACAGTATCGGCGTCGGCGAAGATGGGCCGACGCATCAGCCGGTAGAACATTTTGCTGCGCTTCGGGCGATACCGAACTTGCTTGTGTTCCGTCCTGCCGACGCCAATGAGACAGCGCAGGCGTGGAAGTTCACTCTGGAGTATCGAGATGGGCCGGTGGCCCTGCTTCTTACTCGACAGGGGTTGCCGGTTATCGACCAAAGTAAGTACGCTTCTGCAGCGGGTCTTAGTAAAGGTGCTTATGTTTTATCCAGCACGGACAGGCCCGATGTGCTGCTTTTGGCAAGCGGTTCAGAAATTTCTATTGCTTTGCGTGCGGCTGAAGGTCTGGCTAAAGAAAATATCAAGGTGAACGTGGTAAGTATGCCATGCTGGGAGCTGTTTGAAAAGCAAAGTCAACAGTACAAGGATTTGGTCCTTCCGCCGAGTGTCAAGGCGAGAGTCGGCGTTGAAGCCGGCGTCGAATTGGGCTGGAACAAGTGGCTGGGTGATAACGGTATTTTTATTGGTATGAGTTCGTTCGGCGCATCGGCACCGCAGAAGATTTGCTATGAGAAGTTCGGCATTACTGTCGATAAGACGGTCGAGGCGGCTAAAAAATCTATAGCAAGCTCCAAATAATGTGGCCGGTCTTTTAGCGTTATCAATACAATAGCATCGATTTTATGGAGCTTGGGCGGGACAGGACAGTTTGTGAGATAATCTCCCGGCTAAAGGACGCGAAAGGCAATGAGGGGGCGGTCAAAGTCGAGGGGACATGGGGGTCGTTTGCGCCGTTATTGGCATCTTACATATCGAAAGAGCTCGGTCGGCCGATTCTGTACATTCGTCCACATATCGACGATGCCGACAAAGCGGCTGATGATTTACATACCTTCCGGGCTACGGCGGGGCACTCCGCCCCGACGAGCGGGGCCGAAGACATAGAAACCTTTGCTGCGTGGGAAGGTGAGGAGGATTTGGCAGATGCCACCGATGAGACGAGGGCGGAAAGACTCCGAATCGTCTCTCGTCTCTCGTCTCTCGTTTCCCGTAATTCAGGAACAGAAAAACCGGTCATTATTCCGGCGGCTGTGCAGGCGATATGTCAGCCGATACCAAAGCCGCAGGCATTGGAGGCGAGCAGTCTTGCGCTGGAGGTTGGGAAAAATCTTTCGCCAAAAGAAGCTGTTGGGTGGCTGGTAGAGAACGGTTTTGAGCGTGTCGATAGTGTTGATTTGCCGGGACAGTTTGCACATCGGGGAGGAATAATCGATATCTATGCGCCATTAGTTACAGTGGATTCGACAGGCTCACCACAAGAGGAAAACCCCCAGGCAAGCCTGGGGGCTAATCAAGTGGCGGCGGCGATTCGAATAGAATTCTTCGGCGATACGATAGAGAGTATTCGGCAGGTGAATCTGGATACGCAGCGTTCGACCCGGCAAATCGAGAGTGTCAGTGTAGTTTCGGCGGTTTGCGGGACAAGGCTGGAAGAGAGAGAACTTTTCGTAAATATTCTGCCGAGAGATACCGTAATCATCCTCGAAGAGCCGGGCGACATCGAAGAGGTTGCAAATGTGTATTTAGACAGGGTTGAAAACCCCAGCAGGCTATATAGCTGGGCGAATATTTACGCGGCGATGGATAATTTTGCACAACTGCATATATGCAGGTTTGCCACGGCCCCCGTGCTTTCTTGCGAAAGCAAGAACGGGGGGAGTGAATTTCTTAAGGTGGATGTCAAGAGCGTGCAGCGGTTTCAGCATAAGGCAACATCGCTGTGGGCGGGACATAAAGAAGCCCTGGAGCAGTTGGTTCAGGAGGCTAAGGAGGGTAAAAAGGTTTTGCTCTACTGCGAAGCCTCGGCGGAGATTCAGCGGGTCGGTGAGATTATCACTGAGATAGCGGGGAAAATTCCGGCGAATTTCAAGCTGCTATCGGGTTTTATCAACCAGGGTTTTGTTGTCAATTCGCTGAAGATGATTGTGATAAGTCATCATGAGTTGTTCGGCCAATTTGCGCTTCGGCGAAGGCAGCGGCCGGTGCGAGCCGGTGCGCCGGTAGATACACTTTCGGATTTGCAGGTCGGTGATTATGTTGTGCATCTGTCTTACGGCATTGGTAAATTTTTAGGTATAAAAACAATCGCAGAGGACGGCGGCTCAGGCGAGTACCTTACAATTGGATATGCCGACGGTGTGAAGATTCAGGTTTCGGTGCGGAATATTGCGCTGGTGCAAAAGTTCATCGGTACAAGTCCGAAACGGCCGAAGTTAAGTAAAATCGGCTCGAAGAGATGGCAAAAACAGAAAGAAAAAGTTGCTAAATCAGTTCGGGACCTTGCCGGTGAGCTGCTTGAGGTACAGGCCAAGCGGCGAATGTTGGGCGGGGTTGCGTTCGGGGCGGATTCGGCCTGGCAGATGGAATTCGAAGAGTCATTTGCATACCAGGAGACGCCCGACCAGAGTACGGCGGCAGAACAAATCAAAGCGGATATGGCTGAGGCTGTCGCAATGGACAGGCTGCTGTGCGGCGACGTCGGTTACGGCAAGACCGAGCTTGCGATGCGAGCAGCGTTTAAGGCGGTTGAGAACGGAAAGCAGGTCGCTATCTTAGTGCCGACCACAGTATTGAGTGTGCAGCACGGCAGGACTTTTACCGAGCGGTTTGCAGATTTTCCGATTTGTATCGAGGTTTTGAACAGGTTCAGAACCACCGGCCAGGCAATGGACATCATTGACCGGACAAAGGCAGGCAAGGTCGATATACTGATAGGGACACATCGGCTTTTAAGCAAAGATGTGGGATTCAAGGATTTGGGGCTTTTGATAATTGACGAGGAGCAGCGGTTCGGGGTCGAACACAAAGAGAAGCTAAAAAGGCTTCGGGTAAACGTTGATGTTCTTACGATGACGGCGACGCCGATTCCACGAACGCTGCATATGTCACTGCTTGGGCTTCGCGATATAAGCTCGTTAGGCACGCCGCCATTAGACAGGCGAAGCATAGTTACAGGCGTTACAGCTTATAACGGTGAGCTTATAAGGAAAGCGATTATCCGCGAGCTGAATCGTCAGGGACAGGTGTTCTTCGTACACAACAGGGTCAGGACAATTGAGAAAAAGGCGTGGGAGATTCAAAAATTAGTTAGTGACGCAAAGATTGCCATTGCGCACGGCCAAATGGCCAAGAGCGAACTTGAAAGGGCAATGATAGATTTTGTAGTTGGCGAGACGGACGTGCTCGTGTGCACGACGATTATCGAATCGGGACTGGACATTCCCAACGCAAATACAATTTTTATAAACGATGCGGACAGATTCGGGCTGGCTGAGCTGCATCAATTGCGCGGGCGGGTCGGCAGATATAAACATCGAGCATACGCGTATATGCTGCTGCCGCAGAAACGCTCAATAACACCTATCGCAGCACGGCGATTGAAAGCGATTGAGGAATACGCACATCTTGGGGCGGGATTCAGGATTGCGCTGAGAGATTTGGAGATTCGCGGGGCAGGCAATATATTGGGAGCAGAGCAGTCCGGGCATATTCAGATGGTTGGTTATCAGATGTATTGTGAGCTACTGGCCGATGCTGTTAAAAAATTGAAGCGAGAGCCGGTCGAGCCGATACCGAGTGCTGTTATTGATTTGGGTTTTGCTGCATATATACCGAAAAATTACATCCCCGTCGACAGAAACAGGATGGAGGTCTACCGTAAAATCGCCGTGGCAAAAAACAGGGATGACCTAAAACAAATTGGAAGTGAATTAACCGACGTTTATGGGCCGGTGCCGGACGAGGTCGAACTGCTGCTGGCATTGGCTGAACTGAGAATCGAGGCAAGTAAATTGGATATAAAAAGTATCGTCGCCTCAGGCCAGAACTTAGTGTTTTCATTTGCGAAAGAGGTCGGCAGACAGGCTGAATCTTTGTTTGCAAAAGTAAGCGGTGAAGTCAGAATGGCTGGCCCGAAGATGGTGTATCTGCGTTTGCCAGGTAGTTATTTCGAAGGTCGAACGCTGATAAATGTTTTACACAAGATTTTTTGCTGAAAGTGTCCAAGGTGTCGGTGGAAGGCAATTTCCTTGACGCTACCCGAGTGGAACTATTATAATATAGATTGGGAAACCCATTTTCTTACGGCACTTTCAACTTAAACCTGAAAGAGGGTGAAAACTGCTGCGCGGTTACCTTCTTTTTGAACAGCGATAACGAAAAACCTCTTCCTGTGTCTGTGGAATGCGTTTTTTTTCGGGCAGCTAAGTAATAATCTATCAACGGCTGGTTATTCCGCCTTTACGGTGCTTTGGCGGCGCATAAACTCGATTACCTCGGCTTTGTCCAGATACATACTCGTCGCGATGTATGTGAAAAGGTTGAGATATTCGAAAGCAGCCTGTTTGTCACCGTCTGAGAGCGGAGCGGGCTGCGAACTGTCCACGAGAGAGGTGAGGACGAGTATGTGCTGCGTGCCGTACTTAGTAAGCGATATCTGGAAGACCCTGACAAAAAGGTTTTTGTCATCGACGGCAAGGGTGTTGTCCATGTAACGTTCGCTGGTGTTTTTCATAACGATGTTATGGGAGAGGAGCTTTAAATCGGATGATTTTCGTGGTACGAACCAGCGGTCTTCAGGGAATGACTCTCCGCTAACTTCGTAAACGCCCGGCTCTTCTTCCGGGACACAGGTTAGATATGTGGCTCGCTCAAGGTCGAGACTTTCAACGAGGTTTCGGAGAATTACTATAGTAAAGTCGGTGTATGAAAAATGGTTTGAAGCCAGGGCCGGCAGTTGCGCTGTCTGCCGGGCCCAGAAAGATTTGTTGATATCAGTGCTCATAATTTAGCCCCTCATACTCTCTAAAGGATGGTATCGGCTGATTAAAGATGAAAATTTAAAAAAGGTTTGGGCATTTAATGCCGATTTGCTATCCGGGTATGTGTTCTGGGGATGGCGGACGGGCTCAAAAATACTCGAGTTCGAGGCTGTGAGGGAGTTTCTCGAGGGGGCAGTTGCGGCATTTAGACTTAGGCCTGCAAAATTCTTTGCCAACCTTTACGAGCAAGGCGTGGAATTCATTGAAAAGCCTGGTATCGGCGGGCAGATTGGATTGAAACAACTCTTGGAGCTGCTCGTAATCAGCTCGGGGCTCTAATAGTCCATGGCGAATGGCGACACGGGCGGTGTAGGCATCGACGACAAAGATTTCTCTGTCGAAGGCATAAAGCAAAATAGAATCGGCGGTTTCCGGGCCGATGCCCTTTATAGCTAATAATTCGGCCCTTAACCGGCTGGTATCGATGCACTGCAGGTTCGTCAACTGGCCGTTGTAATTTTCGAACAGCCAACTCAGGAAGTTTTTGAGGCGTTTGGCTTTTATATTGAAGTAGCCAGCAGGTTTTATGAATTCGGCCAGCTCCGGGGTTTGAATATTGTGGAGTTTCTCCGGAGTCAGGAGGTTAGCAGCTTTTAGATTGTCTATAGCTTTTTCAACATTGAGCCAAGCGGTGTTCTGGGTCAGTATTGCTCCTGTGATTATCTCGAATTGTGTTTCGCCGGGCCACCAGTGCTGAGGGCCGAAGCGGTCAAGAAGCAACTGATAAATCTCGGTTAACTGTTCGCTTATCATATTAGCGGCTTCTGCTTGTGCAAAACGGTTCGTTTTGACTATTGTAAATTCAGCTTATATAAAGTAAACTCTCTCGAAAGTTTCAAAAGTTGAAAGTACCGGCCAGAGAAATGGATAATAAAAATAAGTACGACACGAGTCAACTATTTAACTTTGCACGGGATTCCTATCTGGAACGGACATCGCGGCCGATTTACGCGGTTGTGTTTCTGCTGCCCTTTATTGTTTTCTACGAATTGGGAACAATACTTATCAATACGGACGTGCTGAACCAATCGCAGGTTCGGGTTGTGGCGTTCATATGGCTGCAAAATCTGCTGGCATATCTTGGGTTCGGCAGCAAATTTGCGTGGGCTGCGCCGGCTTTTGCGGCTGTGGTTATTTTGATATCGCAGCAATTGACGTCCCGGAAGAGCTGGCGTTTGGCCTTTGGCGATATCTGGCCTATGTCTGTCGAGTGTGTTCTGCTTGCCGTGCCGTTGATTGTACTGAGTTTGCTTTTGAACAGCTCCGCTCAACGGCGAGCGGACGTCGACGAGTTTGTAAACGGCACGGTACAATCTCGTTATATGTTAAGCGCGGATGAGAGGGTGGAATCCGCTGCCCAAAGTGTGCTATATGGTAAAGCGATGGTGTACTGTCGTTCGGCTGCGAATTATGGTTTGGAGGGGGATGCGACGGCCAGCGGCAGCGTACTCAAAAGGAAATCTCTGCTGGCTGATATTGTTACCGGTATAGGAGCAGGGATTTATGAAGAACTTGTATTTCGGCTGATATTGATAAGCGTATTGATGATTTTATTTCAGAATACTCTGGGGTTTAAGCGCAAGAGTTCGATTATAATTTCCGTTCTTCTATCGGCGGGATTGTTCAGCGCACATCATCACATAAGCGTACCACTTAACTGGCTGGAGTTTAGCTTCAGGACGGTCGCGGGTGTTTACTTTGCGGCCCTTTTTGCCATTCGCGGTTTTGGGATTACAGCCGGTACTCATGCCTTCTACGATATCATCGCCACGGCTATCAACGCGACCTTCTTCCAGCAGTAGAAATTTTAGCAGGCAGTGAGCCGCTCATCTGTAAATTTTTCTGAAAAATATCGCAGATGTTAGTCTTTTGGTCTACGGAAGTTGCAAGATAATCGTCCTATAACTTGAGCAACTGGCCTTATCAATACTAATATCGCCCTTGAAAGTGCTGGCGTATTTTGGTATAATAACGCTTAAAGATGTTGGTGGTGTATCTGGTTTAAGGATTGTTAGCTGATGGAACTGCCACAAATCAACGTAGCTATTGACGGATTGACGTTCAGTCTGTTTCAAAGGCCTCTGCATCCGGAGCTGTTTCAAATCTATGCTGAACGTCAGCTGAAAACGGACAAGTACGAGGCACTCGTCTGGATTACGGGATGCACTCATGTTGTGAGTGTGTTTGCGGCAGACGTATGCCTAAGTGAGGTGATAAGCACACCTGGGCAGCCGCTGCCGCAGCAAGGTCTGATTGAGCGTTTTCAATTCCGCGGTCCCCGTTCACATAAATGCACTTTGAGCCGAGGGCTGAGCTACATGACCGATTTCCAAGTTGAGAAAATGAGCCCCAATTTGTATCGTCAGAGCCACCGTGACCTTGAGCGATTTGCGCAGAATCGCGGTCTGTTCGTCAAATTTCCTGAGCTGGAAGCGGGTGGTCTGGAGCCCTTCTGCTATGTTGACTTTGAAGCAAAGCAAGATGAGCTCCACATTCATGCGTTTGCAGCTTATCCCGAGCAGGTAACGATGCTCAAGACTCAGTCTTTATTCGATTTTCAATAAGATGAAAGTCGTTGCCTGAAAGGCGAGCGAGTATAAAGACTTTTAAGTGCCCTGCTGCTGGACTTTTTGCTTCAGGATGTCCCACTTTTCGCGAATTTCCTCAGATATTCTGCTGTTTGGAAAGTCGTGCATAATCTGCTCGCCGGTCTTCAGGGCCTTGTTCCACTGTTTGCCGGAGACGGCTAAGGAGAATTGTACGCCGAGATTGTGCAGCTTGTTTCTGAAGACATCCCTTGCTGCTTCCTGCAGTGCCAGAGCCTCGTTCGGTGTCAGGTACATATCAAGCTCTTTCAGAATGTCAAGACTTCGGTCGGTGGCCTGGCGTTTGACGGCGTCGTCCCAGGCATTGAGGAGGACCTTTTTTCGCTCTTCCTTTTTATCGAGCAGTTTTTGTCGCATCGCTTTTGCTTTTTCAGACTCCGGGAAAACTGCGATTAACTTTTCAATCTGAGCACTTGCATTTGCCCACTGGAAGCTTTCGAAGAGCTTTTCGATATTTGCTATGACCTGATTTACTCTTTCGGTATCGGTTGCATCGCGGTATTTATCGGCCTCGACCCGGAGCTGCTTTGCCAGTTCCTGGTATCCTGTGGAATGAGCAATTTCGTCAATTATTTCGCCAGCGCCGGTAAAATCCTTCTGCTGCAGCCTATCGAAAACCGCCTCCCGCAGAGACTGGTGGTCGGCATCGCGGGAGGCAATGACCTTGGCAGTTTCGCTGAGGCGTGTACTTTGATTGATTTGTAAAAGAACTTCGCGACTTTTTTCAATGTCTTCGGCGATTTTTTCCAGCTTTTTGTCATTTTTCCTGACGACATTGAGTACTCCGAATACTGCCGCAAGCATCGCCACGAGCGTAATCAAGACCATAATGCCAATGACGAGCTTCCAGATATCAGGTCTATTGACGACCCGTGGCTCGCGGAAGACGTCGGTGAAGATGGCAAGCACCACCGCTGCCAGTATGGCGCAGATGATTATGATGTGCCATTTGAACCGCTGCCGCAGGCTTTGTTCCTCTTCAAGCTTCATAACCGACCCTTTTTACTTTCAGAAGTTTCAGAAGGCTTTCTCGAAACCAAACTCTATGGTATTATACGATACGCCTGAAGATAGGGCAACTTTATGTGGTGTTTTTTTCTGTCTGGAGAAGCATTTTTGAGGCAGTCTTTTCCCGTCCTGGATTATTTTGGGATTGCCCCCTGCTCTGTTAATTGGTTGCAGCTACGGTTTGTCCGAGCGGGTATGACGCTTGCTCCCAAAGCCAATTGTTGGCCAAAATTGTAAAATCGATGAAATTGACAATTCCATCTCTATTAAGGTCTTCAGGTAATAGTATCTTTCTGCAAAGCCATTTGTTCGCAAACGCCATTAAATCAGCATAATCTACTAAATCAGTATTATTCAAATCAGCGATATTACCCATACTCGACAAAGACATACTCGCTTGAGGGGTGCCGCCGTAAGCGCCCATATTTATCCGCTTGCCATGTGGCCATAATTCAGCTGTCCAATCAGAATTAGGATTACCTGCATCAATGCAAGGACTGTTAACATCATCAAGTACCCAGTCTCCAGGTAGATAACTGGCCAGGTAATTATCCAAAAGAAGCTTAAGGTCTGTCAAATCAGCGATGCCGTTATCGTCGAGGTCTGCGGGTATAGAGGAGCCTTGTTTTTTCCAAGAACCCGCAAATGCGGCAAAATCAGGCAGGTTAATAAAGCCATCATTAGTGGGGTCCAGCCTGATATAGAGCGAAAACTTCCAGTGGCCTGCTTGGGACTTGAGATGGTAATCACCATTGTCCGGGTCTGCAAAACGTGGGTCAGCGTTAATGTTGCCGGTGCCAGCCCAACCACCCTGAATGTTGCAGAAAGTGATAGTTGGCGATGTGCCGCCGATATAGAGTTCATTTGGAATGTCATTCCATAAAATACAGTTTTTCAACGTGGATGTACAATTGTAAATTCGCATAGCACCTCCAAGAGACGCCTGGTTACAGTGGAAAGTGCAGTTTGTAAAGGTTGCCTCACTGTCATAGGCTGATATTCCGCCACCATATGTAGTAGCAAGATTCTTGCTGAATGTGCACTGAACAAACGATATGCTGCTGCTCTGGCTGTATACGGCGCCGCCCCAAGCATATGAGGCGCCACCCCAAACTCCAGAGTTGTTGTTGTGAAACGTGCAATTCACTACAGTTGGGTTGCTTTGGTACGCCCAAAGACCGCCACCTCTCTTGGACGATTTGTTGCCGGTTATGACACAGTTCTTTATGGTGGGAGCAGCCTTATAGCAGAAGATGCCGCCACCACATTCATCAGGCCAGTTGCCAGAGGTATAACCATTAATAACAGTCAGACCATCTAAAATGGAATCTGAGTCCTCGCTGTTGCGGAAATAGAAACCACGGTGAGGCTCGAATTCGCTACCCTGACAGTCGATAATAGTGGCTGCGACCACCTCAGGATTATTTGGGTCTGTGCTGCGGACAGTGATTGCCAAGCCTTTGAAGTCAATATCGCGATTGCCGAAACCAGTGTAAGTGCCTTGGTGGACTATTATTGTATTACCGTCTTTGGCGGCATTTATAGCTTCCTGGACGCAGTCGCAGGGATGAAGCAGCGAACCATCCTCACAGGGATCGCTGATTGCCGGATTGCCGGGGGCCGGATCACCCGGTGAATCGTCATCTACATAAAGTGTTGCCGCTGGTTTTATTGCGTTTCCGCCCAAAAGGTCCGACAAGCTTATCGTAGTGTAGGGATTACTATACTGAAAAACATCATTTCTTATGCCTTTTCCATACCGCCAGCCCCAAGTCGGTGCTAAATTGGCCTCACTCAGGTCATTAAACGTATATAGATGCGTATGCAGCCCAAAGCAGTGCTCATCCAGAATAGGTTGGCCCAATTTGCTGTAGTTCAAACGGTGCCACTCGTTTCCTACATAAACTTCATTAAATGTATGTGCGGTGAACCCTGTGCCCGCTCCGCTGAGCCAGTCCAGCACCACCTGACGAACCTGATTATTGCTAATTCCTTGCTCCACGAGCTGAGATTGACTCGGATTGGAAGCATCTACTATGGGAATTACAATAATCATTCGAGTCGGTATGCCAATTGCCCGAAGAACTGTGGTCAAAGCAATCGCAGTTGACGTACACGTACCACGAGTTTTGTTGTAATACATTCCTTTGCCCAGCAGTTCATGCTCGAAATGCTCTTCAATCGGCCAGTCAATTTCGTATCCGTGCGAGTAAAACTCTTCCTCGTAAGCATCTTCCAGGCCGGGATAGATTTCCGGCTGGCCGTTTGGATAATAAATGTAATAAGTAGTAAACACATCGAGAGGCGTATATTTACTAACCACCCAGGACGAAACCTGTTCTACAACTTGCTTATCCGTGAGGTTATCAACTACAATCCCATCGCCCTGGAGCTCGGCCAGCAGATCTTGCCTCATCTGGTCATCCCAGTTGGTGGTTATGCCTGGTGCCAAGTATTCGGTCATATCGGCGTAATCCTGTTGCCAATTAGGGTTGGCGGATATTGAATCCTCGGCTGTTCCAAAGGGGTAGTGAATAACTTCCATCTCGACGTAATAATCTTCTTGCGCCAAGACCATCGCGTCTTGAAAGTTATCGTTTAACGCATCTTCATCGAAAGGGTGCATAAATCGTAAAATTGAACGAACCGAATAGGTATATTCTCGTCGTTCGTTCCAATCACCGTCGGGAATGCCGTCATCGTCGGTATCTGCTTTAGTTGGGTTGGTGCGGTATTTGTGGATTTCTTGAAAATCGGAAAGACCATCGCCATCTGTGTCCACCTGCTGACCTAAGGTTATTGTGGCACATAAGACCGGCAGAATAATAAGATTAAGAAAGACTCTTTTTTTAATTCTTTCCACCTCCTTTGCCAGGGATAACAAATGCACACAATTGTTGAGCTTCAAGCTGCATCTATTCAGGCACCCACTACTGGTTTGGTTTGCAGATTATTACTCCGGGCCTGACTTTCCACCGATATTTCGGGTTTGAGTTCACAGGGTGAATCGTATACATAACGCCTGCCTCCATCTTCACATACTCTTTTCGAGGGATTCTTATGTAAAACTCTTTACTCCAACATCCACGTTCTGCATTCACATGCACATCTGGATGGCCATCGGCTTTCAGCACAAAACGCTCGTCAGCTTGATTGAGAAATGGTCTATATTGCTTTGCAGTACCCATCTCTTCGTACCACTCGTCGACGTGAAAGAGCATATGACCATCATCATCCTTCGGCACAGCTTCAGCCGGGATCGAACGAGGTCTCTCATCTGAATGGAACCAGTAAGCCTTACTAATAGTCAGATGCTTGTGCTGTTTAACCTTTGAAGGTATCGCTCTTGATAATAAGATTGCAGCAGCGATAACGATAGCAGCAAGGCCGAGCCACAAAGGAAACCTTCGCTGAAGTTTTTGTGTTGGTGTGGTGGAATCGGGGTCGAGAAGTTCGGCGTAGTCAGATGCCGGGCCCATGTCAGCGATAATGGCTTGGAGGTTTTCGCGTGTCTGCTGGGCTGGTTCGAGCTCGGCGAAACGCCTATCCAAGTGCGAACTTACATCATCAAGAACATCCCTGCTGCGTGGATGTTTGACCGATGACAAAGCCTTTTCCACCCGGCGGAGATATTCAGTTTTGAGCCTATGCCATGTTTTGCCTTGCGAGGTCATACGCGTTTTCCTTTCTTGAGACTTTGCATGCTTTGGATAATGTGGTTCCAATGGGCGTTCATATCGGCGAGGGTTTTTTGGCCGAGCTCGGTAAGTTTAAAGTATTTTCTCGGCGGGCCGTCCGGAGAGGGTTCGGAGTAACTTGTTACGAGGCCGTCTGTTTGCAGGCGGGCGAGAATGGGATAAATATTACCCTCACGAATTTTGAGGCCGTCAATCTGCTTAAGTGTCTGGACCATCTCGTAGCCGTGACATCGGCCGTGTTGCAGAAGATTAAGTATGACAACATCCAGCAGCCCCTTGCGAAGCTGAGTTTGCCAGTTTTGCAGATTCAAGGTTCACCTTGCTTTCAAAGCTATTTGAGATTTTTTTAAAGGTTTACAGTATACTGTATACTATTATAGTCGGAAGTCAAGACGAAAATTCAATTTTTTTGGGGAATTATGCGGAATTTTTACAAATTCCCACAGGGAG
>Ga0315545_1002005_pt1 | contig 18925 bp, 9 predicted proteins | sample SalMarSW160210MG_FD_203096 | JGI IMG/M metagenome (GOLD analysis project Ga0315545, IMG submission 203096) | Salt marsh sediment microbial communities from the Plum Island Ecosystem LTER, Massachusetts, United States - Salt Marsh Sediment SW1602-10 ...
GCTTTGATTTCGAGCTCTACCTGACGCTTGAGGTCGAAGAGGGGATAGAAGGGCAGCAGGGGTGGCTGGGGGATGACCTCGACGGCGATGGCATCAGGGAGTTCTTCTACTACAGGCACCAGGAAGGCCGGCCCCCAGTACTTACCTTTGTGTCGCCGGTTACCGGCGAAAAGCTTCTTGAGATGGAGTACGATTCCAACAGCGCCACATTGGATACCAGCTGTGCCGATTTTAATGACGACGGTTATGACGATACGCTGCTATTTCAAAGATGGGTGGAGGGCAAGGAGGGACCCAAATTTGAAATCCTGAGCGGCCGGGACAGAGCCGTCATCTGGGAGTACAACGATTACCGTGAGCAGCACCTGTTCAATATGGCGAATTACCAGGGCAGCATCATGCCTGCCTGCCCTGTTTCAGACATCTCAGGCGATGGTGCAACCGACCTGGCCCTGATTAAAAATCTCGTCTGGCAGCCCGGCGCTCAGGTTATACTCTACGATGTCACCCGTGACAGGGAGATAAAGCGTATCGTTCTGGAGGAAATCGACCCTACCAGACACCGTGACCTGAGATGGCACCCCGGGCTTCTGGTCAAGGAGATAACGGATGTCAACGGCGACGGCTCGAAGGAACTGGTGGCGATTTTGGCGTTTGGGGATACGGAAAAGGAGAAGGAATGGCAGCTTATGGTGATAGATATTCACCATGAGGAACTGCTCGCTGATTTTCGAGTTCTAGGCTCTGACTTTATTGAGCTGGGCAAGGGGAGTGAGTTCGGGATGACCGGGCTCGGCGGCGAGGTCTACCTTCTGGATGTAGCCCGCAACCTTCAGATTACGGCCCCTGTTGAGGGCAGTACGCAGACATCCCCAACGACTGTAAAATGGGTTGGGGCAGGCGAGGGGGCCTTTAATCAGGTGTTCATAGACGGGATAGAGGTGGGGAGAACCAACGAGAATGAACTCGCCCTGCAAATCACTCAGGGGGAGCATGAACTCGAGGTTCGCTCCATTGATGAATATGGGCGGGGGGTCTACCGGAAGGTGGCGTTCACTGTAGAGAAGGACTCCTCACCCGTCACCCCGTTGTTTGTATGGCTGGTTCCACTCTTAATAGTCGCCCTCGTGCCAGCAGTATCAGGGTTTATCATCAGGCATCACCGCAGGAGGATGCGTCATGGATAACAGCCTTATGATTGAGACCAGAAACCTGACCAAGACCTTCGGAGATTTCACTGCTGTAGACGGCATTAATCTGTCAGTGCAAAAAGGAACTATCCACGGTTTTGTCGGACCCAACGGGGCGGGCAAGACAACGACTATGAAAATGCTCATCGGGGCTATCTGGTGCAGCCAGGGAGAGGGATACATCAAAGGCTACGGAATCGGCTCAATCCCGGCCAAGCAGATTATCGGTTATTCACCGGAGCACGCCTTTTTCTACAACGATATGGTAGCCTCTGACTACCTAGTTTATATGGCAAGAATCTGCGGGATGAAAAGGTCTGAGACCAGAAAGAGAGCCCTGGAGCTTCTCGACTGGCTTGACATAGGGGGTTTCTCCGAAAGGAAAATAGGTGGTTTTAGCGCCGGCATGAAGCAGAGGCTCAGTTTAGCTCAAGCCCTGATACACGAGCCCGAACTGCTGATTCTAGATGAACCCACGGCTAATATGGACCCCACCGGAAGGCTGTCTATCCTGGATAAGCTGAGGCAGCTCTCCCGCGAGAGAAAGGCGACCATCTTTCTCTCTAGTCACATCCTGTCCGAGCTGGAACAGGTGGTCGATTTCATGACCATGATTGATAAGGGACGTATTGTGGTAGAGGGAAAGATGGCTGAACTGAGAAAAAGGTTCTCCGGGAACCACTTTCTGCTCAAGACATCACACAATGAGACGATACTGGCGGCGATAAAAGATAAGGGGCTCTTCAGAGAAAGCTGGATAGATAACGAGGACTTCATTCACATGATAAGCGATAATACAACTGCCCTGAGAAAAGAGGTGGTGGAGACAGTGGTTCGAACCGGCGCGGAGCTCGAGCATTTCAGTGAGGAACGGGCCAGTCTCCAGGACATCTACCGTAAAACGATGCGTATGGAAGAAGAGGGATAGGCTATGGGATTCCACGCTGTCCAGGAAAAGACCGCCACCGTTATGGGAAAAGCCATCATAGTTATGGAAAAGACCATAAGGGAGTTGATGAGCCTCAGGAGACTAGCGGTGGCGATTATCGCCGGGCTGATACCGTCTGTATTCTTCGGGACAGTAATCTGGAGAGAGAGCTTCCGCTCCGGGGTGATGTCTCTGGAAATGCAGACCCACACCCTGGTCGGCTATTTCCTGCTGATTTCCTTTATGTGGATAGGGGGATTCTACATTGCTTATATGATAATAGTCAGTGGCATGGATTTCGTCTCCAAAGAGGAGGAAGGAGGCACCCTCCTCCTTATGGTAAGTAAGCCCATAAGCAGATTCCAGTTCATTCTGGGAAAGTCCCTGGCTCTCTTGCTAACTACCCTGCTTATTGAGCTTGTGGTGCTTTTCGGTTCTATTGTGGTGTTCTGGGCGCTTCTGGAACTCGACCCTGAGATAGTTCGAGCTCTTTTAGGGCTGCTGCCTTGGATATTTCTATATTCGGTCGTTGTGGCCATCCTCTTTGATGCTCTTACCATTGCCATATCCGCCCTATTCAAGGGCCAGGTGCTAAAGACAGCTCTGTCAATGCTCCTGGTCATGCTCGTTTTCGGTGTTGGCTCTATTCTAAGGACAGTATGGCCCAGCACCTATGAGAACTATCATCTCTACTACATCGACCCGAGTTATCATCTGGGCAATGCCTATGTTTCTACCACGGTTCAGGCTGAAAGCGGCCGAATGACGCCTCAGATCCAGGCCTATCTCGGGATATTCACCGGCACCTATAAAGCGGGAATGGAGGAGACAATGCTCGCGATGTTCACCGGTTCCTCGGCGTCCTTTGACCCCGATATTCGCGCTATGCCGCCTTCATTGGAACGAACTGATTACCTTACCCCTCTGCTCTCGGTACTGCTCTGCCTTGCCGTATCAGCGGCCGCCCTGGGAGCAACCAAGGTAGCTATGGACAGGAAAGAGGTTTATTAGCCGCTTTTACTCCTGTAGCGCCCCTTAGCTGTAATCAATATAGTTATTCCCTCTTCGTTCAAATATGAAACGCCTGCTTCATTCGCAAGCGATATCAAATGCATTGACGTGGCAAGCGAGGTTAAATATAGGTATAGTTATAGTATAATCATACTATTTACCAGACAGCTGTAATCCAAGTAAGGAGGATACCATGAAAAAACTGGCGAACATTCACCGACCAGATATTTCACAGAGAGAAGCTTTACTGCTGCGAATAGAGCGGATAACCGAAGCGCCGCTGCTGATTCTGTCTTTCGTCATGATCCCGCTTCTGGTTGGCCCTTTCTTCTGGGAGCTCTCACCGCAGGAAGAAAGTCTGTTTCTTACCCTTGATTCCTTTATATGGGCACTGTTTGCCGTTGACCTGATTATCAAAACAGCCATTGCCCCCCACAGATTGCCCTATATCCGCAGGCACTGGCTCGAAGTACTGGTTGTTGTCGTGCCCTTTTTCAGACCTCTACGTATTCTCAGGATATTTATTTTCGGCTCCCGGGCCTGGCTTGGCTTCAGACGTTTGGTGCACGTTGACTTCTTGCTGGTTTACGGAATAGGCCTTGTTATTATTGCCTCGACGGTAGTGGCTTCTATCGAAGGAGGGGAACAGGCTTCCATTAACTCTTTCGGCGATGCGCTCTGGTGGGCGGTGGTTACGATTACCACTGTCGGCTACGGGGATATGGTGCCCGTAACAGCAGCCGGTAGAGCGGTGGCTACTATACTGATGCTGGGAGGAGTAGCCTTTTTCAGCGGGGTGACGGCAAACCTGGCTTCTTTTCTGGTTAAAGGAAGTGACGCGGAAAAGAAAGCCCTGTTCCAGTTGACGAAAGATATAGAAAGCCTGCGTGGCGAATTGGCTAAATTGCGCGGAGACGCCGCAGGATGAGCATATATCCAAATCCACCACAGTATATACATCGGGTAGCTAAAATCGGCTAAAATATATAGTATAATAGCAGAATATAAATCGTTACAGATTGAGTTACATCATGCAGACTGTAGAAGCTAAATCAAGAGTAATTATAGAAGGCGTCCAGCCTGAAGTCGATGGGGGACGCTTCCCCATCAAACGGGTAGTTGGCGAGGAAGTTACGGCTGAGGCAGACATATTTGCCGATGGCCATGAATCCCTCTCGGCCTGTCTCCTGCACCGCGGTGAGGACGAGCCAAACTGGGCCGAGACGCCTATGGAGTTCCTGGTGAACGACCGATGGCGTGGCTCTTTCGTTGTCGAGAAAATCGGATGTTACCGATATACCATAATTGCCTGGGTTGACAGGTTCAAATCATGGCGCCAGGACCTGGTCAAACGCGTGGAAGCCCGCCAGAAGGACATTGAGGTCAATCTCCTGGTCGGTGCCGATATAATTGCGGGGGCACAGCCAAGAGCCTCCCGCCGGGACAGCAGGCTAATGGCAGAGTGGGCAGACACCCTCCAGTCGAAGCAGGTCGCCCGGAAAGAAAAAGTGCGGCTTGCGCTGAGCGACGCGGTGAGCCAGATTATGGAGCGTTACGCTGACCGGCGATTTGCCGTTACCTATCCTAAAGAACTGGTGGTATCAGTTGACCGTGAAAAAGCCCGCTTCAGCACGTGGTACGAGATGTTCCCCCGCTCCTGTGCCCCGAAGCCGAACCAGCACGGGACCTTCAGGGACTGCGAAGCCCGCCTCCCTTATATCGCGGAACTGGGTTTCGACATCCTTTACCTGCCACCCATTCATCCTATCGGGCACACCAACCGCAAAGGCAAGAACAATACCCTCACCGCGGCACCGGACGACCCCGGAACTCCCTGGGCAATCGGCGCCGAGGAAGGGGGTCATAAGGCCATCCATCCTCAGCTCGGCACACTTAAGGACTTCCAGGAACTTGTCCATAAGGCCAGAGATTACGGCATCGAAGTTGCCCTTGATATAGCCTTTCAATGTTCTCCCGACCATCCCTATGTCAAGAAGCATCCGGAATGGTTCCAGTGGCGTCCTGACGGCACGATTCAGTACGCGGAAAACCCGCCCAAAAAATATCAGGACATCTATCCCCTGGAGTTTGAGTCCGAGAACTGGCAGGAGCTCTGGGAGGAGCTCAAAAGCGTGGTGCTGTTCTGGATAGAAAACGGCGTGCGCATCTTCCGCGTTGACAATCCCCACACCAAACCGTTCGCGTTCTGGGAGTGGTTAATCGGCGGTATCAAAGCTGACCACCCGGATGTCATCTTTCTGTCCGAAGCGTTTACCCGACCCAAAATCATGTACCAGCTTGCCAAGCTCGGTTTCAGTCAGTCCTACACTTACTTCACCTGGCGCAATGTCAAATGGGAGCTGGAGCAGTACTTTACCGAGCTGACCCAGACACCGGTGAGGGAGTTCTACCGCCCCAATCTCTGGCCAAACACGCCAGACATCCTGAATAATTACCTGCGGGACGGGGGCAGGCCTGCTTTCATAGCGAGATTGGTCCTGGCCGCCACCCTTGGGGCAAACTATGGAATTTACGGACCCGCTTTTGAGCTCTGTGAAAACCGCCGTAAGGACACCGTAAGCGAGGAATATCTGAACTCGGAGAAATATGAAATTAAAGGCTGGGACATTGAGAGACGGGATAGCTTGAAGGGTATTGTAAGTCTGGTGAATAAAGCTCGCCGGGAAAATCCGGCGCTCCAGAGCGACCGCAGCCTGCGTTTTCATGCCGTGGACAATGACCAGCTTATCTGCTACAGCAAATGCACTCAGGATTGCTCAAACGTGATTTTAGTTGTCGTGAACCTGGACTACAGGTACCGGCAATCGGGCTGGGTAACCCTCTCTCTCGATGACCTGAAGATTGCTCAGGACCAGCCGTACCAGATACATGACCTTCTCGGTGATGCCACATATATCTGGAAGGGCCCGCGCAACTACGTGGAACTCAGCCCTGTGAAACTACCTGCCCATATTTTCCGGGTGGAAAAATGGAACAGGAGAAAGCGAGGGTAGCGCAAAATGTCACACAGAACCAAAGAATATTTCTGGCAGGATAGTGACCCTCTCTGGTATAAGGACGCCATCATATATGAGCTCCACCCCCGCGCTTTCTACGACAGTAATGGCGATGGTGTCGGTGACTTTCCCGGGCTCACCGAGAAGCTCAATTATCTGCAGGACCTGGGCATTACTGCCATCTGGCTTCTCCCTTTCTACCCGTCTCCTCTCAAAGATGACGGCTATGATATTTCCAACTACACCGGCATCCAGCCCGTATATGGGACGATCCGGGATTTCAAGCTTTTCCTGCGAGAGGCCGATGCCCGCGGCCTGCGCGTCATCACCGAGCTCGTGCTCAACCACACCTCTGACCAGCACCCGTGGTTCCAGCGAGCACGCCGCGCCAAGAAGCAAAGCGGCTTCCAGGACTTCTATGTCTGGAGCGATTCACCGGATAAATACAAGGATGCACGGATTATTTTCAAAGATTTTGAGTCATCAAACTGGTCCTTTGACCCTCTCGCCAAAGCCTATTACTGGCACCGGTTTTACTCTCATCAGCCCGACCTGAATTTCGATAATCAGCAGGTCCAGAAGGCTCTTATAAGAGCAGTCAATTTCTGGATAAACATGGGGGTATCTGGGCTGCGCCTTGATGCCGTGCCTTATCTCTTCGAGCGAGAAGGGACGAACTGCGAGAACCTTGAAGAAACGCATGCCTTCCTGAAAAAATTGCGCCATGACCTTGACGGGCAATTCCAGAATCGCATGTTTCTGGCCGAGGCTAACCAGTGGTCAGAGGACGCGATAGCTTACTTTGGTGATGGAGATGAGTGCCACATGGCATACCATTTCCCGCTGATGCCACGTCTGTTCATGGCTATTCGCATGGAGGACCGCTTCCCCATCATTGACATCCTGCAGCATACGCCGGCCATTCCAGACAACTGCCAGTGGGCTCTGTTCCTGCGTAACCACGATGAGCTCACGCTTGAGATGGTAACCGATGAGGAGCGGGACTATATGTACCGGGTTTACGCCTTTGACTCTCAGGCAAGAGTGAATCTGGGCATAAGACGCCGGCTTGCCCCTCTGCTCAACAACGACCGTCGCAAAATAGAATTAATGAATGGGCTTTTATTTTCACTGCCCGGCACGCCGGTGCTCTATTACGGGGACGAAATCGGCATGGGGGACAACTTCTACCTCGGCGACCGCAACGGTGTCCGCACCCCGATGCAGTGGAGCCCGGAGAAGAATGCCGGCTTCTCCCATGCCAACCCACAGCGCCTCTACCTGCCACCGATTATCGACCCTGAATATCACTACCAGGCAATCAATGTGGAAAACCAGCAGAACAATCCCGACTCCCTGCTCTGGTGGACAAAGCGCTTGATCGCCCAGAGGAAACGGCTCCAGGCCTTTGGACGGGGCAGCCTTGAATTTGTACAGGCTGATAACAGAAAGATTCTGGCCTTTACCCGCCGCTTTCAGGAAGAAACCGTTCTGGTGGTAGCCAACCTCTCCCGACTGGCACAGCATGTCAACCTTGACCTGGCTGCCGATGGGGGCAAGATACCTGTTGAGGCCTTCGGGCAGTCTGAATTCCCCATCATTGGTGATTCCCCCTACTCGCTCACTTTAGGCCCTTTTGCCTTCTACTGGTTTTCCCTAGAATCGAGACGGCCAGTTGAGATAAGCCCAGCAGCGACACCAGCCGGGCTCTCCGTGCCTGTGCTCCGCATCAGTGGGGACTGGGCGGACCTGCTCAAACGTGAAATCCGACCCCTTTTGGCCACAGTGCTGCTCAGCCATATGCGCCAGAAGCGCTGGTTTGGCGGCAAGGCACGGCAAGCACGCGCTGCGAACATAAGAGACTTTGTCAGCATACCGTTTGATGGTTCCAGCGCCCAGTTTATTTTCCTGAACATAGAATACACCGAGGGAGACCCTGAAACCTACCTTATCCCCATCGCTTTCGCCTCTGGAGAACGGGCCAATGAAATAGCCAACGAATCGCCGCAGTCCATTATCGCACGGGTAGAGTTAAAGCGCAGGGGTGAAAATAGGGAAGGCGTCATCTTTGATGCCCTTATTGAGAATGATTTCACCGCCGCTCTTCTTGAGGCCATAGCCCGGCGCCGACGCTGGAAAGGGCAGGAGGGAAGGATAGCCGCCTTCCCAACCCGTGTTTTTCAGAAGCTGCGGGGACCGGCTACGGAAACGCTGTCCCAGACTGTTCTGAAGACGGAGCAGACCAACACCTCAATCATGTATGGTGACCGTCTTATGCTCAAACTTTTCCGCCGCATGGAAGAAGGGACAAGCCCGGAACTGGAGGTAGGACGGTTTCTCACCGAGAAAGTGTCTTTCCCCAATGCACCTCCTGTGGCCGGTGCCCTTGAATACCACAGCCAGCTCATCCCGGAACCGGTGACGCTCGGTATACTTCACGGCTATGTACCCAACGAGGGAGACGCCTGGCGCTATACTCTGGATGAGCTCGGCTTTTTCTTTGACCGGGCGCTGGCCCACCCGGAAGTAGAGTCGCCGCCGCTTATAAGAGGTTCTTTGTTAGACATCGCTGAGATGAGCATACCCGCATCAGCAGAGGAGACCATTGGCTCTTACCTCGTATCGGCGCAGCGTCTGGCGCAACGTACCGCCGAGCTGCACCTGATGCTGGCATCAGCCAGTGTTGACGCCCGGTTCACTCCAGAGCCGTTTTCTCTCGCCTACCAGCGTTCCCTTTTCCATTCGATGAGAAGTTACACCAATCGGGTGTTACGCCTTCTGCAGCAGCGATTGCCAACTCTGCCGGATGATGCCAGGCCTATTGCCAAGACGATTCTCGATAAGGAAAGCACCATTATCCAGCGTTTTCAGGAAATCACCCGGCAACGTATCACGGGCATGCGCATCCGCTGCCACGGGGACTACCACTTAGGTCAGGTGCTCTACACGGGCGATGACTTCGTCATCATTGACTTTGAAGGCGAACCCGCCCGCTATCTCACCGAACGACGCATCAAGCGCTCCCCCCTCAGGGACGTGGCCAGCATGATACGCTCCTTCCACTACGCCGCCTACGCTGCGCTGCGCAGCCGGGCATCCACGGGGCTTCGGCCGGAAGACCTCCCCGTACTGGAGGAATGGTCGAAGGTCTGGTACCTGTGGGTATCGGTGGCGTTTCTCAAAGCTTATCTGGAACTGATTTCTGACTTGCCGATACTGCCAGCCGCCAAGGAAGGTAAAAAGGTCCTCCTCGATGCGAATCTCATGGAGAAAGCCCTTTACGAGATAGACTACGAACTGAACAACCGGCCAGATTGGGTTAATCTGCCACTTCAGGGCGTCCTGCAGATACTGGAAGCTGAAGAGTAAAATGGGTACGGCTACAGGGCCTATCCACGAACTTGCCCACCTCTGCGGCGTGCAAACGGCATATTACAACGTTCTTCACCAGCGCCGGCCAGCCTCCGCGGACGCGCTGCTCGCCATCCTGAAAGCCCTGGGGGTTCCTCTGGAAAAGCTGGAGGACGTCCCTTCAGCCCTGCGGGAGCGGCGAAAAGAGCTCTGGCAGCGCCCCCTCGAGCCGGTGACCGTGGCCTGGAATGGCAACCTCTCTTCACTCAGTTTACGGCTTCCTTCCTCCCTGGCTGATATTAAGTTAGCCTGCCATCTGACGATGGAGAATGGCGAGCGCCGGGAACAGGCATATCTTGCCGGCGACCTCAAGACGCTGGAAATGGCCGAACTGGAGGGGATGAAATACGAAGTAAAGGGGCTCCACTGGAAAGACATATTGCCACCTGGATACCACCGGCTTTCGTTCCGAATCAAAGGAGAAACCGCCGAGACTCTGGTCATCTCCGCCCCATCCAGGTTTTATCATCCCCCTGAAGCGGAAGCATATCGGAGGTGGGGCGTCTTTATACCCCTGTATGCCCTCACTGGGGGAAGGGGTTGGGGCAGCGGTGACCTTTCCGACCTCCAGTCACTCATTTCGTGGGTGGGCGATATGGGTGGAAATATTGTCGGTATGCTGCCGATGCTCGCGTCTTTTCTAGACGATAATAAAGACCCGAGTCCGTACATTCCAGCCAGCCGGCTTCTCTGGAATGAGTTCTATCTCGACATTATGAATGTCCCAGAGCTGGAGAGCTGCCCGAAAGCCCAGGCCCTTCTGGCATCTGCGTCATTTCAGCAGGAGATTGAGACGCTGCGCGACGCGCCTCAAGTGGATTACCACCGCATTATGATAAAGAAACGACAGATTCTGGAAGAATTATGTCGGTGCCTGTTCGCCGTACCCTCAAAACGTCGCGACGCGCTTTTACGCTTCATTAAAACAAACCCTGTCGTTAAGGACTACGCCTGTTTCCGTGCCGCCAGAGAACGGCATGGGCCCTCATGGCGGACATGGCCTCAGCCGCTGGCCAGTGGCGTTATCGGGAAAGAAAACTATGATGAGGAGGTAAAACGGTATTATCTCTACACGCAGTGGCTGATACAGGAACAGGTGGAGCGCCTGCTGAAAACATCGCGAGCCAGCAATGTTACGCTGTACCTGGACCTCCCGCTTGGCATTCATCCCGAGGGCTATGACGTCTGGCGGGAGCGCGACGCCTTCGTTACTGGCATCTCCGCCGGGGCACCTCCAGATGCCGTTTTCACCAAGGGACAGAGCTGGGGCTTCCCGCCACTGCACCCTGAAAGGATACGGAATCAGGGCTACCGCTACTTCATTGCCTACCTGCGCCATCACCTAAAGTCTGCCGGCGTGCTACGCATTGACCACGTCATGGGGCTGCACCGCCTCTTCTGCATACCGGAAGGTATGTCTGCCAGCGAGGGTGCATACATTCGTTACCACCCTGATGAGCTCTACGCCATTTTATCCCTTGAGTCCCACCGCAGCCGGACAGTAATCGTCGGGGAGGACCTGGGCACAGTGCCTCCCTATGTCCGGCCAGCGATGAAACAGCATGGTGTCCACCGTATGTACGTTATGCACTACGAACTTGCCTCCGCTGGCGCAGGGAAAGTCCTCAAACCCGTTCCCGGCGACTCCATAGCCAGCCTTAATACCCACGATATGTTTCCCTTTGCTGCCGTCTGGGACGGGACAGACATAGCGCAAAGGGCAGCCATTGGCCTCCTGGGTAAAGTAGCGGCCAACCGAGAGAGGAGGCTCTGGGAGGAAAAGAAAAGAGCACTGGTCAGACTGTTGCAGGCAAAGGGTTTTCTGGATAAGACACCGGCCAGCGCTGAAGAAGTTCTCAGGGCCTGTCTGGCGTTTTTAAGTGCCAGCGACGCCGGGATGGTGCTGGTCAACCTGGAAGACCTCTGGCTTGAGACCAGACCACAGAACATACCGAGCACCGCTGATGATGTTTATCCCAACTGGCGCAAAAAGGCCCGCCGCCGCCTTGACGAACTTTGCCAGATGCCCCAGGTAGTTGCTACACTACGTATGGTGGACCGAATCCGAAGGAGAGAGGAACCGCTGCGATGACACGGAAAAAGGAACCTCAAACGAGCTTGAAGGGTGCTGGAGGCGTGTCCTATGAAGTGACGTTTCTTTCAGATGACGACCTCTACCTGTTCAACGAAGGCTCACACTACCGGCTTTATGAGAAGCTGGGCGCGCACCCGGCCTCCGTCGGTGCCGAACAGGGGACATACTTTGCCGTGTGGGCACCCGATGCCCGGCAGGTCTCCGTCGTCGGCGATTTCAATGGCTGGAACAACACCAGTCACCTGCTGAGATCCCGCGGACAGTCCGGCATTTGGGAGGGGTTTATTCCAAAGCTGGGCAGGGGCCGCCTTTACAAGTACCATATTGTCTCCCACTACAAAGGATACCAGGTTGACAAGGCTGACCCGTTTGCCATTTTCACCGAAATCCCACCCAATACGGCGTGCGTTACCTGGGACCTGGAGTACCCCTGGGGGGACGGAGAATGGATGGCAAATCGGCACCGCCGCAACTCGCTGGCTGCCCCCATCTCCGTCTACGAGGTGCACCTTGGCTCCTGGCGAAGGGTGCCTGCCGAAAATTATCGGTCGCTCTCATACCGCGAACTGGCACCGCTTCTGGCTGACTACGTAAACAAGATGGGATTTACCCACGTGGAATTCCTGCCGGTGATGGAGCACCCCTTCTTCGGCTCGTGGGGCTACCAGACAACCGGCTACTTTGCCCCCTCCAGCCGCTACGGAACCCCGCAGGACTTCATGTACCTGGTTGACTACCTGCACCAGCAGGGCATCGGCATCATTCTGGACTGGGTTCCATCTCATTTCCCCACCGATGAGCACGGGCTGGGCTTCTTTGATGGCACGCACCTGTATGAACACGCCGACATGAGGAAGGGCTTTCACCCCGACTGGAACAGCTATATCTTCAACTACGGGCGCAGCGAGGTGCGCAACTTCCTCATCAGCAACGCCCTTTACTGGCTGGACAAGTACCACGTTGACGGACTGCGCGTGGACGCCGTTGCCTCCGTGCTCTACCTGGACTACTCACGGAAGAAAGGGGAGTGGATACCGAACAAGTACGGAGGACGGGAGAACCTGGAAGCTCTCGATTTCCTGCGCAAGCTCAATGAGGAGATATATCTGAGCTTTCCCGACGTGCAGACCGTCGCCGAAGAGTCCACCGCCTGGCCCATGGTATCGCGGCCGACCTACCTCGGCGGACTCGGCTTCGGCATGAAATGGGACATGGGCTGGATGCACGATACCTTGCAGTACATGCACCGGAACCCCGTCCACCGCAAATACCACCACAACGGCCTCACCTTCCGCATGTTATACGCCTTCAGTGAAAATTTCATTCTGCCCCTCTCCCACGATGAGGTGGTCTACGGCAAGGGCTCCCTCCTCGGCAAGATGCCCGGGGATGACTGGCAGAAAATGGCCAACCTTAGGCTCCTCTTCGGTTACATGTATGCCCAGCCGGCAAAGAAGCTGCTCTTCATGGGCGATGAGTTCGGACAGTGGAGCGAATGGCGCCACGACGGCAGCCTCGACTGGTACCTGCTGGACTATGACCGGCACGCCGCCGTGCAGAAGTGGGTGCAGACGCTCAACCGTGTATACCGCAACGAGCCGGCACTGCATGAGCTTGACTGTGAGCAGGCCGGCTTTGAATGGATTGATACGGCTGATGCTTTGCATAGCACCCTCAGCTTTATACGGCGAGGGAAGTCAGATGATGCACCTGTCCTCGTGGTGTGCAATTTCACCCCGATGATGCATACCCAGTATAAAGTGGGCGTCCCGTGTGGCGGCCGGTGGGTCGAGATTCTGAACAGCGACGCTGTTGAGTACGGCGGCAGCGGCCAGGGAAACCCGAAAAGCATCGAGGCCTCATCACAGGGCTGCCACGGTCGTCCCTATTCCCTCACCATAACCCTTCCGCCGCTGGCCATCGTTTTCTTCAAGCCAAGGAAACGAGCAAAGTGAAAGAGCAAGCCCGACCCGGTGCCACCTATCTCGGCAATGGACGCTGCCGGTTTCTTGTCTGGGCTCCATTTGTGGACAAGGTTGAAGTCCGTCTTACTGCGCCCGATGAGCGTGTGCTTCCCCTTGAAGAAGATGGCAAAGGCTATCATCACGCCATCGTCGAAAACGTGACGCCGGGCAGCCTTTACTTCTACCGCCTCAATGGAAAGGCTGAGCGCCCTGACCCCGCCTCCAGGTTCCAGCCGCAGGGTGTCTATGGCCCCTCCCAGGTGGTGGACAGCAACTTCCCCTGGCAGGACGGAGGCTGGGCCGGCATACCGCTTGAGGACTATATTATCTACGAGCTGCATACGGGAGCGTTCACCGCAGAGGGCACCTTCACCGCCATTATCCCCCATCTCAATATGCTCATGGAGATGGGGATTACTGCCCTGGAGCTTATGCCGGTGGCGCAGTTCCCGGGAAACCGTAACTGGGGTTATGACGGGGTGTACCCCTTTGCCGTGCAGGAATCTTATGGAGGCCCTGAGGGCTTTAAGCAGCTCGTTGACGCCTGCCACCGTCAGGGGATGTCCGTCATTCTGGACGTGGTGTATAACCACCTCGGGCCGGAGGGCAATTATCTTGCCGATTTCGGGCCGTACTTCACCGAGCGCTACCAGACGCCGTGGGGACGAGCGCTGAACTTTGACGGGCCCGATAGCGATGAGGTGCGCCGCTTCTTCATTGAAAACGCCCTTTACTGGATACGGGAGTCCCACATTGACGCCCTGAGGCTGGACGCCCTCCATGCCATACTCGATATGTCTCCCTTCACCTTTATCGAGGAGCTGGCACGCTCGGTACACGACGAGGCTGAAAACCTGAAGCGAAAAGTGTATCTCATCGGGGAGAGCGCTGCCAATGACGTCCGCCTTATCCGCGATGTCCCGGCAGGAGGCTACGGACTTGATGCCCAGTGGAATGATGACTTTCACCACGTGGTTCATGTCCTGCTTACTGGCGAAAAAACCGGCTACTATCAGGATTACGGGAAATTCAGACAGCTGGTTAAAGCCTTTGAGGAGGGGTTTGTCTATTCCGGCCAGTATTCTGCCTACCGCAGGCGCCGGCACGGCACGTCCTCAGAGGACATCCCCGCCCGGCGCTTCGTCGTCTTCACCCAGAACCACGACCAGGTGGGCAATCGCGCTCAGGGCGAACGTCTGAGCGGGCTGGTCTCCTTTGAGAAGTCGAAGCTTGCCGCCGCCCTCTATTTGCTTTCACCTTTCATCCCGCTTGTCTTCATGGGCGAAGAATACGGCGAGACGGCGCCCTTCCCCTACTTCACCAGCCACTCGGAACCAGCCCTCATTGAAGCGGTGCGCAGGGGCCGGCGCGAGGAGTTCGCCGCCTTCCGCTGGCAGGGTGAGATACCCGACCCGCAGGATGAGGCAACTTTCAAGCGTGCCTGTCTCAATCATCACCTGCGCCATGAAAGCGAGCACCAGACATTATTTGCTTATTATCAGGAGCTTATCCGCCTGCGCAGGGAGGTGCCTGCCCTGCGCAACCTGGACAAAAAAACGATGAAGGTCACCGGCGATGAGAAGGCAAAAATTCTTTTTCTGCACCGCTGGCAGTCGGGAAGCGAAGCGGTTATAATTTATAACTGCGGGGAGGATGAGTCCACGGTGAGTTTACCGGTGCCGGTGGGGAGGTGGCAGAAGCGATTTGATTCGGCGGAGGCGGCGTGGGGAGGCGGCGGCAGCAGCACTCCTGGGGTATTGTCGTCCCGGGGAGAACTCATCATCCAGATTTTACCCGCGTCCGCGGTGCTATTTGTCAAGGAGAAATGAATGGAACGATACATCTGCATGCACGGTCACTTTTACCAGCCGCCACGGGAAAACGCCTGGCTGGAATACGTAGAGCTTCAGGACTCGGCCTACCCTTTCCACGACTGGAACGAGCGCATCACCGCCGAGTGCTACGCGCCCAACGGGGTTTCCCGCATCCTCGATAGCGAGAACTACATCACCAAGATTGTGAATAACTACACCAGAATCAGCTTCAATTTCGGGCCGACGTTGCTCTCCTGGCTGGAAGAGCACACGCCGGAGGTCTATCAGACCATCATCGACGCCGATAAAGAGAGCCAGCAGAACTTCTCCGGACACGGCTCGGCGCTGGCCCAGGCGTACAACCACATGATAATGCCGCTGGCCAACAGGCGGGATAAATACACCCAGGTCCTGTGGGGGCTGAGGGACTTCGAGCGACGCTTCGGCCGAAAGCCGGAGGGGATGTGGCTTCCAGAGACGGCTGTGGACCTGGAGACCCTCGACATCATGGCCGAGATGGGTCTGAAGTTCTCCATCCTCGCTCCCCATCAGGCCGGGCGGGTGCGCCAGCTGGGCAGCGAAGCCTGGGCCGATGTGGGAGGGGGCAAAATCGACCCGACCATGGCCTATCTCGTTAACCTGCCCTCAGGCAGAACTTTCAACCTTTTCTTTTATGATGGCCCCGCCTCCCGCAGCGTAGCCTTTGAAGACACTTTGAGCAATGGTGAGAATTTCGCCAATCTCCTGACGGCCGCTTTTTCCGACAAGCGTAGCTGGCCGCAGCTGGTCAACATCGCCAGCGACGGCGAGACTTACGGGCATCATCACCGCTTCGCCGACATGGCGCTGGCCTACGCCCTCAACTATATAGAAGAAAAAAATTTAGCCAAAATAACCAACTTCGGGGAATTCCTGGAAAAGCACCCCCCCACCCACGAGGTGGAGATAATCGAGAACACCTCCTGGAGCTGCGCCCATGGCGTCGAGCGCTGGCAGAACGACTGCGGTGATAATTCAGGTAGACATCCAAAGTGGAACCAGGCCTGGCGCGCCCCGCTGCGCGAGGCGATGGACTGGCTGCGCGATACCCTGATACCCCAGTACGAAAACAAGGCTAAGGAGCTATTTAAAGACCCTTGGGCGGCCAGAGATGCGTATATAGACGTCATCCTTGACCGCTCCCCGGAAAACGTGCGGCAGTTTTTCAGCCAGCAGGCGAGCCGCGAAATGAACGAAGCGGAACGGGTGACGGCTCTCAAGTTGCTTGAGCTCCAGCGCCACGCCATGCTCATGTATACAAGCTGCGGCTGGTTTTTCGACGACCTTTCCAGCATCGAGACGGTGCAGGTCATCCAGTACGCCGGCCGTGTGGTGCAGCTGGCCCAGGAGCTTTTCGGCGATGATGCGGAAGAGAAATTCCTGTCCATTCTGGAGAAGGCGAAGAGCAATATCCGCAAGATGGGCGACGGGCGCCATATCTACGAGATGTTCGTCAGGCCGGCCATAGTTGACCTCATCAAGGTCACCGCTCACTATGCCATAAGCTCGCTTTTTGAAAACTACGGTGAGCAGACGAAGACGTTTTGCTACTTTGTCAACACCGAGGACTACCAGACAGTTGATTGCGGTAAGACCAGGCTCGCCGCGGGGCGGGCCAGAGTAACCTCCGAGATAACGCAGGAACAGGCCACCCTCAGCTTCGGCGTGCTCCATTTCGGCGACCATAACCTCAATGCCGGCGTGCGGCAATACCAGGGCGAGGCAGCATATCAGGCAATGCTCCAGGAGACGACGCAGACCTGCCATGCCGCCGACTTTCCAGAGGTCATCCGTCTGCTGGACAAGCACTTCGGCAGTTCCACCTATTCGCTGCGCTCCCTTTTCCGTGACGAGCAACGCAAGGTGCTGGGCTATATCCTGGAGTCAACTATTTCCGAGATTGAGTCCGCCTACCGCCAGCTCTATGAAAACCACTTCCCCGCCATGCGCTTTCTCACCGAGATGGGAGGTCCGGTGCCCAAGGCCTTCCACTCCGCTGCCGAGCTCATCCTGAATATTGACCTGCACCGGGCGCTGAAAAGCGACACTTTTGAAGCCGAAACCATCAAGAATCTGGTGAACACCGCCGATTCCTGGCGCGTGGACCTGGACATGGATGGCCTGGCCTACGATTTCAAGGCTTCGCTGGAAGGCATGATGGCAGCGTTCAACCAGGCACCAGAGGACACCACCAAGCTACAGGTTATCGTTGATGCCATCACCCTTGCCCGCGCCATGCCCTTTACCGTTGACCTGTGGCAGACGCAAAACCAGTTCTATGAGATGCTCAACAGCACCCGTCCCGCCTACCAGCAGCGGGCTGACAGCGGTGATGAGGCCGCCAAGGGGTGGCTGGCCGCCTTCCACAACCTCGGGGAACAGCTTCAAATAAGAGGCGCGTAGATGACCGGCGTGCGCATACCGGCGGCAACCTACCGGCTGCAACTTAATCATGCATTCCGTTTTAATGATGTCCTGAAACTAGTGCCCTACCTCAAACGCCTGGGCATCTCAGACCTTTACCTTTCCCCTGTCTTAAAGGCGAGAACCGGAAGCCTCCACGGGTACGATGTGGTCGACCCACGCCGCCTCAACCCGGAGCTGGGCACAGAAGAAGATTTCCAAAACCTCATCCAACATCTGAGACAGCAGGGAATGGGCCTGCTGCTGGACATTGTCCCCAATCACATGGCCGCTGATGCTGAGAATCCGTGGTGGATGGACTTTCTGGAGAACGGCGCCCTTTCGCCCTATGCCGATTTTTTTGACACCACTCCTGGCGAAAAGGTGGTCCTGCCGGTATTGGGCAGCCCGTACCCTCAGGCCGTCAGGGACGGTAGCATAGCGCTTTCACTGGACAATTACGGGTTTGGCATCAGCAGTGGTGACACCAGGTTGCCGCTGGAAATAAAGTCCTGCCGCCTTATTTTTACCCACAGTCAAAAGTTGCTGGAGAAAAAATCCGGCGGCGATAGCTCTGAGGTGAAGGCGTTGCGCAAAATTATACAGAGTTTACAGAGCCTGCCATCGCTTGCCGGGTGGCGCACGGGGAAAGCCTCTCCACAGTACCGAAAGCGCCAGACGCTGAAGAGAGAAATTTCACATCTGCTCGGGGCATCCCGGTCGATTGCAACCATTGTCAAGGAGAGCGTGGTCTTCTTCAACAGCGATGAGGGCGAACCTCACCTTGATGAGCTGCTCGGCGAGCAGGCTTACCGCCTTGCTTTCTGGCGCACCGGCCTGAAAGAAATCAACTACCGGCGCTTTTTCGACATCAGCGACCTCGTCGGCATGAAAGTGGAAGACCCCGCCGTGTTCCGTAAGACGCATGCGCTGGTTATGAAAATGGCCTGCGCCGGCGGCGTGACCGGGCTGCGGGTTGACCATATCGATGGCCTGGCCCACCCGGCGCAGTACCTCGCCCGACTCCAGCATTATGCAGCGCCAGGAACAGCC
>Ga0315545_1002008_pt1 | contig 18897 bp, 18 predicted proteins | sample SalMarSW160210MG_FD_203096 | JGI IMG/M metagenome (GOLD analysis project Ga0315545, IMG submission 203096) | Salt marsh sediment microbial communities from the Plum Island Ecosystem LTER, Massachusetts, United States - Salt Marsh Sediment SW1602-10 ...
CCAAATACAGTTTATCTTGCCAAAAACCAACCGCAATTGCATCTCATCCATACTATCCACCTCCCTTATAATCATTTTGTACTAAAAACAAGTATACCATTAAAATATACTTATGTCAATATTCCATCTTATCAAAAAACCGCCCCCCTGGCGATTTTATTCAAAAACAAAAGTTCGACTAAATAAAATAAAAATGGTAAAATAAACTGAAAAATTATATGAGATCTAGTTACAGATTAAAGCCTAATACTACTTTAGAAAAATTTCTGCCTTTAATTCCAAAAGGTAGAGCTCTTGATATTGGAGCCGGCCAAGGAAGAAATAGCATCTTTTTAGCTAAAAATGGATTTGAGGTAGAAGCGATTGATCTTATTCCGGAAGGATTAAAAAAATGCCAGGATTTTGCCAAGAAGCACAACTTGGCCATTAAAACAAAAGCTATTGATGTAAGGAAATTTAAGTTTAAAGAAAATTATTATTCTTTAATTATGGCTAGGGCCGTCTTGGATTTCCTCAAAAAATCAGAGATAGGGACAATCATAGGAAAGATTAGGAAATCTCTTGTCCCAGATGGCTTTATTTACTCCTTGGTCTTTTCAACCAAGGACCCGCTCTATTTAAAAATCAAGGGAAAAGGAATCAAAGAAATTGAAGAAAATACCTTTTATCTGCCAAAATTTAAAACTTATCGTCACTTTTCTACTAAAACAGAATTAAAAGAAGCAATCAGGAACTTCAAGATTATTTATCTAAATCAGCGACCAATGAAGGACTATCACGATAAACCGCATTATCACGATATCATAGAGGTAGTCGCTCAAAAGAAAAAGACAACGGAATAACCCGTTGCCTTTTTTAACCAGAAAGATTGTACCAACATTGAGGGTCATGACTAAAGAAAGAACCAGAAAAACCATAAGCTACAGCTCCACATCCCCGATAAGTGTAAAGCAAAGGACATCTTTTGCATTTTTCATATTGGTTTAGATCTCTATATTCATTTAGCTTTTCAGAATCTATAAATAAATCTATTAGTTTTTGTTCTGGTACTTTCCCTATCAAGCTAGAGAAACGACGACAAGCATAAACACTTCCGTCAGTCACCGACTGAGACGATTTTCGAACTTATCTTATAAAAAAAGAAATATATTTTCATTCCCGCAAGATGATAAAAGGGTCATCCCTTGCATAAGATAACCCTTTGTTAATTTAGGCCACAGGCTTTACGAATTGACATCTAGTTCCCTTACTCTTATCCAACCACCGACATCGTCCGGATTCATTTCCAAAAAATCTTCGTTGCTTATAATATTACCGGTCTGTTTTCGTATCAAGCTTTCTCAAGATGTAATTTCATCCCGACGATTAGGCATAGGTAAGCCCCTTTATCTATTTTCCGATGACACGATTAATTGCATAAGAACCATCTAAGTTAGTTTCCACTCTGTATCCCGCTTCATCCCCTTCGCCTTCAGCAATCGCCGGGGGAAAATTTGGAATAAATCCATGAATCCATAGGCCGTGTTTTCGGCTGATTCTTTCTAAATCCGCCGCGAAAGCAAGCATTCTGGACTTTAGAGTTTTTTTTCCCCAATGCAGATCCGGCCATATGGCCTGGGCTTTTCTTGAGATAGAATCAATATCTACTTCGCTAACAGACCCGGCAGTCATAAGATCTTTCTCATTAATCTGTTGGACTTTATAGGGGGGTAAAATACCAAACGGTTTTCCAAGTTCGCCTTCGGTCACCGGACCTCTCGCATCCCAATACATTCCATCAGAGCCAATAAGAACGGCGTGAGAGATTACATCCCCCTCCATCAAACCGATTATTGGCCAATTCAATCCTCGAGAAAGCGCGATAGCAAAGGTATAGCATTGACATCGTCCTTCTACCAAGAAGCGAAGTTCCTCGCGATCTTCTGGCTTTAATCTTTTAAACTCTATTGTCATGGTATCCTCCTTCTTATTTTTAGTTTCTATAACAATCTTAAGAACTAAAAAAAGAATGACACACCAATATTATTCTGTCAATGACATTATCCATTCTACCAAAAAACCGCCCAAAAGGCGATTTTTTATCTTTCTTATACATTTAAATCCTAACTAATCTCTCCAGCCAAAAAAGACGCTCGTTTTTCCTTTTCATCTCATCGCTTTTTTCTTCAAAGGCGCGGGCATTTTTTCGATGGCGTAACGCAAGGCCGTCCGCGGCATCTCATCTTTCCTTTTTATTACAAAATCAAAAACTTCCTTTTGAAAATTATTACTTGCCTCTTTAAGCATCCAACCATAACCTTTTTGAACCAAATCCTCTTTATCCTTCAAAAGAATTTCGGCAATTTTAAGGACAGGGATCAATTCTTTTCTATTTTTCACAGAATAGATCAAGGACACGGCCGCCGCCCGACGCAGCCATAAATTCTTTGATTTGGCCCATTTTTCCGTTTTTTTTACAAAACGCGGAAAATAATATAGGAAATACCCTAAAGCGTGAGTGCATAAATTATCACAAGAGTCCCATGAATCAACATATTTTCTGAGCCAGTTTTCAAATACTTTAAAATCTTCGGCCGCGTATTTTTTCCGCAGACGGAAAGCCCAGTCAAAAGAAATTTCCGTCCCGCCGATAATTTTAGCTTGAAGAAGCTCGTCGCACAAACCAAAAATCTCTTTTTTTCCCAGCGTTTTTATTTCGTTAAAATATTTTGAAGAAATTTTCTTCAGGACAGGACTGGCAATGCCAAGGTGAACTTTTTTGTCTTTATAGAATCTGGAATAATCTTTACAGATGGCCGGATCCTTAACCAATCGGCCTAATTCTTTTCTCAACTGTTTAACGACTTCTTTCATACTTTTATTCTATCAAAAAACCGCCCCCTTGGCGATTAAATCTACTTTTCTTTTTTGTGTAGTGTTTTTTCAAAACTAAATAAAAATTTATCTAAATCGCTTTTTAAAATTTTACTCATTTTTTGTTCGATTTGTTTATCACGATTTGTTCTACGGATACTTAATATATCCATTATCGCCTGTTTACCCTTTAATTCAATAATATATTTCACTATTAAGTATGATATCTTATATCCCTCATGTTCAGCTACGTTAAGCCAGGGTATCGTGGGATTAATAAGTATTTTGTTTTCCTTAAACCACTCCCAGTCTTCCTTTTTGACTATATTATTATAAACATTCTCTCCTTCTACATACTGACAAACTCCTTCGTTCGCCCAAGCAAAACATCTTTTATTAATCTGACTTACAAATGCATGGGCAGTTTCGTGAATAATAGTTGGTAAAATTTCATGTTTTTTATGAGTTGTAAGTTTTTCAAAAACCAACGGACTGAAAATATATATTTCATAAATATTTTTAGGGTTAACTGTCCCACATATCCATCGAGGGCTTTTTTTACCCCAATATTCGTCCATTTTAGCTCTAGTGTATATAAAATGAATATGAATTTTTAGTGGTTGAATGCCAAAAAACTGAACGAGTTGTTTATAGCGTTCCTCAAATTGCTTTAGGTATGAAATTGCGCTATTATCATTATCTCGATAATATACATCGGCAATGATTTTATTATTTAGATAGAAAGATTCTTTTCTTTCTTTGTTCTTTTTGGTCATGATTTTTTATCTTTTATTTTTCCCCATTCTACAAAAAAACCACCCTTTTGGCGATTTTTTTACTTTTATCTCCCCACTTCTATTTGCGAAGGGTCTTCTAAAATAATCTCCGGCCGGCCTTGATACTCTTCTACCTCGCCCTTAATCCTAATTATCTGATTAGTATAATATTCTTCCGGACTTTGAACAAACTTATACTGGTCAGAGCTGAAAATCACGCCGGTAAAACACTGGTTAGGATAGGCGTCTTCAAAATTCAAAAAAACCGTATTCGTCTTAGAACGATATGCATCAGCCACCCAACCCTCAACAATCACCTGCTGGCCGTAATATTGAGCGGCCGAACAGGATTCAACCACTTCCAGACCGGTTAATTCAGCCGTTAATTTTGACCATTGATAATTCCCCCGTTCTCCGGCCCCGGCCGAAGCCGATTCAACCGCCCCGACACCGCCCCATTTACAGCCAACCTTGTTATCAATAGCCAACTTTTCGGCGGCGGCGATTTCTTCCTGATATTTGGCCCCTTCAGCCGAAGACCGGGCCACGGCCAATCCCTGTTTAACCATTTCCAGTCCGACGTTGACCTCACCCGCAAAAACATAGCGCAAATACCGGCACCACTGGTCAAAGTCATCCCCTCCCCGCTCCATCCTAATCTCTTTATTCAAAACGAGCTCCTCCAAGCATTTTTGAGCCGCTTCATAGCAGGGATTCCCCCGCTCATCCGCATCAATTCCCAAAAGGCGGACCGAATAACCGCCTTCAATCAAAACAGTATCCCCGTCAATCACCTTGGTCGTTATTCTGACCGCCCCGTCCTCAAAGGCCGGCATCTCCAAACAATCAGCCGCCGGCTCATCCGAGCCGTCATCCAACAACCCCTTAAAATTCAGAAAATAAAGGGTAGCCCCGACAACCAAAACACCAACCACCACCAGCAAAACTATCTTGTTCCTCCCCCAAAAGTTTTCCATATCCTTTATTATACCAAAAAACCGCCCCTTTGGCGATTTTTATTTAACTATCTCGCACTAAAAATAATTAAACATTAAGGATTCGCTACTTGAATACATTGATAATCATAATAATACTTATAATCCAGACTATTAAAGAAATATCCTGGCTGGAAAGTAGATTTAGTACACCAAGACACTACTTTTTGAGTACAACCGCTATCCCAGTAATTATAATCACCATCCCAATATCTATCAGAATAAACCGTGGAGGGTCTACAGATTCTTGCTTTTTGAGTGCATCGAGAATCATAATAAAAACCAAGGCTATCATAAAAATACCCCGAATAATCTGTAGATTTATAACAACCAATCGTTACTTCCTGAGAACAATTACTATCCCAATAGAACTTAGTTGTTATCTGTGGATTAACATAGAATTCTTTGTAATATATACAATGAGTCAGATTGTTGCATTGGTTATCAGAATAATAATTACCGCCGTCGTAATAATAACCAGGAAAATCTGGAGAAGAATAACAAGGTTTTTTGTATTGCGGATTAACAGTAAAAGTTTCCCCTGAGGGAATTTTAATTAAAGTCGCTGAGGTATATTTATATTTATCAGGCGCTTCACCCAAAGCATATTCGTCGCCTGTGGTTTCAGCATAATAATAGCATCTGTCATTTAATTCATATGACGTTCCGGGGCTATTACAATCCGTCACCCAAACACCGACTGCCATATGTCCTGGCAATAAAATAAGGACGGTGTCTATATTCATGGCTCTAATAATAGATGCGCTCAAATAACTGGTGTCTTCACAATCTCCATTTTTTTCAAAAAAAGTTTCGACAGGATACTTAGGATATTCATCATACCCGGTGTATACATCGTTCACATAAGACAGGCTTTGAACAAATGCCTGGGCTAAATCAACACTATTAAGACCATTCTCTTTCGCAGCGTCTGAGATTCTTTTACTTATCTTCTGAATAAAAGGGTCGGTATAAGTAATGTATTCCGAACTGCGGGGATCGGGTCTGGGTTTTTTAGCTTTATAATAATCATACCAATCCTCTTGGATATTTTCCGTATAAGTCCAGCTGTAACCACCATAGCTCCAAGCGAAAGTCTGGGCTATATTTCTTCCTCCCCCGGCCGGATGGGTATCTAAATTATCTGGTATCCCATCAGCATCTGAATCAGTATTCCAGTCAGAAGTCCCCAATTCCAATTCTCTTCTATAGGTTAAGCTATCACTATCATTATCCGTGTTCATTCTTTTCTCTTCGGCTTCTTTTTCTGATAACTGTTGCTCTTTTAAATTTTTCTCGAACTCCTCTTGTTTCGCTTTTGCTTCGGCTTGACTTCTTTTAATTGTTTCTTGCTGAGTTTTCTCTTCGGCTTCTTTTTGGGCTATCTCTGCTTCATCCCTTTTAACGGTTTCTTCTTGGGCTATTTTATTTGCCCTCTCTTCCTTAATCTTGCTTAAATCAACTTCCTGTTTTAATCTTTCCATCTCAAAATCTTTTTCCCAAATTACTTTATAGATAGAATCTGATATCCCCGCAATAAATGATGTATCAGCCAAAGGTTTAAAAATATTTTTAGTCAAATAAGAAAATTTAGCTTGACTATATAAGCCCATAGTCAGTCCTGCGACTATCAAAATGGCAGAGGATATAATTATAAGTGTTTTTTTATCGAATTTAATATTCGGTCTCTTCTTAAAAAGATTTTTAACATAACAAAAAACGCAATCAAATTGCGTCATTTTTAAATAAGATTTTATCTTTGCCCAAATTTCTTTTAGTTTTTTGGGTTGTATTTTCATGCTGATTTTATCAGTTATTAACGCCCTCAAATTAGCATATTTCGACAAAAAAGTAAATAGTAGATTGATTTATATCTACTCTATCCCGCTATTCAATATTTTCAAACCCCCCCTTCAAATCTTTTATTTATTTCACTTTCCGCCAATTTTTATCTTTAATTTTTAATTTTTTTATATTTAGTAATAAACTCACATAACTTATAGCCTAATTGAGTAAGTCTGAAATATTCACTTTTCCTAAAAGTATCTTGTGATATACTAGAATTGGGCGGTTGATTTCTTTTGGTTATGAGCTTTAGATTTACTAAATGATCCTCTCGTTGCTCAACTAATCCGGATATTCCATGACCAATTTGTTTAGCAATCTCTTTAAACCATGATTCTGCTTGAGTAATATCCAGACAAGACTTTAACACCTTTTTTCTGATATTCCCATTACAAATATCAAAAGCAGCTTTTAGAATTAAAATTTCGCTACTACTAAGTTTTTTGCATATTTGCATAAATTCATAAGCCAACTCTTCATCTTTTTTGGTCGCCTTTTTAGAAACAGATGTGAGAAAAATTGATTTCATAGCATTAAAACGGATTTCATCCGGCACATCCTCATCTATGAATTTTAATAATTCGTGTAAGGATATTCGATTTTTATCGGTGGTTAAATAATCCTCTTTAATTTTTCCCTTGTTACTATAATATTCAAACTCTCTTCCTAATTGCGTAAATAAACTAACCTTAATAGCTGACTGTAATAATTTACCAGCAGAAAACTTCCAGTCACTCATAGGTGAAGCAAGTATACCCGTTAATACTTCAGCAATTTTAATCGTAGGTTGCTGTAAAAATTTTATTATTTCTTTCTTGTTATTAAGTTTTATAAGTTTATCGCCCATAATTTTATTTTCGAATTTCCTTCAAATCTTTTATTTTACCATAAAAAATCCGAGAAAAGAATTCTCGGACAAAATAAACAGAATTAAAGCAAAACCAAATTTTACTCAAGATTTATTTTTAAATTATTTCTCTTGTATCCAAAAAGAGATAAAATATCTTGACAAAGTTTTACTATGGTATTTGCACTAAAACATGTCTCAACGAAAATATTTGTCCCTTTAATTTTTTTTGGAGAACGTAATTCATCTACATTATAAGCAAAATAACGATTCTTTTTGCCCCTTAGCACGACTATCTTTTTAAAATCATTAGGATACAATTTGTGCATTAATCCACATATTTTGACCAGCATATCTTTCCAATACTTAACCTCATATGTTTCGCCATCAAGAATAAAAGACTTTATACCTTTTCCTGTATACCCGATAGATACATATTTTGAAATTCCAGAAGAACTTCGTTGCCTTGTTCCTCGTTTATCGCCTTTCGTAATAAGAATTTTTTCAGAAATCATTAACTGCAACTTATAATCGTTAATAAATTTAGCGATTTTTTCGTCAGATGGCCCAAATCCACATAAATCTACAGTAACATCATTTATTAAACCTATCAAAGCTTTATTAGTTTCAGAAATTATTTTATTCCATGCTTTTGGCAATGTAGAATTAATTATGTCTTGCCTCTGACGACTTTTATGGATCACTTCGGCTCTTTCAATTGATTCTCCAGATGAAACATTATCCTTTGATAAAATTTTTATAAAATTAGCAGCTATTTCGTCTTTATCTTTTTGTCGAATAATATTAATTGTTAAAAATTTTCTTTGTTCCCAACCTCCCGATTGTAACGGTAAATAAAACCACCAAGAAATACCGTTAGTTAAAACAGCCAAACTAACGCCTTCATGAAATGCATAACCAAGTAATTGCTCTTGATGATTTTCTAACTCTTCTTTAATTCTTTTTACTTCAAGAAATACTTTATTTTTCCCCTTGATTCTTAACGAATAATCAATACTTTTACCACCAACGGAATACTCTGGATTAACTTCATCTATGTCATAGGTATCCCAACCTAAAATAGACAATAATCTTAGAACTATCGATTGCTTAGTAGCGGCCTCATCTAACGAAATTAATTTTCCACTTCTTTTTTCATTAATAAACTGTTTAAGCTGTTCTTCCATATTACTAGATAATTTATTAGATAACATCTGTTATAAATAATAGATATAATTTCCATCTTTGTAAACCCTGTGTTTAATTTTTTATTAATTACCCAATCTCTCTAATTTTATTTCTGGATTTTCTTTAAATTCTTATTTATCTTTATTCTACCAAAAAACCGCCTCCTTGGCGATTTTTATTTCTAGGACTTATCACTTTTATTGATATTTGTCCATTTTCCAATTGGTAAACCTCAATTAATTTAATTAACTTCTTGCTTTTATAATGTCCACTATCTTTATCTTCCCTACTTTTCATAAAAACAATAACAGCATTATCTATCAATTTAGGAACTGAAGTATTCCAATTCTTACCATTATCTTTAACATCTCTGTTCGACAAATTTAATTTTTCTGCTATCTTGATACCTTCTCTTAAAACCTCGTCAAAAACATTGAACTCATCAACACCAGTTTTATAATTATTATGGCCATAAAAGAAATTCATAACATATCTTCTATCCATGGGCATTATCAAATCTGGTAATAAAAAATGTAATGTCTTCGACACGGCGACTATATGACTCTTGTTTTCTGTTACCTTTAAATCTAAAAATACCTTCTTTAATAAATCTTTTACTTCCTTTTCGTATTTTTCTACCGATAAACTTTCTGTTTTGTATTTATGTAGTTTTATTAAGTCTCTCTTATTCTTTAATATCGATTTTCTTAATTTACCCAATGTAGTCAATTTAGCCGCTCTTTGATTCATATTCCATTTATCTAAAGTATCCCACAACAACTGATAGAGCCCTTCAATGTTTAGAATCTTTTCTAAATTGTTATACTGCCTGTGTGAATTAATAATTTTTCTATAAAACCTTAAATCATCTCCGGAACGATAAATTTTATTAATTTGCTCAGCATAATCCAAAAAACCCTTTTTAGATTTTGTCAGTTCTTCTATATTCCCTGTCCTCAATGGCATAAAATTTATACGTGATTTACTTAGGACACATCCCTGACTAAAATCATTACTCCGAATCAATTTCTTTTTCCAACCCTGCTGCTTTCACTTTTTTAAACTCGTTCTCCAGCTCCTTTAACCTTTCTTTGCTGCTTTTTATTAAAACTACACCCTCTTTCACTTTTTCCAATCCGGCCTCAACGTCTATTTCCTTCTGTTCATCAAACCAACTGATAATGGCTTCTATCTTTTTTAACGAATCTTTTAGTTTATTTTTCTCCATAGTCCTAAATTATTTATTAACAATCTCCTCGACCCGAGATTTTATTTTACCATCGTAAACCTTAATATCAACTTTATCATCTTTATTGACCTGTCTGATGCTTTTTATTACTTTAGCTCCCACTGAAACAATACTATAGCCCAATTTTAATTGCCGTTTGGGATCAAACGCTTTTAATCGTCTTTCTGATATATTTAAATATTCCTTTGTTTCATCCAGTCGTCTTTGGAAATTAACTAAAATTGATTTCAAAAATTCCTTCAAACTTTTATCAACTTCGTTCAATCTATATCCTAACTCAGTTAATTTACTCATCAACTGACGTCCGATATCTTTGACTTTTTTGAAAATGAAATCGGCTTTTTGCCAAAGTTCTCGTCCCATTATTTCAAGTTCATAATTTCTATCAGTCAATACTTTTTGATACTTATAGATAATATCTTTTTCAAAAACACGGATATTATCCAAAGCCCTATCCCAGGATTTATTTAAACTAACTGCCACAGCCGTAGGCGTTGAAACCATCAAATCAGCCGCCATTGAAGCCAAGGGAATGTCTTTTTCATGACCGATGCCGCATACAACCGGCTTTTTAAAATCAGCGATTTTTCTAACTAAAACTTCGTTATTAAAGGCCTGCAAGCTTTCCAAGCTGCCGCCACCTCTGATAATAACCAAAACATCAATATTTTTATCGTCAAAATAGCTAACCGCTGAAAGCAAATCCTTTACCGCCGTCTGGCCTTCCACCCTTGAATTGACAAATTTAATCCGATAACCATACTTGCCTAAATTATTCAAAAAATCGTGAATCACCGCCCCGGTCTCGGATGTTATCAATCCGATCTCTTGAGGAAAATCCAGAATCGGCCTTTTGCGCTCCGGAGAAAATAAACCTGCGTCTTCCAATTTCTTTTTTAATTTCTCATAAGCTTTTTTAAGAGCGCCCTCTCCGACCAATTCGGCCGTGGAAGCCCTAAAAGTCATTCGGCCGTTTGGTTTATGAATTCCTGGAAAGCCCTCAACAATAATTTCCATACCCTCTTCAAAAGAAACACCAGATAATCGGTAATTGCTAATCCCCATAAAGCAATTAAGCAAGCTTTCATCATCTTTATCCTTGAGAGAAAAGAATAAATATCTCTCCTGGATATTCAAACTGCTGATTTCTCCTTTAACCCTTGCTCTATGTTCCCGTAATTCGCTATTCAGCAAATCCAAATACTTGCTAACCGTATAAGGCTTCCTATCACTGTCATCGCGAGAGGCTGAAGGCGGCGAATCTTCTACTCTATCTCCATTAACCAATTCTAGAATATCTTGACCGTATCTTCCAAATTTTCTCTCTCTAATTCCCTTAATAGCCAAAAGCTCTTCTTTATCTTTCGGCTTTATTGCCGCAATGCCCTCAAGCGTCTTATTCGGCAACACCCGAAAAGCTGGCACTTTTTCTTCTCTTGTCACAGAATTTCGCCATTCTTTTAGTTTTCGCAAAAGTTGATTGTTCATATCTAGCAATACCTGATACTAGAATTAGAACCGCCTCCACTCGCTATTTTTACCAATTGTATCAAGGAATCTTGACCTTGGCTTCTTGATTATTTCGTCTCCATAAGAAATGCTACGAGGCCTTTTGAATGAATGTACTAAATACAATCTTTTTTTCGCCCTGGTCATTGATACATAAAAAAGACGTGCTTCTTCAACAACATTACTAGATGGATTTGGAACTATATCATCTTCTAGTCCAACAATTAACACCACATCGTAGGAAAGACCCTTCGCCTTTCTCATAGTCATTATTTTAGCGGTTCTAGAAAACTGAGGTTCTTTTATTTCTAACAGATTCACAACATTAAATACATCTTCCACAATTTTTCTAGGTTCTTTCCAAATACCAGAAACGCACGATAATTGTTTCAAAAATTCACCTTGACCCTTTTTACTAGACTCATTGAACAATTCAAACAAATTCGTCAACGCATTGCTTATCTCCTTAAATGTTTCGTTATATTTACTATTTGATCTGATCACCGGAAATAAGTTATTTGATCCATCTATTAATTCCCACAATTTAGCAATTTTTTTCTCTTCCGAAATTCTTCTCTTAATAGTTTCTGGCTTACATACTTTTTTATTTTTTTTCGCACCAGGAATCTTTGCTATACCAAAGTTAATTAAGTCTTCAATAATTAGCCGAGTCTTGAAATTTTCATTTGGATTATTCAACCATTCTAAAAATCTGTTTATAATATTTATCCCTTCGGGCAAAAAACTTATAGAACAATTGTGTGGTATTCCTTTCTTAGATAGCTCTTGAATGATCAAGGGGAAAAAATCCTTTTTAGGCGCTAGTATCAAGACAGATTTTTTGTCTTGTAATGCATCCCGAGTTATATTAGATATTATCTTGGCTTCTGCGATTTCGCTCGGTGCCTGATAAACCTTGGGATCTTCATCAATTTTTGCGATATAATCTAATTTAGGTTTGCCCGTCCATCTTTTATAATATTTTTCTAGAATCTTGAATGCGTCTTCCATTATTTTTTCATGACATCTTCTACTAGAAGAAAGGGTCGTTAACTGTGCGCCAGGAAAATCTTTCCGAAAACTTAGTATAAATTTAGGATCGCTTCCGCGAAAACCATATATACTTTGCGCATCATCGCCAACTGCAAAAAGTCCGTTCCTTGATTTCTTACTTAATAATTTTATTAATCTAAATTGAGCAAAGTTTATATCTTGATATTCATCAATTAGTAAGTGTTGGCATTGTTTTTGATATTTTTTGAGTATTTTTTTATCCTTTTCCAATATTTCACAGGCAAAGAGTATTTGATCGTCAAAGTCTAGGTAATTGCATTTTGACATTATTTCCCAATATTTAATACAAATTTTACACTTGTTATTTCTTATATTTTTAATACAGTTTCCGTGTTGCTTACAATCACGTGCTTCATTTGATTCTTCTTCTGATAAATTTAAAATAAAGGCAGCATCTCTGTACAACAATTTTTTAACTCTTTCGTCATGTTGGACTATAAGATTTTTTTTAGATAGACCAACTAACCTAGGTTTTTCTATAATAATAGCATTGCCCAAAGAATGCATTGTGGAAATACAGGGCAATTCTGAAAAGCTTAATTTGAATTCCCTGGTTAATATATCTACCATATTTCGGCTGGCATCCCTACCAAATGTGATAACTGTTATATTTTCTCTATTGACTCTTTTCTTTAATAATCTCGTGACTCTATCTGCCAATAAGTATGTTTTCCCTGAGCCTGGACCTGCTAAAACTAGAACTGGAGATTTAGTATAATTAACAATATCTTCGTAATTTTTTAGCGACATAATAATTATTCCTTTTTAAAATCTAATAAAGCAGATTATTTCCTACTTTTTATCCATAATTTCGATTTTTTCTTTTGTTAACCTGTATAATCTATAAACTTTTTGGTTTATGATTTCGTCGGTTTTTTGGATTTCTGATTCTATTTCCTTGTATTCTTTGTCATTCATAATTGGATGTAATTTTTGTAATTTTCTGTTTAGTTTTAGCATTTTGTCAGTTAATTTTACTAATTCGTCGTGCTTAGCTTTTTCTTTCTTATTGGAAAAATTAATTTTGTAAATTGGGATTTGCGAAGTATAAATTTTCTTAAACTGCAAATAACCAGCACGAACATGAGCATCTTCAAATTTACTTCTGAAATAATAAGATAAAATCCTTGAATTTAATAAAGCCAAAATATACTTAAGATCATATTCCAGCCCCTCATTCAATTGAATAGAGTAAACTTTATTTAAAGTATAATATTTTTCATCGTCATAACAACACTCTATATTATTAGCTATCTCCCTTAAGAGAATCTTAGGATTATCAAAATATTTATTTGCTACTAAATGCGCATATTCTTTTTGGGCTTTATTTATTAAACTTTCATCATATCTGATATATTTTCCATTCCATTTAAACCAATACCTATGACAATCCTTGCCGGCTAATAATTTTTTACATTTGCTATCGAGTTCCTTATCAACAACCAATTTATCTCTTATATTCCCTGTATGAATTGTCTCCCTTATATTAGCGATTTCGCCTAATTTTACTGATTCTCTTTCAATTTTTTCAAAAAAATCTGGTTCTTTTTTTACAGTTAGATTTTTATTTTGACTCTTTTTGATACTATCCTGGCTAATTGATATCTCGTTATCATAGAGACTTGTCTCATCTTCAATTTTATATCCCTTAATTTTATGCCCTTTGTTATTCTTATTTTTTTGTAAAATAATAACATAGGGATAAGTAGAGGCATCTTTAAAAACTTGAAGGTTTGAAACATCAAGAATAGAAACAATCTTACAATTATCCAAAATGTATTCCCTTAATTTTTTGCCGTAATCGGCAATAGCATATTTATTAGAAGTAATAAATCCTAAAAATCCACCTTTTTTTAATAATTTTATTGATTGTTCAAAAAATAACTGGTAAATATCATATTGTCCCTTTGCCGAATAATATTTGTTGTTGAAGTATTTCTTATCTTTCGTATCCAAATCCCTATTTCTGATATACGGCGGATTGCCAATCACTACATCGAAGCCGCCTTGTTTAAAGACCTCGGGGAATTCTTTCTGCCAATTGAAGGGCTTTTTGTTTTTCCAGTCCTTGCCGAAGTATTTTTTGAGTTCTTTTTCAGCACCGGAGATTAAAGAATTGCCACATTTAATGTTATGCGAAAGGTTCGGCAAAAGTTCGCGTTGCTCCAACGCTTTTAATAATAAGTTAAGTTCGGCAAATTCAATCGCTTTTTCGTCCAAATCAACGCCGTAGATGTTAGAAGTTAATATGCTGATTTTTCGGGCGTAATTGATGGCCGGATTGGCATTAAGTTGGCTCTTTTCTCTTTTAATATGTCTGTCTAAAACTTCAAAGGCCTTGATTAAAAAAGACCCTGAACCGCAAGCCGGGTCAAGGATTTTAAGCTGGCTGGCCTGATGTCCTGACTTATCTTTAAGAATCTCGCCTAAAGTGTTTTTAACTATGTAATCAACAATGTAGCGTGGCGTATAATAGATCCCTTGTGATTTCCGTTTGGCTGATTTCTGGTCGGTTTTTTCCTGTTGAATTTGGCCTAAATACTGTTCGTAAATACTGCCGAAGACATCAGTCGGGATAGAGGCGAAATCATAACGAATTCCCTTTCGATTCTTGTAAAGCTCATTTATTACATCTGTAAGAAATTCGTCCTGATACTCTATAAAATCACAAGTATGCCTATCGAATAATTTACTATCATATTCATCCCAATAATATTTAAAAAGTTTTTTTAATTCCGTTGGAAAAAAGTCTTCCTTTTCTTTTTTTTCTTGCCAATTTCTTACTATCTCACGCAATCCCTGACCTTCAATGTCTCTATCCTCCGTAGTCCTAATAAAAATAAGGCGGTTAAGAATTTTTTGCACACTATCGGCAATCTGGACATCATTTAATTTTTTCTCATCATTCCATCCTCTTAATTGTCTAAACAAGTCATTTCGCCATCTTACTAAATCAGCGGCTAATTGCTTATCAATTGGTTCTCTTTTCGGTTTTTTGAAATTCTCTTCAGCGTATTTGTCCAACTCCCCTTTTTCCATTGAACTCTTGGATAACCACCATAATCTTTTATCGGTTAAATAATCCTTATAAGGGATTTCAAAGATTAAGCTTCTTTCAAAATCAGGTTCATCCCATTCAGCATTAAACACTTTTATTGACTTAAAGTTAGTCAATATTGCCCAAGGTACGCTCTTATGGTAAGCATACATTATAACTTGCTCAGTCCACTTTTCCTCACGTAAATCAATTTCTATCTTCTTAGCCTCAAGGAAAAATCTGATTACTCCTTTAACATGAAAAGCATAATCGACTCTTTTGCCTGACACTTGTGTCTCTGAAGTAACCTCATCAGGAGAAAATTCATTATAAACATCCCAGCCCAAAGCTTGGAAAAGCCGCAAAATAAAATCCTTACAAGTCATTGACTCGTTATATTCCTTACGTTGAGCCAGAGTTAGTCGCTCATATTTCTTTATTAGTTTTTCTATTAGTTTTTTACCTTCTTGTTTGGTCATAATATTTAATTGGCCTTGAGTTTCTCGCGGGGGCGGTCAACTGATGGCAAATCTTTAATTTTAAGTTTTTTGGGCATTTTCCCTCCTTAATTATTACTTAAGAAAATTCTCTTTATACCATTTCGCAAAATCATCTGTGGCTGTACCCCAAAATTTAGCTTCATAGAGTTCATCTTTTTCCCTTAATTCGCTAAGAGTTTGAGTTTCCCCGTCTGGGATATAGAATAAATCATGCCAACGACCCATAGATCCTCGTGACTCTTTAGCTATTGTTCCAGTAGAACCACCTGAAAAAATAACAGGTTCTTTATTGGGTTCGCAAAATCCAAAAGAATGTTCTAATCTAGCCTTGCGATTATCTGCTTCCTTCATTATTTTCAGAAATTTTTCAACCCCGATTTGTTTATCAAAATAAGCGTTATACGGACCAGGTAAACCGCCTAAAAAATCAACATAAAGAGCTGTATCTGATAATAGAACCGGATGTCCTAATTTTTCAACAGCATAACGTACACTATATTTCACAACATCTATACTTGACTTTGCTTGTATTTCCAAAATCTCGAAATCAGGATTTTTGATTTCCATTTCAAGACCATGTCTTTTTATGAAATGCCTATTTGCATATTCTACTTTAAGTGGATTAGATGTAAGATAAATAATTTTTGTCATGAAAATCTTTAATTTTAAGTTTTATAATCATCTCCTCCCCTTTTTTAGCGTATTTATAGTATAACAATACTCTTTTAGTTGTTTTCGGTCAATCAAAAAAACCGCGTGGAAAAGCGGTTTGAGTTATGACGCTAAATACCTTAATTAAACTTATATCTCAATATTTACCTTAATCCAATGTTCTAAATCCATTTGCTGATTATAAGTAACAAACTTTTCGTCTGATAATGGTTCCTCCCACATATCAAGAGCTTTTTGCAGTGTTTTCTCTGCAAGATGTCCTCTTTCTTGGGTTTCTTCGTTCTTTTGCCTGCGATCCTTAATTTCTTCAACAGGAACGTTTATGTAAATTAATTTCGAGGGCACATTAATCTTTTCAGCTATTGCTCGCGCAGTATCTCTTTCACTCCTCTTTAAATTTCCTAAATCAAGTATTACTGTCTTTCCATCTAATAGAAGTTTTTTAAGCTTCTTATAACCATGCGAATAAACTATATTCCAATCTTCTTGGGTCATTGTTACGGGATCAAGATTTTCTTCATCTATCGCTTTATCCATAGATACAACCTCAAATCCAAATCTATTCACAAGTTCTTTAGTAAGCGTAGTTTTTCCTGAATACGGAAGACCAACCATTATGTATAAAACTTGTTTATTCATATTGTAAAATCTTTAATTTCTCCTACTCCTATTATAATTCTATCCCAATCGGGCAATGGTCCGAGCCGGGGACGTGGTTGAGGATGAAGGCGGATTTTAGTTTAGGTGAGTTTATTTGACTTTGGCAGGTTAATGTATTACAGTTAGGATATGGTGAATTATTGTAGTCATGGTACATCAGTCCGGTGTTGAAATATTAAAAATCGAATATAAAAAAGGAGGAAAAGATGGTAGAAGAAAAGAAGATGACCGAACAAGAGATTATTGCAAGACTTGGCGAATTGTACACAGGCAAAGGCAATCCAAGCAATCCTATAGTGCTTTGTAGTGCAAACTTCCGGGAATTCAACCGAGAGCATTTCGCCGAATGTCAACAGTTGCAGGTCGATTTGTTTGCAATTTGTCATCGAAGAGGCGACAGATGGACAAAATAATCATGGAGGACAATCTGGAGCCAGAACAGGATATTATCGTTCTGGCTCTTTTTTTTATTTCCTTACAACCTTATCCCTACCGGGCAGTGGTCGGAGCCTTTGACTTTGTTTAGGATAAAGGATTTTTTTAGTTTGGGGGTGATTTTTTTTGAAGCAAAGCAATAATCAATGCGCCAGCCGAGGTTGCGTTGGCGGGCGTTGGCGAAATAGGGCCACCAGGTGTAATGCCCGCCTTTTTGATTGAATTTTCTGAAAGTGTCAGTGAAGCCCAATTTGATGAGCTTGTCGAGCTGTTCTCTTTCGACCGAGGTGAACATAATATTGTGCCGGTTATCTTTAGGTCGGGCTAAATCAATTTCCTGATGAGCAATGTTAAAATCGCCGATGAGAATAATGTTTTTGTCTTTAATTTTTTTGAGAAAATTGAGCAGACGCTGATAAACTTTCAGCTTATAACTTAGATTTTCTTTTTGGCGGCCGCCGTGGGGCAAATAAAGATTGATTAAAGCGAACTTGGGGTATTGTAGTTTTAAAAATCTGCCTTCTTGGTCAAATCTTTTCAGACCTAATTTATGCTCTGTTTTGACTGGCTTTGTTTTGGTATAAACAGCTACGCCGGAATAACCTTTTTTAGAGGCAAAATTGAAATAGGCCGAATAGTTTTTTGGTTTGAGTAAATCAGGGGGTATTTGTTCGGCTTGGGCTTTTAATTCTTGCAAACAGACAATATCGGCCCGGCTTTTGGTTAGCCATTTTAAGAATCCCCTCCGATAAACGGCCCTGATGCCATTGACGTTCCAAGAGATAATTTTCATAATCAGCAATTTTTTAAAATATTATCTAAAGAAAGATTTATAATCTGATAATTCTGTTCATGATTACTACGTATTACAGTTATTCCAAAATCATCTCGGAGTTCTTGCAAATAGCCTATCTGACCCCTTAGCCATTCTTTAAGCTTATCCTTTGTTTCCTTTTTAGGGTCAAACCATTCTTTGGCATTTATCCTCTTAAATATTTCGTCTATATCCGCGTGAAGAAAAATAATTCTATGTTTTTGACCAGGTAATTTTGCTTTTACTTTTAACAATCTGTTATTTTTTAGGTCTAAATCCTGCCCCTTTATCAAAATAACAGAGTTTTCATTGTTATTTGATAAATTAACTACTATTTGGGGTATTCCTTCTCTCTTGGCTCCTAAAGGATCGCCTTTGTACTGAGTTATCCATTCAATACTTTCAGAGCAAAGAATTATTTGTTTATTTCTCCATCCCAAGGA
>Ga0315545_1002010_pt1 | contig 18896 bp, 17 predicted proteins | sample SalMarSW160210MG_FD_203096 | JGI IMG/M metagenome (GOLD analysis project Ga0315545, IMG submission 203096) | Salt marsh sediment microbial communities from the Plum Island Ecosystem LTER, Massachusetts, United States - Salt Marsh Sediment SW1602-10 ...
GCAATCCGGGAGGAGCGTAGTTGGTGAGCTCCTGAATCATCTTCATCGCTTCCACCCAGCCGGGAGTTTTGCAGAGCGGCTCCATTGTCTCGGTATCGAAGAAGATGTTGCTCGTGTAGTTCGATGGCGTTCCCGCGATCGTGGTATACTGCGCGCAGATATCCATGAAAGACCACATTGCCTGGGAGTTTTGCTGTGCGATAAAGGCGACGCCGTATTCGATCTCGCCGTCTTTGTCCCAGTCCCACTCGTTGAAGAACTCGGCCAGATCCCTCACCTCGCTCCAGTTTGCAGGAGGGATGTGGTAGTCATACCCGTATTCCCGCTTGAACCGTCGCTGATATTCGGGCACTTCCAGCGCGTCCTTTCTGTAGTAGGTCATGTGGTTGTCACCGTCATAGGGCAGTGCCATTGTCTCACCCTGCCACTGTGTGATGCGCTTGGCCGCAGGCATAACGTCCTCCCAGTCAGGATACCCGTATTTGTCTATGTAATCTTGAATGCTCACTACATGACCGCCTCCGAACACCTCGCCGAGCCACGTGACGGGAACACAGGCGATGTCAAATGACCCGTTCTTTGTCCTGAACTCCAGCCACATCTTCTCTTCGAGAGTTGAGTAGGGGACGAGCACCACGTCGATTTTTCCGCCTGTCTGCGCCTCCCATATCGGCTTCCACGTGTCGACAACCTGAATATGGGGATCCGTGACCAGCACGGTTATCGGTACGCTAAGATCCACTTCCCCTTCAGCGACTCCCTCTTCTGCAGTTTTTTCCGCAAAGAGCGCTGCAGGAACAAGTATGCAGATCATGAAAACCAGCGAAAGTAACAATTTCCTTTGCATTTTTTCCTCCTTATTTGTATGTAGTTTATTGAACCACGTATTGTAAAGTATGTGTGGCCCAGAAATTCATTTTATCAGTTCCCACTGTATTGTCAAGCAATTTTACCGATTCTTTTTCGAGCCGGATGTTGTGTTTTTTGCATGCATCATGTAGAATAGATTGAAACAGGAGGGCAGGGTATGAAACAGGTGAAAGCCGAATTAAAAAGAAAAAACATAGACAAGTCCTTTCAGAAGCTCAGGCTCGAGTTTGAAGAGCTTTTTCCTGACCGGCTTCTTGGAATGATAGACCAAAATTATGGGCAGCACCAGTGGGTCATTCGAGATATTCCGCACTTCAATACGGTTATAAACGCAGTTCCACCTGACGAAAAACTGCACGAACTTCCATGGGAAGAGTGGTACATGTTCGAGGGCTCTCTCCACCACCATGTGCTTTATACAAAAGAGCCAGCACACTACGATGAAATATTTGATGCACCGGTTCACGATGATATACACCCTCCGCGCACACTCGGAAAAAAGTGGTATGTCATCGACGACAAGAACATGAGCCCGGCGCTGCTCAGATGAAGTTCTCGGGGTAATTCTTCGCCATGAATTGAAGGAAGGGAACACCGAGCATCGGGACGGGAGACCTCTTCGTGATCGGTTCAGGTTCTGGGGAAACATCGCACCTCATCCAGAATGCAAAAAAGGCGAAGGAGGAACATACGCCATGGAATATCGCTATTTCGGAAACACCGGGCTCAAAATCTCGAAAATCGCACTCGGCACACAGACTTTCGGGTGGGGTGCGGACGAAAAAATAGCATTCGCGCTTGCAGACCTGTACGTGGAGAACGGCGGGAATTTTTTCGACACGGCAAATATTTACAACGACGGTGTTTCGGAAACCATGCTCGGCTCTTGGCTGAAAGATCGGGGTATGCGGCACAATAGAATCATCGCGAGCAAGGTATTTTTTCCCACGGGAGACGGCCCGAACGATACGGGACTGAGCAGAAAGCACATCCTCCAGTCGATTGATGAAAGCCTCTCCCGCCTGAACACAGACTACATCGATCTCTATCAGGCGCACTGCTGGGACAGCTCCACACCTCTCGAAGAGACTCTTTCCACGCTCAATGACCTGGTGCGGATGGGGAAAGTAAGGTATCTTGGTGCATCGAACTATTCTCCTTCACAGCTGGAAAAAGCCCTGATGACGGCAAAAATTCACGGCTGGGACACGTTTGTCTCCCTGCAGGCGGAATACAGCCTGATCGTCAGGAGCACGGAGTGGGAGCTTCTCCCCCTCTGTGCTGAGGAGGGAATAGGATTTCTCGCGTGGTCGCCCCTTGCAGGCGGCTGGCTCACAGGGAAGTACAGGCGGGGCAAAGAACTCCCCGGCGACAGCAGGGCCGGCAGAGGAGACCGGTGGGATGATCTCCCTGAACAGCGTGCAGGCAACCTCACCTGGCGAGTGGTCGACACACTCGTTTCAATCGGAGAAGAACGTGGAGTGTCTCCCGCACAGGTCGCGCTGAACTGGATCCTGCAAAAAAAAGGGGTTGCGGCCCCGATCGTCGGAGCGCGCACGGTGGACCAGCTCAGCCAGAATATCGAGTGCACCCTTTGGAGCCTGAGCGCAGAGGAAAAAAAAAGACTCGACAGTGCGAGTGAAATACCGCTCCCCTACCCCTACCGTTTCATCGAGCGGTACACGAGAAAACGGTAGTGCCGTGTATATGAGACAAAACAGTTTATTCGATCGTTTATCCGTTTCATGAGCACACGGCCACAGAATTTAGAGAGAAAACCTGGCCTCGATCCCGAAGTAGCGACGGGCATTGTGATAACAGATGTTTTCAACAAGCTCTCCCAGGAGAGAGAGGTCGGCAGGAAGCTCTCCGCGCTCTACATCCTCTCCTATCAGAGTACACAGAATTCGCCTGAAGTAATCGTGCCGGGAAAAGGAAAAAAAACTTCTCGAATCCGTGGTCATCCCTATGAAACGACCGAACAGCCCCTGGTCTGAGAGGGTGTTCAGCTGCCGTACGATTCCTTCCTTTGTGTCGTTGAACCACCATGCAGGACCGAGTTGCACCTTCCCCGGCACAGGGCCTTCCTGGAAACAGCCCATGATCGATGAGATGAGCGCGTTGTCCCTGGGATTGATGTTGAAGAGCACGGTTTTTGGAAGCATCTGTCTCTCATCCAGCTCGTCGAGGTATTCGACCAGCGGACGGGCAATTTCGAAATCTCCCATGGAATCGAACCCGCTATCAGGCCCGAGTGCGCGATACATACGGGTGTTGTTGTTCCGCAGAGCACCAAAATGCATCTGCATCACCCAACCCCTGCGAACATCCATCTCTGCACACATGCGAAGAAGGTATGATTTGAAAAGCAGTGCCTGCTCCTGTGAAACCGCTTTTCCTGACCTGGCTGCGTCGAATATCTTACCTGCCTCACGCTCAGTGAATGTGCGGGCGTACGGAAACTCTATCCCGTGATCTGAGCTCCTGCACCCCGCCTCGTGAAATGCGGCATGCCGCACCAGAAGCGATGACAGCAGTGCTTCGATTGTCCCGATTTCTGTCTCAGAGGTCGCTTCGAGACGGTTTATCCACCTGTTGAACTGCTCGGGACGGTCAATCAAAAAGGCGGAGTCAGGCCTGAAAGACGGAACCACCCGCACCGGAAAGCTTTTTTCCGTTTCAAGGATTCTCTGCCGATCAAGCGTGTCTGCAGGATCTTCTGTGGTGCACAGAACCCTGACGTTGGACCTTTTCAGAAGCTCTCTCACCTTGAACGCGTCTGTTTGCAGTAATTCGCTGCACCGCTCGTAAAGCGCGTCCGCAGTGGCTGGTGTAAGCAGGACATCGTCGATTCCGAAATACGCTTTAAGCTCGAGATAGGTCCAGTGAAAAAGCGGGTTTCGCATCGCATGAGGGAGAGTTTGCGCCCACGCACGAAACTTTTCTCTGTCAGGTGCATTTCCGGTGATGAACCGCTCGTCTATCCCATTCGCCCGCATTGCTCTCCATTTGTAATGATCTCTCCCCAGCCACGCCTTCGTTATGTTCTCAAAGTTCCCGTTTTTTACAATCTCGTCAACGGAAAGATGGCAGTGATAATCGAAGACAGGCGTGTTCCGGGCATACTCGTTGTAAAGCATCTCGGCGGTCTCGTTTTGTAGAAGGAATAAATCGGACATGAAAGGATATGCCACTGCACTTCTCCTGACTGAATTTAACGGCGGGACACCCCGAGCGCTTCGAGATGTCTTTCAACATGTTTCTTGAGTGCATTCCAGTAATCTTCGCTGTGCTTCCTCAAAACCGAATAGAGCCGCTCCCTCAAACGGTTGTTGTGCAGAATCTCTCCATACGTGATGTGCAGAACCTGCCGAGCATTCGGTTCCTCGAGCACGCTGGAAAGCCGAGTGTCGGGAATATCGCCCAGAGAGTCGAGCGCGCTTTCAGTTACATTCACGCGGTAATAGGCCCGGGTGTTTTCAAAACCCTGAACCGCGTGCCTGGCGAGTGTGCGAAAAAAAGAAGGCTCTTTTCCGGCGATAATTCCGAGCGCCTCGAGCCAGTGAGTGCCCGAAGTCTTCACATGAAACCTCCCGCCGGTCATCCGACCTATTATCGGAAAGACGCGAAACTTGTCGCTCCCTGAGTGCACTGAGAGCTTGTACCCGAACTCCCGCGCAATCGCCGCGTGGAGCCTGAGAGAATCCGCAAATACACTCGCATCTCCGATGTAGTCTATCCCCTTCTGAAACTCCCCTGCAAAACGCGGCGCAATGGAAAACGGATGGATCCCGTTTCTATGAAGCTCTTGTGCAATGTAATGGTGCGCGATTACCGATGTTGGAACTGACGTCTCGTCAATGGAGAGCTCAAAGTCGAATCCTCTGTTCGGCCTTGTGTCTTTCCCCGCCCTGAAAAGCCTGACTGCGTGCCCGAGTGCGTCTTTGTAGGCGAGCACTGCACGAAAGAGCTCCTCCTGGGTAAAGCAGATTTTCTCACCGCTCAGCAGAGTGATCTCTCCCCCCGAATAAAATTTTCTCAACGTATCTCTGTATTCAGAGGATATACGTTCAAAAGCGGCTCCGGCATTAAGGGCCTTTTTATGCAGAAAATCCTCATGAATGCTCTCCGACACATCCGCGGTAATCATCGTGTATCCTGCGGAAATCGCGTGCGTCACCGAGTCTTCATTTTTGAGATGGTCCCCGTCCGCTCCCCATGGCAGCTCATACCCCTCCCGAAACACCGCCCACGTGGCATCGTCGAGCACATCAGTAAATGTTCTGCCCGTGAGACCGAGCTCACGAACCGATTGCTGGGCGAGCACAGGCGCGACCCGGTAATGCCGCAGTGCACGTACAATGCCGGAAGACGCGACTCCGAGCCGGTCTCCGGCGCCGAAGGTCGTGTCAAACCCAGCCAGGGAAGAAGGTGCGGTGAAGGGAAACAAACCCCTCAAGAGCACTGCGTTTTCATGGGAGAGGGGGCAAAAGCGCACCGAAAGCTTGAAGTCTTTTTTCTTTTCTCTGAAACCCCCGGTCCACCGAAAAAGCAACTCATGGCCGTCGAAACGTTTTGCACCTGCAGCAGCTCCCAGTACAGCGAGCATATCCGTCATGTCAAACTTGATCAGGGCATACCAGGTCTTTTTTTCCGTTTTTATTGAATCCGGGTAGAGAAGCTGGTGCGCATGAGAGATTGAATGGATGTCACCACCATTCTGCAGGCATGAGAGGATTCCCAACTGGGTAGCATTCTGAAGCCAGTGAAGCAGCTGCTGTTTTTTCACTCCGTCCGCCCTTTTGTGCTCTTATTCAGCCGTTCTGCATTGATACTTGCTTTATGCCCGCGGAATAAGCGTACACGCTTGAGGAAAATGCGTTCATATGTTATGCACCAGGTATCCTCCATCAATAGGGATCGAGATGCCTGTCACGAATCCTGAAGCCCTTTCCGACGCCAGAAAAAGCACCGCTCCAGCAAGTTCCTCCGGCGCGCCGAACCGCCCAAAGGGTGTGTGTGATACAACAGCCTTTCCCCGTTCCGTGAGCTCTCCTGTGCGCTCATTCACAAGAAGATGTCTGTTCTGCTTGCCCAGGAAAAAACCAGGGGCGATTGCATTTACCCGGATCCCGTGAGGGGCAAACTCCTTGGCGCAGCCCATGGTGAGGTTGAGCACACCTGCCTTTGCCGCATCATACCCCCAAACCCCTGAAAGAGGAATATAGGAGGACATGGAAGCGATGTTAATGATACAGCCCTCTATTCCTGCTTGTATCCACCGCCGAGCAAATATTTTGGTGGGAACAAGCAGGCCTGCCACGAGATTCAACTTCAGCACCGACTCGAACAGCTCAACCTCAGTTTCAACGAATGAGGACTTTCCCCGGTTTCCCCCAACGCCGTTTATCAGTATCCGTGGGCTCCCGAGATCACGCTCTGTGACGGTGTACGCCTCGTTGACCCCATCCTCATCTGATGTGTCGACCACAACAGTGTGAAGGCGGGACTTTTCACTTTTTTTCAAGAGCCGCCGCTTTGCTGTTTTCAGAGAGTCCTCCCCTCTCCCCCAGAGCGATAGTGACGCTCCTGCTCCGAGGAGCGCCTCTGCAATAGACCCCGCAAGAACTCCCCCGCCCCCTGTGATAACCGCTGTTTTTCCTTCGAGACTGAAAAGATTTTCTACGTATTCCATAATCCACATCACCGCATATTTTTCTATGCTTTCATAGATCTCTTGTACAGAATCGTTCTCCTCCTGTCAAGTTGTTTTTCCTGCGCCCCCACAAATTGGCTTGCGCGCGCCGGGAATCCATAGTAATGTTGCAGGCAGAACTCGAGGAGGAAACGTGGGCACACTGGACTATATCATCGCCCTCGATATCGGAACAACGAGCACGAAGGGAATGCTGTATCAAATACGAAACGGTGTGGTTGCGGTTACATCCCGAGGATACCCGCAGTACTATCCGGATCAGGGATTCGTTGAGCAGGACCCCGATGAGATCCTCAACGGAGTGGGAAAAGTTGTGAAATCACTGGTCACGGAAAACAGGGTAAAGCCGTCCTCGATCGCAGCTGTGGTATACGGAAGCTTTCTTCACAGCATGCTCCCGGTGGACAAAAACGGTGATCCGCTCACCAGGGCACTTATATGGGCAGATTCCCGGAGCATTGCACAGAGTGAACGTCTCAGAAAAGAGCTCGATGTGGAAGAGGTAAAACGCCGAACCGGGTGCACGATTCATCCCCTCTATTTTCTCCCCCGCCTCGTGTGGTTTCGTGAGAACGAGGAGGAGGTGCTGAGAAAAACACATCGTTTCGTATCAGTCAAAGAGTATATCATCCGCAGAATGCACGGTGAATCGGTGGTTGACCGTTCCGTCGCATCGGGAACAGGAATCTGGAACGTCACGACCCTCGACTGGGACCGCGAACTTCTCAATCATGCCGGCTTTCACAGCGATTATTTTTCACCTCCTGTTGAACCCACGTATATCTTGAAAGGGATGAAATCGCAATCCGCATCCAGCCTGGGGCTCCTCGAGGGAACTCCGGGAATCATCGGCGCCTCGGATGGTCCGCTTGCCCATCTCGGCAGTACCGGGCTCATGCCAAACATTATGAGCCTCACAGTGGGAACGAGCGGAGCTCTCAGGAGAAGCACCGACTCTCCGCGCGTCATTCCTCTACAGGAAGCATGGTGCTACTACCTCGCCGAAAACAACTGGGTGCTCGGTGCGGTGTGTCACGACACGGGCATCGTCATGAACTGGTTTTTGCACCATTTTCTGAAAGGGAAAGATTTTGACGATATGAATTCCCTTGCCCAAGAGGTGGAGGCGGGAGCGGACGGTCTTCTTTTTTTCCCATTTCTCAGCGGGGAAAGAAGCCCCCACTACAACCCTTCAGCCCGCGGTGCGGTGCTTGGAATGAGCTTCATTCACGACATGAGGCATTTCGTTCGCGCGCTCATGGAGGGAATTTCCTATCGTCTCTACTCGAATTACAGGATGCTTGACAAGGAAGCAGCTATGGAGCTTGCGCTCACCGGAGGAATCCGGAGTTCACCGGTGTGGATGCAGATAACCGCCGATTTTTTCGGGAAAAATCTCAAAATACCAAGAGTAAAAGAATGCGCCGCCTGGGGCGCTGTGATGATCGGGCTCCGGTCTCTGGGGATTCTGGGGGACCTGCATGATGTAGGAAAGCTTGTAGAGTACGGCCTTTCCGTTGATTACAATCAAAAAACCCATTCACGGTACAAAAAAATTTGCACACGTTATGAAGATATGTACCGAAAGATCTTTCAATGATGTAAAATGATTCTAAACCTCTTCATCCTTCTTTGTGGTGTATTCTCCTGCTCAGTGTCCGTAATCTTTATCAAGCTCAGCACGGAACACCCGGTTCTCCTCGCCGCCTACAGGCTGCTCGTGGCCGCGGTCATACTGACACCTTTCTTCCTCCGGGACATGAAACGGTATTCGATAAAGCTCACCCTCAATGCAATCCTCCCCTCCGTCATCCCCGGTGCTACTTTGGCAGTTCACCTTATCTCGTGGATTATTGGAGCCCGGCTCACACTGGCGGCACATTCGACGCTGATCGTGAACATGGTTCCCGCTGTCATGCCCCTTTTCCTTTACGTCACGACAAAAGAGACCCTCAACAGGTGGGAGGTCATCGGCACGGTCCTCTCGATGACCGGCGTGCTTCTTCTTGGCGTGGTCGACTTTCGATTCAGCAGAGAGTTTTTCATCGGAGATCTCATCTGTTTCATTTCGATGATTCTTTTTGCCTTGTACCTCGCATTCGGAAGATCCAACAGGCATGCAGAGAGCATCTGGCTTTATCTCGTGCCTTTGTACTACTGCGCAGGAATCTTGTGTATGTGTGTGAGTCTCTTTTTTGTCGATCCCATCAAGCCGTATACCATAGAAAACATCATTGCAGTCCTTGGACTGGGAATCGTTTCAACGGTCATCGGCCACTCTTCTCTCAATTACTCGATGAAACACTTCAGGGGGCAAACAGTCTCGATCATCAATCTGAGCCAGTTTCTCTTTGCAGGGGTAATGGGGTACATTCTACTCAAAGAAGTTCCCCCTCCCCTCTTCTATACGTGCGGTCTGATGGTGGCAGGTGGGGCTGCCATTGCGATAATGCACACAGGAAAATGAACGCAGCATTTATGCTGATTTTTTACGCTTCTTTTCCTGTTTTTTACATTAGCTCACGCTGATACTCTTCGAGTATTCCCAGAGGCCGTGAATGTTGCAATAGGAAACGGCATGAAGTTGACCAGGTTTGTCGACCTTCATGGATGCAACAACGCTGTGGTTGGTGTACACGGGCCCTTTATTCGGCCCTTCGGTGGATTCTCCGTGCGCGCTGAACTCGAATCGCCCGACCTGAAAGGCGGCCCCCCCTCCTTCGGGGTGGTAAAAAAGTGTGATCCACCGGATGTGGTGCTCGGTAGTATTGGGGTGTGCGACCTCTTTCCCGAGAGTGATCTTCACATCGAACATCTCACCTGCTTTTACCGTATCAGGACACTCGATAACAGGAACATGTTTTTCCGATTTCCAGTCTGCTGACTTGATGGTATCTTTGAAGTCTGCCATATATACACTCCTCTATCGATATTTAAAAAAACATTATGCGCTTTTCAGGGGCCAGTCAAGAGCATACGGCGGGAAAAATTCGCAGTCCGGCTGAGGAAGGAAACTCAAAAAGGATTTTGGGTTTTAGCCGCTTTTCACGCTTTTTTTCTCCTCGATCATTGCCTTCACCTTCTTGATGCGCGTGAGATTTGAGCGTTCCATTTCAGAGAGCTTCATGGTGATGTACTGAATCGTATCGGTGATGTTTGGAATGAGAATGTACTCGAGGGCGTTGACACGCCTTCTTGTTTTTTCGATTTCTTCAGCAAGAAGAATGGATGTTTTTTCCAGCTCTGCGAGCTTGAGGAGCGTGCTGAGAAGCTCTCCAAATTTTCTCACACTCCGGTCGACGAGTACGGAGCTGTTTTGAAGCCCGTATTCAAAAGGATTTCCCGTGATCTCAACCTCGAGCTTGGGAGTTTTCAAGTTCATTATCGTTTTGGTCTTTGATCTCACCTCTGTTTGCGCTCCAGGCAGTGCAAAGAGGCTTTCTATCGCAGCGCCTCCAACCACCCCCTCGGCCACGGAAAAACTCTGGAAAACCGATTGTATCTCGTTGTCCGCCTGAACGCGCAGCTGTTTCGTCTCTTCGATGATCTCAAGGAAATTCCTGACGAGCTCATCCTGTTTGTCTTTTAAAAGCTTGTGACCCCGTACAGCGAGCGCGTGTCTCTTCTTGAGCCGCAGCAGTTCCATTCGTGTGGGGTTTATATCTAAAATCACTGTAAAGCCCTCTTCAGTCCTTTCCAATCGCTTCTTCGAAAAAAAACCTGCCGCAGCGCATCAAGATGCCGCTGTTTCGAGTTTCTTTCTGAACTGTGGAAGGTATTTCTCCATAAACTCCGGGCGGATACGCTTCAGCTCTGCATTTGGGAGTGTTGCCAGAAGCTCCCAGCCGAGATCCAGAGTAAAGTCGATTTCGCGGTCTTCTGTCTCGTCCTGCGTGATGTACCGTTTCTCAAAACTGTGCGCGAATTTGTAAAAGATGCGATCCATGTCAGAGAGCGCTGCCTCTCCGAGGATCACCTCGAGCTCACGCGCTTCGAGTCCTCTCGCATATGCGGCAAAGAGCTGGTTGAACACATCCGAATGATCCTCACGAGTTTTCCCCTCTCCGATTCCCTTGTCCTTCAAACGAGAGAGTGACTGCAGTACGTCCACCGGTGGATAAATACCCCGTTTGTGCATCGATCTGGACAAAACGATCTGCCCTTCTGTGATGTATCCGGTAAGATCCGGAATAGGGTGCGTCTTGTCGTCTTCCGGCATTGATAGGATTGGGATCTGAGTGATTGACCCCTTTTTCCCCTGAATCCTCCCTGCCCGTTCGTATATGGTTGAAAGGTCAGTGTAGAGATACCCGGGATAACCCCGCCTGCCCGGAACTTCCTGCCTCGCAGCGGACACTTCGCGAAGCGCTTCACAGTAGTTTGTCATATCGGTGAGAATAACAAGCACCTGCATCCCGAGTTCGAACGCAAGGTACTCTGCTGCCGTGAGTGCAAGCCTTGGAGTGGTAATACGCTCGATCGCAGGGTCTGACGCGAGGTTGATAAAGAGCACTGAGCGCTCAATGGATCCGGTTTTCTGAAAATCCTGAATAAAGAATTGAGATTCCTCGAAAGTAATTCCCATCGCAGCAAAGACAACGGCAAACTCTTCTTCAGTGCCGAGCACCTTTGCCTGTCTCGCAATCTGAGCGGCCATCTTGGAGTGCGGGAGGCCGCTGCCGGAGAAAATCGGAAGCTTCTGTCCCCGGACAAGTGTGTTGAGGCCATCGATCGTGGAAAAACCGGTTTGAATGAACTCTGAAGGATAATCCCGCGCGTACGGGTTGATGGGCGATGAGTTGATGTCGAGGCGCTTTTCAGGGATGATCTTCGGACCTTTGTCGATGGGCCGGCCCTGTCCGTCAAACACCCTTCCGAGAATATCTTCGGATACATCGAGCTCCATTCCCTTCGCCTTGAACCTGACCTTGGTGTCGAACACGTTGACTCCGGTCGTCCCCTCGAAAAGCTGGATCAGCGCCTGGTCACGGTTCACCTCGAGGATGCGGCCGTTTCTCAGTTCGCCGCTGGGCAACTCTATTTCCACAAGCTCTTCATACTTGGCTCCCTCAACCTGCTCAACCAGCATCAATGGACCGGCGACTTCCCTTATGGTATTGTATTCCTTTATCATTTAGGCCTCCGCTAATGCCTTTTCTTTCAGTTCCTGAAAACTCCGAGAAATCCTTTCTTTTAATTTATCGATTTCCGGCAGTTTCTCCTCTGGGAAAAATTTTGCCCGCGCGATCTCTTCTCTGACCGGCATCATAGCAATATCGAGTATGGAAACATCGGCTTCCAGCGATTTTTCTGCGAGATCGTGGAAATGCATGATGAGCTCCATGAGTTTGACCATCTTCTCATAGGAAGAATAGGTATCGACCTCATGAAACGCATTCTGATGGAGAAAGTCCTCCCTGATCGACTTTGCTGTTTCCATGATGAGTCTGTTTTCCGGAGAGAGCGCATCGAGGCCAACGAGCCGGACGATCTCTTCAAGCTCCGCCTCTTCCTGGAGAATTGCCATTGCTCTGTTGACATTGTCAAGCCATGTCTTGCCGTAATTGTTCTCGAGATACTGCTCGAGATTCGGAACATAGAGGGAATAGCTGTTGAGCCAGCTGATGGCGGGGAAATGGCGTCTGTATGCGAGTTTGTCTTCAAGGCTCCAGAACACTCTCACAACACGGAGGGTCGACTGAACAACCGGATCCGAGAGGTCCCCTCCAGGTGGTGAAACAGCCCCGATTGCGCTGAGGGCTCCCATTCGTCCATCCTTCCCCAGACAGACTACTTTTCCTGCCCGTTCATAGAATTCTGCGATCCTCGTTCCCATGTATGCGGGATACCCCTCGTCACCCGGCATCTCCTCGAGCCGGCCCGACATCTCCCGCATTGCCTCTGCCCAGCGTGAAGTGGAGTCTGCCATGAGCGCAACGGAGTACCCCATATCCCTGTAATACTCCGCAATGGTGATTCCTGTGTACACCGAAGCCTCCCGCGCCGCAACAGGCATGTTGGAGGTATTGGCAATAAGAATCGTTCGCTTCATCAGCGGCTCGTTTGAGTGTGGATCCCTCAGCTCTGGAAATTCCATGAGAACGTCCGTCATCTCGTTTCCCCGCTCACCACACCCCACATACACGACGATCTGTGCATCGGCCCACTTTGCGAGCTGGTGCTGCACCACTGTTTTTCCGCTCCCGAAGGGACCGGGAATACATGCGGTACCTCCCTTACTGATCGGGAAAAACGCGTCTATTACACGTTGTCCTGTTGACAACGGCTCATCGGGAGGAAGCTTGTCCTTGAAAGGCCTGGGTTTTCGTACAGGCCACTTCGTTATCAAGGTGATTTTCTCCTTCTCCCCGTTTTCGGTTTCGATCACCGCTACTGTATCCGTTACGATGCACTCCTTTAGCTCTATTTCAGCCACCTTTCCCCGTATCCCCGGTGGTACCATGATACGGTGATCAACGAGCACTGTTTCCTTCACGGTCCCAAGCACATCTCCCTCGGCCACTTCGTCACCCACTTTCACGGATGGCTTGAACTGCCAGCGTTTCTCCCTCGAAAGACCGGGAATTGAAATGCCCCTCGTGATCAGGTCTCCTATCTTGGATTTGATCTCATCGAGTGGTCTCTGAACACCATCGTAAATGGACTCGATCAGTCCGGGTCCGAGCTCAACGGAAAGCGGCTGACCTGTCAGGTACACCGGTTCTCCCACCCCTAGCCCGCCGGTGTCTTCATATACCTGTATGGATGCCTCGTCCCTCCTCATTTCGATAACTTCACCCATGAGGCGGTGCTCACTCACATGAACGACATCGTAAATCTTTGCATGCTGCATTTTCTCCGCAATTACAAGCGGACCTGCGACCTTTACAATTCTTCCAACATCCATTTACCATCTCCTTGCACATGCCTTGCGCGTCTTTTGCGAAGGACCGTTAGTTTTCACCTCCACGCGCTACTCCTCTTTAAAAAGATCCGTGCCGATTGCCTTTATCACCAGACGCCTCAGGCGATCATATGCGAGCCCCTTGCTTTCAGAAAGTCCTCTTATGGTCAGCACAACGGGTAGCTGTTTTTCCCACAGGTCCTCGATCTGGGCTTTGAGCATTTCGGCGATAGACTCAGTTACGATGATCAATTTATAGCCCTGCTTTACGATACCCCTGAACCATTCATCCGGGTCTCCGCTGTTTTGTCCGTAAAAATGCACATCCACCCCGAAAGGTCTGAATCCAAGGATATTTCTCTCATCACCGACCACTGCAATGCTAGACATTGGCACCTCGTGTATACTTCTTTATTTCATCCTGTGAGATCCCCGATTCCTTTGCGAGAAGTATGATCCTGAGGTTTTGCAACTCAGCCTCTTTTATCCATAGATAGGACAAAACAGGCTCCACACCAAAGGTGACGAATATGCTCTCCCTGAGATAACGCAGCAGTTGTTCATCGCACAATTTCTCAATTTCAATGAGCTGCTCCTCCTGATCTTTCTTCTTGTCCGTTTTCCGAAAAACAGCGGAAAGAGGGGAAAATTGAATTCGATCGGCAAATCCATCGAGGTTCAAATCAAACCCCTCTTCAAGATGATGAAGCCCTATAGTTCCGACCGGGATAAAGCGCTCACGAATAGCGGATCGTTTCTCTCCGCGCACCTTCAATCTGAGCGCTGCCATTGCATTGCGTGCGTCGATCCTCTGTATGAAATATCCCGTGACAAAGGGATTCTGATAGAAATCCAGTATTGAGAAGAGATCTGAATAATACGCACAGTCGCACACATAGTCGACGCTTCCCCCTCTCTTTTCACCTCGTCCTTTCAGGGAGATGTACGCATTGTACATTGTTTCTCCGGTTTCTCCGAAATTTCCGTTTTCGAGGAGGACCTTCAAAACGGGAAACGAAAAGTTCGACCGGAGGGAGAGTGCGGAAGGCACAGAAATTTGTTCACCGGTTTCGTCTTTTACAATGAGCTTGAGGAGCTCATAGTCGTATTTCAAAGAAACGAGTCGTTTGAGTTCATCTTCTACAATGAGTGATTTCACGAGAAAGAACTGCTGTGTGAATGATTCTTCCAGATTCCCCAGGACCGTGTGTACATCGGAGGAGCCCTCCCATCTGATTCCCGACACCTCAGAAAACAGCGAATGAAAACGTTCCCCTGGAGCGGATATCAGTGAATTGTACCCCATTTCCGTGATCAGTCCTGTTTCAAGCGCCCTGACACGGGCAACTGCATATGCGTATTCACTGTTCTCAACAAACTCGGGGCTATACGTTAGCATTGAATAACCCCCACGCCCCCTGCTCGAGGTCTGTTCTCTTGTATTTGAAGAGGCTGTCTATCGACATGTTTATCTCGACCTTCCCCTTTCTCAGCACGAAGCCCCAGGGAAACTCGCCCCTTTCAGCCGCCCGTGTAAACTTCGTATTTTTTGAGGAATTGAGCGTTTTTACGATCTCTTCGATGAGTATGTCATCACCTTTCTTCCCGAATACTACTTCCTCATCTTTTGAAACCGAAACTCTTTCGATAAGAGAGGCGATGAGCGTCTTGTAAACCTCGGGCGGCTGGTCTACGAGATTCCGGTATGCCATGGAAAACGCCTTGTTCATCCATTTCTGCCGCGCCTGGAGCATATTTTTTCGCCTGTCCAGTCTTCTGTTGAGAATCCTCCTCTCCTTTTCACGTCTGTACTTTTCGTCGAGTCTTTTCTTCTGTCGATCGAAATACTCTTCCGCTTTTTGTTTTCCTTTTTCGAGAATGGATTCTGCTTCGCCTTCCGCCTCGTCGATGATGTTTTTAGCCTCTACTTCGGCATCGGCAATAATACGATCGATAATTCCCTCAACCGACATAGTTACTCTCCGGATATATTAAAAGGTTAAGAACAGCCAGATAAATATCGAAACGAGTAGGCCGAGCACAGCATAGAACTCCACGAGAACTCCCATGACGAGCGCTTTCCCCATTTCACCTTCCTGTTTAGAAATGAGATTCACACCTGCGGCACACACCTTTCCCTGATGTATTGCAGAAAAAAGACCTGAAATCGCAATTGGCAGATTCATAAAGAGTACTTCAAGACCCTGCCAGATCGTGAGATCAACAATCTGTCCGGTCAGAAGCCCGATCTTCTGGATAGTCAAAAATCCCATCACGAATCCGTAGATCCCCTGTGTTCCGGGCAACGCCACCAGCAGGATAAATTTTCCAAACTTCTTCGGATCTTCACTCATCGCGCCGGACGCAGCCGTTCCCACCAATCCGATGCCTTTTGCAGAACCGGTTCCTGAAAGAGCGACCGCGAGGGCTGCCCCGAGGATGGCCAGAAATAGCCCCATATTCATTACAAACCTCCTTGGATTGTGTACTTTCTTTTTTCTGAAAACACCTTGAGCAATTCACCTTCACCTGTGTAGAATTTGTTGAAAAACTCCATGAACTGCAGACGTATAGAGTGAACGAACGCACTCAACCCGCTGATAAAAAGGTTGAAGAGGTGTCCGACAATGAGCACACCGACGAATCCGATAATGCCGATAATGGGAAGCTGTTTCACCATCTGTGCAAGGGTGTTCATCACTCCTGCAATGACCCCTGTTGCAAGCCCCAGTGCGAGCAGTCTGGAATAGGAGAGAACGTCACTCAGCACATTGGATACACCGTACAGTGTAAAAAGCCCTTTTCCGAGCCTTTTAATCGGATTCAGCGAGCTGCGCTCGGAAAAGAGAATGATAATCCCTGCCCACAGGGCTATCAGGAAATAAAAAACCATGTTCAGCACACCTTCATACTGCGGCGCGTACCTGACAAGCACTTTCGGCACAGGTGCGAGGAGCAGAAACACCCAGGGAACATGATCGCACACCGCCTCAACCCAGTCGCCGCTTTTTATCAGCATATAGATTTTGATGAGATAACCGGCAATGAGATGTATGACACCCAGCGAAAGACAGAGAACAAAAAACGTGAGGACATCCTGGCTCGAATCGAAAATCATGATCTTGTATCTGACTTCCCGCAGAAATGCAAGGTTTTCAGGAAGAAGTTCAAAGTTGATACCGAACACAGTCCCGATCAGTGCGCCGATTACGAATGTCGCAGCCCCGAGAATAAGAAAGAGATTGAGAAATTTCCTTACGCCTCCTCGCGGCTTCATCAAAGCGAGCCCAAGAAGAGAGAGAATCGCAATAGTAAGTCCATACCCTGCATCGGTGAGACAGATGCCGAAAAACACCGTGTAAAAGGGCATGAGGATAGGTGTTGGGTCCACCTCCTTAGGATTTGGAGGAGAGTAAAGATTGACGATCAACTCATAGGGTGAGACGAGGGTGTTGTTTTTATACGCAACCGGCGGGGTTTCTTCCTCGTCTTTTGCAATGATAGTGACGCTCGCTTCGCTGTAGTTTTGCACCACTTTCTGTAAACGCGGGTATTCTCGCTCCGTGATCCAGCCATTGATCACCCCTACCTGCTCTGTGAAGAAAAAATTCTCCTTTGCACTCTCCCTTTCGATTTCTGTATTCAGATAATCTAAATAATACCTGAGGGCGGTGTTTTGTCGTGCGAGCACGGATGCACGATCTTCCAGGTTCTCTATTTCCTTCTGTTGTTGCACGCTCGATGCCTTATAGCTGTTGATGATCTCAGCGGGAGTTTTCTGTTCAACCGGTAATGACAGAGGCTCGAAGTGGTAATTTTTTTCGAGCTCCATTGCCTCTCCGGCCACACTTTTATGATATAGGAAGGCGAAATATACAGGATTATCTCCGCTAATCTCCTCCGCGTACATGAGATCTGACTGCAGGTCATTTTCGAGCTGAATGAATGCATCGCGTTCGAGTTTTGAGATTATTGTGTATACCTGTGTTTCTCCTTTGATCAGCTCAAAAGACACCTCGAAATTTTCAAGCGGAAGAAGATCCTTTCGTTTCTGTTTATACTCCTTGAGAGCGTTCTGTCTCTCGATAATCCCTTTTTCTATCTCGAGCGCTTCATCTTTCAAGGACACAGCCCCGTGTTCCGCCGAATAGTCCGACAGTTGCTTTTTCGACAGCTCGTCGGCAGGAACGGTAAACTTTTTCAGCAGAGGGACGGGCGGCTCAAACCGGGAAAGAAACGTAACCACTTTCTGCGTTTCTGCAGCCTCCTTTTTCAATTCGAGATTCCTCTGTGATGCCGCTTTGTGCTGCTGTTTTTCAGTCTCCCAGTTTTTTACCGAATGGGGATCGATCTGCATCACTGAAAGTGACTGCACATCCTCCAGAAGCTCGTCCACTACAACAGCGTGTGCATTTATCTCGATCTTTACAACCGGCTCAAGCGCCATGATTTATTCCCTCACGATCGCCTCTGAGATGAACAGGCCCACTCTTTCTATGTGCGCTCCGCACATTCGGTCGATTTCTTCTATATCCTTCCGTTCTTCCTCGTCGATTGTGCGCATCGCTTCTTCGATTTCCCTATTGTACTTTTGCCTGATCTGTTCCTCTTCCGCTTTCAGCAGTTCATCTTTTTCACGGATGAACGTGTCTGTTTTCTCTTGTGCACTGAGAATAGTCTTGTGAGCCTGGTCGTTCGCCTCATTGATGATTGCTTTTGCTTCCTTTTCTTTTTCTTTTATTTTCAGTATCGCTTCACCCGCCATTGGTACTCTCCGGCAAACATGTTGTGCTTTGATAAATTGTATGAAAAACTCGATGACTATTCAAATATTTCTGCCCCGCACCGGCTTACCCGCATATTGGAAGCAACTCGTGCGGACTGTTTACGATATGATCCGGCCCGAGGTGTACGATCTGCTCTGTTTTTGTAAAACCATAGCTTACATACACTGACGCTATTCCCGCCTTTTTTGCTGAAAGGATATCGGTGAGACCGTCGCCGATCATCACCGCTTCTTGTTTTGGGATTCCGCTCTTGCTGAGAATGTGCTCGATTCCATCTGGAAAAGGCTTTTTTTTCTCGACCGTGTCGCCTCCAACAATGGTCTCAAAATAGTGCGACAAACCGAGCGCGTCGATAATCGCCTTCGATATTTCATAGGATTTATTCGTGAGCACTGACAGGTATTTATCGGAAATTTCCTCGAGCACATCGACGATTCCGCTGTAGGGGCGTGTGGTCTCAACCTTTCTGGTGAAATATGCTTCTTCAAAAAAGGAGATCGCCTCTTCGATATCCACTGCCTGCCCATCTATGCAGCGTTCCACGAACTTTCTGATCCCGTCCCCCACATAGCGTGTCGTTTGTTCTTTTTCGATTTTCTTCAGTCCAAAATGCAAAAGC
>Ga0315545_1002012_pt1 | contig 18870 bp, 15 predicted proteins | sample SalMarSW160210MG_FD_203096 | JGI IMG/M metagenome (GOLD analysis project Ga0315545, IMG submission 203096) | Salt marsh sediment microbial communities from the Plum Island Ecosystem LTER, Massachusetts, United States - Salt Marsh Sediment SW1602-10 ...
AGGTCGTGCGGAGCGGCCGTCGAGGTCAGGTTCTTGCGGCGCCGGGCATCGCGGACAACGCGGCCGGTCTCGCCGCGATGCTGGCCGTCGTCGAGGCGCTCGACCACGCCGAGATTCGCACGCGCGACGACGTGCTGTTCGTCGGCACCGTGGGCGAGGAAGCGTTGGGCAACCTGCGCGGCGTTCGCCACTTGATGCGCGACGCGGGGCGGCGGAGGCGCCTGTCGGGGTTCATCGCCCTGGACGGCGCGAGCGTGCACAAGCTGGTCACCAGCGGGCCGGCGATCAAGCGCTACCGTGTGACGTTCCGGGCGCGCGGCGGGCACTCATGGAACCGATTCGGCACGCCGAGCCCGATCCACGCAGCCGGACGGCTGATCGCCCGCCTGGCGTCGTCTCGGATCCCGACGCAGCCGAAGACAACGTTCAACGTGGGCCTGGTCAGTGACGGGAACCGGTTCGATGCCCGCGCAGGCGTCGTCGTCACGGGGGTGCCGACGAGCGCGGCGATCGAGGTCGACCTCCGTTCCGAGCGCACAGCGTCGCTCCAGAGGCTCGAGGCGCGGTTCCACAAGATTGTCAAACAGGCGTTCGAGGAGGAACGGCGGCGGGCGACACGCGATGCAGCCTCGCTGCGAGTCCGCGTCGAGCGCATCGGCGACCGGCCGGCAGGGCGAACGCCGCGCACCGCGCGCGTCGTCCGGGTCGCGCTCGAGTCGTTCGCCCACTTCGGGTTCGAGATGGAGTGCATTTCCTCGTCGACGGACGCGAGTTACCCGATGAGTCTGGGGATCCCGTCCGTGACGATCGCGCCCGGCGGCCACGCCTATGACACGCACACGCTCGACGAGCGAGTGAACATCGCGGGCCGTGAGCGCGCGATCAAGGCGGCGCTGCTGCTCGTCGTGCGTCTCGCGGGGCTCGCGGTGTAATCAGCACCGGACACAGGTGAAAGGGGTGACTGCCCTTATTCCTCGTCCGTCGATGGAGCCTCGTCGTCTGCCGGCGTGTCGGTCTGTTCGTAGTAGCGCTCGACCTTGACCTTGGCGCGGACTTCTTCGATGACCTCCGGGATTTTCTGGTCGATGAGCAGCTTCAAGCCCGGTTTCTTGCTGCGGTCGGTCACCATGATCAGGTGGTAGCCGAACTGCGTCTTGACGGGGTCGCTGATCTCGCCGACCTTGAGCGCGTAGGCCGCCTCGGCAAAGGGCTCGACCATGGCACCGGTGCGCGGGAAGAAACCGAGGTCGCCGCCGCGGTCCTTCGACGGGCACTCGGAGTAGGCTTTCGCGCATTCCTCGAAGGGCTGTCCGTCTTCGATCTCCTGCTTGATGAGCAGGATCTGCTTTTTGGCCTCCTCGTAGTCGGCGTCGGTGGGGTTCTCGCGCGGGACGCTCACGAGGATGTGGCTCGCGCGCACCTGCTCCTCGACCGCGTCGACCTCCTTTCTGGTGAGCTTGTTTTCGGCAAGCTTCTCGAGGCCGAGTTGGATACGGATGATCTCCCTGAGCTGCTCCTCGGTGAAGTGTTTCTCTTCGAGGAACTGCTCGGGGGTTAGACCGTGAGCCACAACGTCCTGCATGAACTCGTCGTATCCGGCGTCCACGGCCGCGTCGTCAATCTCGACGTCGCTGGCCAGGATGAACTGGCGGATCGACTCGCGGCGGATGAGCTCGCCGATCGCCCGTTCCACGGGCACGTCCTCAGGCGTGATGTTGAACTCGGCATACAACCGATCGACATCGGACTGGTGGATCGGGTGGCCCTCGACTCGGGCCACGATCGGGTCGTCGGCATCGGGCGTGGCCGACGTGGCGGCCGTGCCTTCGCCCTCGGTGACCGGCTGCTCGCCGGCGAGACATGGGCAGAGAGCGAACACGGCAGTGCAGGCTCCGACGATCAGCACGAATGGGATGGTGCGCACGATGGCCTCCTTTGGGGATCCGACTGAGCTACAACGACGCGGCGGCCGGCGGTGTTGTCCGCGGCCGGGCATTCCGGCCGCCGGCACCTTGGCACCGCGATTGCTACCTTGTACCATATCAACGGGCGGATGGCCCGCCGGTTCCTTCATGGGCGCCGGCGACGCGGTGCCGGCAGCGCCTCCGGCGCCCCGGGCAAAAATGCTTTGACAGCCCGCATGAGCCTGGTGTGTACTGATCAGTATAATCTACTCGAGCAGCGCACACGGTGGCAAGAGGACACATGATGCTCGACCCCAACGAAGAGAACCTCGATTCTGAGGCGTTGACCGACGAAGACGCTGAGGTGCAAGACGCGCTGACCGAGGCGGCCGAGGCGCTCGCCGACCAGGAGGAACCTGGACTGCCGGCAGCGGCCACCGAGAAGGGGCGCGATCTCGTCCCATCGAATGCGGCGGCTCTCGCCACCGAGGAGATCGAGGACTCGACGCTCGGCTTCATCCAGTCGTTCAACCGGCAGCTCGACGAGATCCAGGAGATGAAGGACGTCCTCGAGGCCGAGGCGGCGAACCTCAAGAAGGAGCTTGCGGCGCGCGACCGCACCATCGCCCAGCAACGGCGGCGCATGACCGAGTTGGAACAGGAGCTGCAGCGCGCCGCCCAGCTCGAGACCGAGATCGACCGTCTCGAAAGCACGATGGAGGCGCGTGACGGCGAGCTCAGCACGATCAAGAGCGAGCTCAGCGCCCGCGAGGCGGCGATCAAGCAGAAGGACTCGTTCATCGCCGAGCTGAACGCGAGCCACGACGCGATGGTGTCCAAGACGATCGAGGTCAAGGAGGAGATGCAGGCGCTCAAGGAGGAACGCACCCGCATGAGCGCGCAGGTCGAGGCGCTCAACAGCGAGAAGGAAGAGATCCTCAACGAGAAGCGGCGCGTCGAGCAGGCGATGAACCAGCTCGATGCCAAGTACCAGGCCGCCCACGACGAGGTGATGAGCGCCAAGAAGATCCTCGGTGAGCTCCAGTCGGCGTTCGAGACCTCCCAGCGCAAGGCGCGCGCCATCCTGGACAAGAAGATGCGGGGCAGCGGGGGCTAACGCGCTCTGCCGTCCGGGAGAACGGCGCCGGCTCTTCTCCTTGTCACTTCCACGCCGCCATCACCCTAACCCTGTCCTGGCACGCTTGTTGCACTAGTTTCCGGTCGGAAGCCGCCTAGCGGCACCGCAACACACTCTTAGAGAAAGAGTTGGATTGTGGCAACCGGCCGAACCCGTCTACTCGGAGCGATCGGCGCCCGGCCTGATGGCGGGGCGAGTGTGGTGCCTCTCAACCTCGCGATCGCGCTGGCCCAGCTCGGCAAGACGACCACGATCGTCGACCTGGCCGGCTCGGACCTCCGGCGAATGCTTGGCCTGTACCGCAAGGTCGATGGGATCGGCGAGTTTGTCGATTCGAACCGCCGCTCGCTCAATGGGCTGATCACCCCAGCGCCCGTGCCCAACCTCCAGATACTCAGCCCCGGCGGCACAGGGAAGGGCGCAGAGGCATTCGCGTTCCCGGCGGCTCAGAAGCTTCGGCTCTTCAGCGCACTCGCGGCGATCGAGGGCGATTTTGTGCTCGCCGACCTCGGTACGGCGCTGACGGAGCACGCGGCGGATTTCTTCTCGATGGCGAACGCGGGCCTCGTTGTGCTCTCGGCAGACCCGAGCGAGGTGATTCGCGCGTACGGCTTCCTCAAGTCGGTGCTCTACAAGACGATCCTGCGCCGCCTCGGACCGGACTCGGAGACGGCCGAGCTGCTGGCGCAGCTCGGACGCACGCGGGCCGGTGCGCGCCTGGCGACGATCGCGCACATCACCGGGCTGGTGCGGCACCGCGATCCCGAGGAGGCGGACATCATCAACGAAATCTGCGACACGTTCGCGCCGCTGCTGATCGTCAACGCCGGCCAATCGCTCCAGGACATGGAGCTCGGCGACAAGTTGCGGGTGATCTGCCGGCGCTACCTGTCGATCCGGGTCGAATACCTCGGGTTCATCTACGACGATGGCGCCATCGACCGCCCGCAGTGGACGCACGAGCCGGTCGTGATCGGCCAGCCGAACAGCCGGGCGGCGGTGGCCGTGCATCGGATCGCCCACAAGTGCATCGGCTCGCAGGCGTTGGCACACGCCCACCCTGACGCGGCTGCGCTCGCCGGCGGCGCCGAGCGAGCTGGGGCGCCAGGCGCTGGGTCGTTCGAGGTGGAGGCGGGGGGCGGCATGATCGAGCGGTTGCTTGCCGGGAGTCTGCGCCGCGAGATCGGCGAGGTCGAGCGGCACCTGGCCAACGCCGAAAGCCACCTCCAGAATCTGCCGCATCAGCCGGCGAAGGAAGCAGACGCTCCGCGGCCGTCGTCGGAAACGGCGCCCACCCGTCAGCCGCCGGCCAAGGCTCGTGCCGAACGAATCCTCAAGACGGTTTTCGATCCCGCCGACCTGCGTGCGCTGGAGGCGCTGATCGACTCGCTCGACGACGCGTACTTCCCCGATCCGAAATGGAAGTGGAAGGTCCGGGCGCTGAGCACGCCCGACCGCGTCGTGCACCACCTGATCGCCCGCGGCATTCGGCGCGACTTCTTCTACCGCGACGCTCCCACCCCCAAGGCCGTCGGCGCCCCGACACACGCGGTCGGAGCGTGAGGTTCGACACCGGCCACGCCACTCCTACGCGACTCTGCCGGGCATGTTTCTTCGTTGAGAGACGATGCCACAGAGAATCCGGTTGACACAGCGCACACGACCTGTGGTATCAGTCACATATGGCGCTTCTGCGCCGGCGCTTGTGCGCCGCGTGTACCCCGGTTTCCGGGGCCTCAAGAGGAGTGAATCCGATGGCCACGAAGAAGAGAATTACGAAGGCCAAAGTGTCTCGCGCGAAGATGAACAACAAGCAGAAGACGAGCACGGCGAAAGCTGCAAAGCCCGAGACGGCGGCGGCACGGTCGGCGTCAAAGCGGGCGGCCGCCAAGAAAGTGGCGAAGCGCTCGACGCCCAAGCCAGCCCAAAACGCCACGGCCCGCAAGCAGCCGAGGCCGCCAAAGAAGGCGGCCAAGAAGAAGGCTGCGCCGACAACGAAGCGCGTCGCCAAGAAGGTTGTTGAGCCGCGCCCGGAGGCGGCGGCTGCGACGGCCGCGGCTGCACAGGCCCGGACCGAGCTGCGGCGCCGCATCCTCTCGGAGGCAGTGGCCCGGTCGCTCCGGACGGTCAAGGACCGCGTGGAGGTCGCGAAACTGCACGGTCCCGAGGTGCCCGAGGCGCCGGCGGTGCCTATCGAGGAGTTGCCCGAGCGTTACGGGGAGAGCTTCATCGTGTTGCTGCCGCGCGACCCGTGGTGGCTGCACAGCTTCTGGGAAGTCTCGCCCGATCGCCTCGGTGAAGCCGCGGCGCATTTCGGCGAGCATTGGGAGCAGACGCGGTCGGTGCTGCGCGTGTACGACGTGACCGCCGTGGATTTCGATGGGGCGAACGCGCATTCGTCGTTCGACATTGAGCTGAGCGGCAACGCGTCGTGCTGGTACATCCACGCCGGCGCGCCGAACCGCGTGTGGGTGGTGGACATCGGCCGGGCCAGCCCGCAGGGCGACTTCTTCGTGCTGGCGCGCTCGAACGTGGCGGCCACGCCGCGCGACGGGATGTCCGACGTGCTCGATGAAGAGTGGATGGAGATCGACGAGTTTTTCGAGAAGATGTACGCGCTCTCGGGCGGTCTCAACGTGGGCCAGAGCTCGGCGGAGCTCGTCGGGGAGATGCACCGGCGGCTGCGGGCCGAATCGGCCTCCGGCATGGTGTCGAGCTTCGGGGCAAGCCCGCTGGCCAAGGCCGAGAAGGTGGCCGGCTTCTGGTTCACGCTCGACTGCGAGCTGATCGTGTACGGCGCGACCGAGCCGGACGCGACTGTCACGATGCAGGGCCGGCCGGTCGCGCTGCGGCCGGACGGCACCTTCACGGTGCGGATGGCGCTGCCGGACGGCGTGGAGGAGATCGAGACGGTTGCCACGTCGGCCGACGGCTCCGAGGAGCGCACGATCACGCCTGTCGTGTCACGCAAGACCACGTCGCGTGAGCGCAGCCTTGAGCGCACGTGACGTGCGCCCTTGTGTGACGAAACCCGGTTGCAGAAACGGCCAAGTGTGTCCTGATCATGGGTGAGCACGGCTACTTGAGCATCGTCCTGCACGCGCACCTGCCGTACGTGCGCCATCCCGAGTATGACGAGTTTCTCGAGGAGGACTGGTTTTTCGAGGCGGTGATCGAGACGTACGTGCCGATCCTCGACGTGTTTGACCGGCTCGTGCGCGACGGGGTGGACTTCCGGGTCACGATGTCGGTGTCGCCGACGCTGCTGGCGATGCTGGTCGATCCGCTGCTGCAGTACCGGGTGATCCGCCACCTCAACAAGCTGATCGAGCTTGCGGGCCGGGAGGTTGAGCGCACGCGGTGGCAGACCGAGTTCCAGGAGCTGGCGCTCATGTACCACCACCGGCTGAGCCGGGTGCGCCACGTGTTCGCCGAGCAGTACCACCACAACCTGGTCGAGGCGTTCCGCCGGTTCCAGGAGCTGGGCGTGCTCGAGGTGATCACCTGCGCGGCGACCCACGGCTACCTGCCGCTGATGGCCGTGAACCGGAACGCCGTCCGGGCGCAGATCGCCACGGCCGTGCGCCACCACGAGCGCTACCTGGGCCGCCGGCCGAACGGGATCTGGCTGCCCGAGTGCGGCTACGAGATGGGCGTCGACGAGATTCTGCGCGAGTTCGATCTGCGGTTCTTTTTCACCGACGCCCACGGGGTGCTGCACGCGTCGCCGCGGCCCAAGTACGGCGTGTTCGCGCCGATCCTGTGCCCAAGCGGCGTGGCGGCGTTCGGGCGCGACCTCGAGAGCTCGAAGCAGGTCTGGAGCGCGCAGGAGGGCTACCCGGGCGATTACGAGTACCGGGACTTCTACCGCGACGTGGGGTTCGACCTCGACTTCGACTACGTGCGGCCCTACATCCACCATCTCGGCATCCGCAAGATGACGGGGATCAAGTACTACCGGATCACGGGCCAGACCGATCACAAGGAGCCGTACGTGCCCGCGCGCGCCCGCGAAAAGGCCGCCGCGCACGCCGGCAACTTCATGTTCAACCGCGAGAAGCAGGCCGAGCACCTGCACGGCTTCATGGGCCGCAAGCCGATCATCGTCGCGCCGTACGACGCGGAGCTGTTCGGCCACTGGTGGTACGAGGGACCGGACTGGCTCGAGTTGCTGTGCCGCAAGATGTGCTACGACCAGAAGAACGTCTCGCTTACGACGCCGAGCGAATACCTGCAGCGGCACCGGCGGAACCAGGTCTCGACGCCGTCGATGTCAAGCTGGGGCTGGAAGGGGTACAGCGAGGTGTGGCTCGAGGGGTCGAACGACTGGATCTACCGCCACCTGTACCAGGCGGCGACCCGGATGGTCGAGCTGGCGCAGGCGCATCGCGACACCGACAACGAGCTGGTCCGGCGGGCGCTCAACCAGGCGGCGCGCGAGTTGCTGCTCGCGCAGTCGAGCGACTGGGCGTTCATCATGAAGGGCGGCACGGTGGTCGAGTACGCGGTCAAACGGACCAAGGAGCACGTGCTCCGGTTCACCAAGCTGTACCGCCAGATCCGAGCGAACCAGATCGATGAGTGGTCGCTGGCCGACCTCGAGAGCAAGGACAACCTGTTCCCCGACATCGACTTCCGCTGGTACGCCTAGCGCCACCCTCCCGGGATTCTTGCTCAAGCAACCGTGCGATGTCTCCGATGTTCTTTGAGAGAAAGGTGTGTCTCAACGGCCTGCGGCCCTGGGGGATTCGAATGAACTACGAGACGAGCATGAGCGGCATCCGGGCGGCCCTCGTCCGGCTGCACGTGTCCGCGAACGACGTGGCAAACGCGAACACCGAGGGGCATACCGACCACCGCCTTGTCAATCGGTCGCGCGCCGGCGGCGGTGTCGATGCCACGATCGAGCACACGGATGATCCGGTCTCGCTCGTGCAAGAAGCTGGCGAACAGATCATCGCGAAGCACGAACTCGAAGCGAATGCTGCGGCGCTCCGCGCGATGATCGACGCCGACGACACGGTCTTCGATCTCCTGGCCTAGCCACCCCGATTGCCCGTCTCGATCCTCGATCACATTCGCGCTGTGCCGCGCTGCGGCGCGGGTGTGAACAACTCCCACGGCCTGCCGTCAAAGCCGGTGGAGTCCAACACGCCAATTCGGGAGGGGAGTATGAGAGGTGCTCTGATCGTGCTCCTGGTTGCGGTCGCCGCGCCGGCCTTGGCCGCGGCCAGAGGCGGCACGGCCGCCGGGGACATGGCGACCTACGACGCGAGCGTCCCGCCGCAGGTCGTCATCGAGGAGATCTACGCGAAGGATATCGACACGAAAGCATTCATCCTCGTTGAGGGCGCGTTGCTGGTGCCGGACGCGATCATCGTCAACACCGAGCGGCGCGTCGTCCGGATCGAGGTCATCGACGAGGACGAGGCCTACCGCCTGGAACCCGTCGCGCAAATCCGCCTGCCCGACGTGCTCGACCTGACCGCACTCGAGAAGCCCGGCGAGGAGCTCGTGCGGTTCGAGCAGAAGCTGTGGCGTGACGGGCTGCGGCTCGTCCTGCGCGAGTACGCCCATCCCGGCGGCGTGCGGGTGCAGTACACGGCGTTCCGCGTGACGTTCGAGACCAGCGGCCACCTGTACCGCGCCGCGGTCACTTTCTACCGGGCCAGGTCGACGGTCGAGGAGCACTTGGACGCCGTACACAAGGACCTCGGCGAGATGCTCACCGAGATCGGCGACATCGGCGAGAACGCCGAGAAGGTGCGCAAGACGCTGACGACCGCGGTTGACGAGCTCGACCGGAGGCTTGATGCGCTCGACCGACAGATGGAAGCGATCCAGAAAGCGGTCGAGAAAGTCAGGGACGTGGTCTCTTCCATCGAGCAGCGGGTCCGCTCGATCGAGCGGGACAACTAGTGCTGTATCCCGGGAATGCGTTTTGACAGCCCCCGGCGGCAGCCGGATCGTCGGGCACGGTCGCAAGGGCACGATTAGAGAAGCCCGTTTCAACGGGCTTGTTTCACTCTTCCATAGGCCAGCCCTTCAGGGCTGGTCGACGGCGGCATCCTCTCCATCCCAACAGCCCGTTTCAACGGGCTTTCAGAAGCGGGCTTAAGCCGCAAGTGAGAAGGACGTTGAAACGCCCTCCAAAGAACGGGCGGCACTCGTGGGACCAGCCCTCAAGGGCTGGCCTATGAAGAACGAGGGCGTTGAAACGCCCAGAGGGTCCCGGTTACACGGAATCCCGTCTCGAGAAGGACGAACTGTGCTTCTGTTGCCCTTTTCCCGGGATGCGATACGAGGTCCGGACGCGCAGGAGCGCCCGGCGGCTAGAGCTTCGCGAGCGCGAGCGGCTTCAGCGCGACGATGTGGGCCATGATGTCGTCGGCGATCGCTTGGTAGGTCTCGCGCGTCGGGTGCGCCTCGGTGCGCTGATCGTAACGAACGGGCTTGCCGAAGACGACAGCCGTGCTCGACGGGATCGGCAGCAGCCGGTGCCTGGGCCAGGCACGATAGGAGCCGTGGATGTACACGGGGATGACGGGCACGCGTGCGCGATGCACGATGAGCCCGACGCCGGGCATCGCCGAGCGGAACTTGCCGTCGAACGTGCGAACCCCTTCCGGAAACAGCAGGACCTTCCTCCCCTGCCCTAACGCTGCAAGCACCCTCTTGATGCTGCCATAGTCGGCGCTGTCGCGCTCGACGGGAATCATGTTGAGACGCCAGCAGATTGCCCGCAAGAAGACATTGCCAAACAGATCCGAGCGGGCCAGGTACCCGATCTGCTCGGCCAAGGCGCTGCCGATCAGCGGCGGATCGAGGAAGCTGGCGTGGTTGGCGGTGATAAGCGCCGGCCCTGGGATCCAGTTCTCGAGGCCGACAACGCGCCGCCAAAAGAGCGTCCAGGCGAGCAGCGACGTGATGAGATGGCTGAAGCCGTAGAACACGTTGTAGCCCGGTCTCGTGCGCGGTTGCGTAGTCATGGCTCGACGATGCCGAGGAGGTGGTCGACAACCTGCTCGGGGCTCATGTTGGTCGTGTCGACGACGATCGCGTCATCGGCCTGCGTGAGCGGCGAGAGCTCGCGCGTGGTGTCGCGCTGATCACGCTCGGCGAGTTCGCGCGTCACCCCGTCGAGCGTCGCGGGCTCGCCGCGCGACTCGAACTCCTTGAGCCGCCGGCGAGCGCGCTCTTCGGGCGTCGCGTCGAGGTAGAACTTGTAGTCGGCGTCGGGGTAGACGACGGTCGTCACGTCACGGCCCTCGGCCACGATGTCGTTTTCGCGCGCGAGCCGGCGCTGCTCGCGCACCATGAGCGTGCGGACCTCGGGCATGAGCGAGATCGGCGACACGAGGCGGCTTACCTCGGGCGTGCCGACCTCCTGCGTGACATCCTCGCCGTCGAGCAGCACGCACACACCACCGTCGGTCCCGGGACGCAGTTCGACCGTCGTCGTATCGAGCAGACACACGATCCCGTCGCGGTCGCCCAGCCCCAGGCCGGCGCGCAGGACCTTGACGGTGAACGCGCGGTACATGGCGCCTGTGTTCACGTGCAGGCGTCCGAGCCGACGCGCAAGCTCGACGGCGATCGTGCTCTTGCCCGAGCCGGCTGGACCATCGATGGCGATCACGCTCCCGGCCATCAGTCCCACAACACCCCGAATCGCATCAAGAAGTACATGAGCGGCGTGGCGAACAGCATGCTGTCGATCAGGTCGAGAATCCCGCCGATGCCGGGGAGCCGCGCGCCGGAGTCCTTGACGCCGGCGTCGCGCTTCAGGACCGATTCGGCGATGTCGCCGAACTGCCCCACCAGGCTCAACAGCGCGCCGACGAACGCACCCCACAACATCGGCAGCGGCTTCGGCAACGGCAGCCACTGGGCGCACGCTACGCCGATGAGCGTCCCGACGACAAGACCGCCGACGGCGCCCTCGAGGGTCTTTTTCGGGCTGACGCGCGGCGCGAGCGGCGTGCGCCCGACCAACGAGCCGACGACGAACGCGGCAACGTCCGAGCCTTTCGTCACAAGGATCGTCATGACGAAGTACAGGTACCAGCGGTGGCCGGTCGGCTCGAAGTACGTGATCTGGGCGACGAACCCGAAGAACCACGCGACATAGATGATGCCGGCGATCGTGCCGGAGAAGTTGTAGACTGCCGACGACTTGCCGCGGCGCACAAGCTGCATGACGAAGAAGACAACGATCAGCATGTAGAAGCTGAACGGGAACACTTCCGAGGGCAGGACGCGGATCGGGCTCTTGGCCGTGAGGAACGAGAAGGTGTTGTAGACGATCCCTGCGATGATGCCGTAGAGCATCAGTGACGTGCTGCCCTTCTTCTCGACGATGTCGTAGAACTCGAACAGGCCGAGGCCGAGCGTGAGGTTCATCACGACGAGCAGGACGATCGACCCGCCGGTCGAATAGGCCAACGCGGGGGCGACGATAAACACGGCTGCGAGAACGAGGGTGCTGATCGTGCGCTGAACGATCACGCTCTGTTCACTCCGCCGAACCGCCGTTCGCGGCGGCCGTATTCCTTGATCGCCTCGATCACGTGCGTGCGTCGGAAGTCGGGCCACAGCACGGGCGTGACCCAGAGCTCGGTGTACCACGTCTGCCACAGGAGGAAGTTGCTGATGCGGTGCTCGCCGCTCGTGCGAATCAGCAGGTCGGGATCGGGCATGCCGCGCGTGTAGAGGCAGTCGCCGAACGTCTCCTCGTCGATCTGCCGCACCGAGAGCTCGCCGCGCTGCACCTTCGACGCGCAGCGTTTGACCGCGTCGACGATCTCGGTCCGCCCGCCGTAGTTGACGGCGAGCACGACGGTGAGGCCGTCGTTGGCGGCCGTTGTGCGCTCGAGTGCGCGGACGTCGGCCAACACCTCGGGCGGCAACGGCTTCTTGCGGCCGATCGCCCTGAACCGGATGTTGTTCTTCATCAGGTTCGGCGTCTCCTGTCTGATGAAACGCCGCAGCAGGCGCATCAGGGCGTTGATCTCGCGCTTGGGACGCGACCAGTTCTCGACGGAGAACGCGAATAGCGTGAGGTATCCGACGCCGAGCTCGGCGCAGATCTCCACGGTATCGCGTACGGCCTTCTCGGCATGGCGGTGGCCCTCGATGCGCGAGAGCCCACGCGTGCGCGCCCACCGGCCGTTGCCGTCCATGACGATCGCGATGTGGCGCGGCATTCGTTCCGGGTCGAGCCCGTACTTAGCCAAGGACTCGTTCATCGCGTTCGGACTCGCTAGCTACCGTTGAACGCGGGGCTCATGAAGATCGTCTCGGCGCGCTTCTCGCCGACTGAGACGATCTCGACAGGCGTGGCGACCAGCTCCTGAAGCCGCTCAATGTAGGCGCGCGCGTTCGCCGGCAGTTCCTCGTATGACCGGACATGCTTCGTCGGCTCGCACCAGCCGTCCATCTCCTCATAGACCGGCTTGATGCGGGCGAGCACGGCGCCGTCTGCCGGGAAGTCCGTCACACGGCGGCCGCCGTCATCGTAGGCGACGCAGATCTTGATCCGCTTGCAGTTGTCCATTACGTCCAGTTTCGTCAACGCGATCGCGTCGAGACCATTGACGCGGACCGAGTGGTTGACGATCACCGCGTCGAACCACCCGCATCGCCGAGTGCGACCCGTCGTCGCGCCGAACTCGCGGTCCTGTTTGCGATCGACGAAGTCCTCCTCCGGCGTGAACTCGGTCGGGAACGGCCCAGCGCCGACGCGCGTCGTGTAGGCCTTCGCGACGCCCATGACCATGCCGATCTTCGTGGGACCGACGCCGCTGCCCGTGCAGGCGCCGCCGGACGTCGTCGAGGACGCAGTGACGAACGGGTAGGTGCCATGATCCACGTCGAGCAACGTGCCCTGGGCACCCTCGAAAAGCATTTCCTTCCCCTCGGCGATGGCGCGGTTGAGGATGATCTCGGTATTCGTGACGTATGGCCTCATGCGTTCCGCGTAGCCGCCGTACTCAGCAAGAATCAGCTCGGGCTCGAGCGGCTCATGATCATAGAGCTTCGTCAGAAGAAGGTTTTTCTCGACGAGGTTCATCTCGAGCTTCGTGCGGAAGGTGGCCTCGTGAAGCAGGTCGAGCGCCCGGATGCCGACGTAGCCGACCTTGTCCATGTACGCTGGGCTGATGCCCCGAAGGGTGGTGCCGATCGCTCCCTTTCCCTTGAGCTTTTCGCGGAGCCCGTCGAGCAGCTTGTGGTACGGCATCACGATGTGGGCGCTCTCGCTGATGTAGAGGTTCCCGTCGATATGGACGCCTTTCGCCGTGAGCGTGTCGATCTCGTCTATCAGCACCTTCGGGTCGATGACCACGCCGTTGCCAACAATGCACTGCGTCCCGGGATGCAAGACGCCTGTGGGAACGAGATGCAGGATGAACTCCTCGTCGTCGACGACGACCGTGTGCCCCGCGTTCGCCCCGCCTTGCGAGCGGACGACGAAGTCGGCCTGCTCGGCCAGCACGTCGATGATCCTTCCTTTCCCCTCGTCGCCCCATTGGGCGCCCACGAGCACAACATTCGCCATGATGTCCCCCTTGTATCCTCTCGGAAGATGACTAGAGTTTGCAGATGGTGACTTCGAGGATCTCGTCGGTGGCGCGCAGCGCGTCGACCGCGTCGGCCGGCACGTCGCCGTCGATGTTGAGCACGACCATCGCGTTGCTGCCTTCCCGCTTGCGGCCGAGCGTCATGTCGGCGATGTTGACCCGGTGGTTGCCGAGCGTCATGCCGATCTTGCCGATCGCGCCCGGCACGTCGCGGTTCACGATGATCATGAGCCAGCCGTCCGGGTGCGCGTCGACGTGGTAGCCGTTGATGCGCACGATGCGCGGGTCGTTTTTGGCAAACACCGTCCCGGCCACGTCGACGCTTTCCTTCGCCGCCGCGGCCCGGACGCGAACGAGGCTGATGAACTCCTCGGAGTCGCCGCCCGTGCTCTCGACGAGCTTGATCCCGCGTTCCTTTGCTTTGACCGGTGCATTGATCGTGTTGACCGTCCCCTCGAGGATGGTGCCGAGAAACCCCTTGAGCGCGGCCACGCTCACGGGGCCTGTGTCGTAGTCAGCAATGAGGCCGCACACCTCCACCTCGATCGACTCGATGTTGCCCTTGACCAGCTGGGCCGCGAGCGACCCGAGGTGCTCGCCGAGCTGTACGTAGGGGCGGAGCTTCTCAAGCACCTGCTGGTCGACGCTCGGCGCGTTCACCGCGCTCCCGATGCGCCCTTCAAGCAGGTAGTCGGCCACCTGCACGGCCGCGTCGATGCCGACCTGTTCCTGCGCTTCCGTCGTCGAGGCGCCGAGGTGTGGGGTCGTGATCACGTTCGGCAGCTCGAGCAGCTTGCTGCCGGCGGGCGGCTCGGTGGCGAACACGTCGAGCGCAGCGCCGGCGACCCGGCCGCTGTCGAGCGCGGCGCCGAGCGCGTCCTCGTCGACGACCCCGCCGCGCGCGCAGTTGATGATGCGGACACCGGGCTTCATCTTCTCGATCGCCGGCGCGTCGATGATGTTCTGCGTCTCGCTCGTAAGCGGCGTGTGCACCGTGATGTAGTCGGACCGTGCGAAGAGCTGGTCGAGCTCGACGAGCTCGATGCCGAGCTGCTCGGCCTTGTCCCGCGTGATGAACGGGTCGTACCCGACCACTTTCATCTGGAAGCCGTGGGCGAACTTGGCGACCTGCGTGCCGATGCGGCCGAGGCCGATCACGCCGAGCGTCTTGCCGCGGACCTCGACGCCGGCGAACGTGCTCTTCTTCCACTCGCCGCCCCGGACCGAGGCGACCGCTTGCGGGATGTTGCGCGACAAGGCGAGCAGCATCGAGAACGTGTGCTCGGCCGTCGAGACGGTATTGCCCTCGGGCGTGTTCATGACCAGGATGCCGCGCTCGGTCGCGACGTCGAGGTCGACGTTGTCCACGCCGACGCCCGCACGGCCGATGACGCGGAGCGAGCCGGCATGATCGAGCACGTCGCGCGTCAGCTTGGTGCCGCTGCGGATGAGGATGCCGTCATAGTGCCCCAGGCACGCCTTGAGCTCATCGGGCGACAGGCCCGGCCGGTCGTCGTAGGCCAGGCCGCGCGCGTCGAGGACGTGTTTGGCGCTGTCGGCCAGCTTGTCGCTGATGAGCACTTTCATCGCCTTACCCCACGAGGACTTCCTGCGCTGCTTTGACGCCGGCCCCCGGCGAGAACGAGATGGCCATCGCCTTGAGGACGTGCTCGACGGCTGCGACGGCCGTGAGCACGTCGAACTCGTTGAGATAGCCCATGCTGGCGATCCGGAAGGCCTTGCCCTTGAGTGCCTCTTGCCCGCCGGCGAAGGTCACGCCGAGCGTGTCGCGCAGGATCTTGATGAACTTGTCGCCCTCGGCCCCCTCGGGCATCAGGACGGCGGTCACGGCATTCGACGGTGACTGCGAGAAGAGCTTCAATCCGAGCGCTTTCATCGCGGCCCGGATCGCCTTGGCGTACTTCGCCGCGTTCGCGAGCATCGCGTCACGGCCCTCGGCCTCGACGAGCGCAAGCGTCTCGCGCAGGCCGCGAACGAGGCTGACGGCCGGTGTGTACGGCGTGTCGTTCTTGTCGACCGACTTCTTGTGCTTGGCGAAGTCGAAGTAGTAGCGCGGCAGTGTGGCTTTCTCGACGAGGCCCCATGCCTTCTTGCTCACGGCGACCGCGGCGAGGCCGGGCGGGATCATGAGCCCTTTCTGCGAGCCGGCGACGACGATGTCGACGCCCCACTCGTCGGTAAGCAGCTCGTCGCACAGGAGGCCGCTGATCGCATCGACGACGAGGATGGCGTTCGTCTTGCCGACGACCTCGGCGATCCCTTGAACGTCGGTGGCGACGGCGGTCGAGGTTTCGCAGAGCTGGATGTAGACCGCCTTGACCTGATCGGTCAGGTGCTCGGTGATCTGGGCCGGCGTGACGCCCGTGCCCCACTCCAGCATGATCTCGTCGACGTCGAGGCCGTACGCGCGGCCGATCTGGCCCCAGCGCTCGCCGAACTTGCCGCCGTTGACCGTGATGATGCGGTCGCCGGGCGAGCAGACGTTCGTGACCGATCCCTCCATAGCGCCCGTGCCCGACGCGGTGAAGACGAGCACGTCGTTGCTGGTCTGGAGCACGCGCTTGAGGCCCTCGACGACCTCGCCGAACAGGGCGCGGAAGCGCGCCGTGCGATGGTGGAACATGGGTGCGCCCATCACCGAGAGCGCCTCGGGTGGGACGGTCGTTGGTCCCGGAGAATACAGGTATTCCTTTTTCATGATCCTTCGAACACCTCCGCGATCACTTCGTCAACGGTCTCGACCGGTATGAACGTGCAGTCGCGTTTGATTCTCGACGGAATCTCGTCGAGGTCACGCGTGTTTTCCCGCGGGATGACGATGCGTTTGATGCCGGAGCGATGGGCCGCGAGCGATTTCTCCTTGAGCCCGCCGACGGGCAGGACGGCGCCGCGCAGGGTGATCTCGCCCGTCATCGCCGTGTCGGCGCGAACGGCCCGGCCCGACAGGGCCGACAGGACGGAGACCATGATCGGCACGCCGGCCGACGGGCCGTCCTTGGGCGTCTGTCCCTCCGGCACGTGTACGTGGATGTCTTTCGCCTTGTGAAAGCCTTTGGGGAGCGCGAACGCCTTTTCGTGCGCGCGGATGTAGCTGACGGCTGCGCGCGCCGACTCTTTCATGATCTCGCCGAGGTGGCCGGTGAGCGCCATCTCGCCCTTGCCGGGCATGACGGACGTTTCGATCTTGAGGATTTCGCCGCCCGCCTCGGTCCAGGCCAGCCCGGTCGCGACGCCGGGCCCGGCATGCTTCTCGGCGGTTTCTCGACGATACCTGGGCGTGCCGAGGTACCGCTTCAGGTCGGCGGCGCCGACCTTGAGCCCGCCGCGTCGGCCGTTGGTGGCGATCTCCTTGGCGAGCTTGCGCAGGATCTTTGTGATCTCGCGTTCGAGGTTGCGCACGCCGGCCTCGCGCGTGTAGTCGCGGATGATGCGCAGGAGGGCTTCGTCGGTGATCGTCACCTTCCGGCGCGCGAAGCCGTGCGCCTTGAGCTGCTTGGGAATGAGGAACTTCGAGGCGATCGCCAGCTTCTCCCAGTCGGTGTAACCGGGCAGCCGGATGATCTCCATGCGATCCAGCAGCGTCGGATGGATCGTGTGCGGGGTGTTGGCCGTCGCGATGAACAAGACCTTCGAGAGGTCGAAATCGACCTCGATGTAGTGGTCGTTGAACGCGGTGTTGACCTCGGGGTCGAGCACTTCGAGCAGTGCCGATGACGGGTCGCCGCGGAAGTCCGACGAGAGCTTGTCGATCTCGTCGAGCAGGAAGACCGGGTTGCGCGTGCCGACGCGCTTGAGCGACTGGAGGATGCGGCCGGGCAGCGCGCCGATGTAGGTGCGGCGGTGGCCGCGGATCTCGGCTTCGTCGCGCATGCCGCCGAGCGAGATGCGGGCGAACTTGCGGCCCAGGGCGCGTGCGACGGATCGACCGAGCGACGTTTTGCCGACACCCGGGGGCCCCACGAGGCACAGGATCGGGCCGGTGAGCGAGTCGGCGAGGCGGCGCACGGCGAGGTATTCGAGGACGCGCTCCTTCGGTTCGTCGAGGCCGTGGTGGTCCTCGTTGAGGATGCGTTCGGCGCGCTTGACGTCGGTCTTGTCGGCGGTCTCCTTCGACCACGGCAGATCGACGAGCCACTCGATGTAGTTGTGCGAGACGGTGGCCTCGGGCGACATCGGCTGCATGCGGCTGAGCTTTTCGAGCTCGGCGCGCGCCTTCGCCTCGGCCTCGGGCGGCATCTTGGCGGCGCGAATGCGCTTCTCGAGATCGGCGTACTCGCCCGAGTGTCCCTCGCGTCCGAGTTCCTCTTCGATCGCCTTGAGCCGTTCGTGCAGATAGTAGGTGCGTTGAGATTTCTCGACCTGGTCACGCACGCGGCCCGTGATGTCACGCTCGATCTTGAGGATCTCGTTTTCCTGCGTGAGCATGTTGACAAGGCGCGCGAGCCGGTCCTCGACGCGCGGCAGCTCGAGCAGCTCCTGCTTCTGCGCCACCTTGAGCACGGCGTGGGCGCAGACGGTATCGGCCAGCCGTTCGGGATCGTCGATCTCGGCGATGGTCGGCGCGATCTCCTCGGGGACGCGCGGGTTGATCTGCAGGTAGGTCTGAAACAGGTCGGCCACCGTGCGCATGACGGCGCGGAGCCGCGCCGAGACGCGCTGCGACTCGCCGACGGGGACGGTCTTGACGCGGAAGTAGTCCTTCTGGGCGAGGAAGCGCGTGATGCGCCGGCGCTGCACGCCCTCGACGAGGACCTTGGCCGAGCCGTCGGGGATCTTGAGGATCTGGATGATCTTCGCCTCGGTGCCGACGCGGTAGATGTCGTCCGGTTCGGGGTTTTCGACCTCGACGGATCTCTGCGCGGCCAGCAGGATGGAGTCATCGGAGAAGATGGCCGCTTCGATGGCGCGCACGGAGCGCTCGCGGCCGACCAGGAGCGGCACGACCATGCGGGGGAAGATGACGATGTCCCGCAGCGGCAGCAGCGGCAGGAGCACCGGCTCGACGGCACACTTCGACGGCTTCTTCCTCGTGGATTTCTTCGGCATGGCGGCCGGCCCGTCTCTAGGCGATCTTCTTGCTCTTGCGCGTCCGGAGCTTTGGGCGCACGCCGCGCTCGACGGCTTCTTTGGTCACGACGCACTCATCGACCCGCTCGAGCGAGGGCGTCTCGTACATCACGTCGAGCATGACGCTTTCGAGGATGAGGCGGAGGCCTCGGGCGCCCGT
>Ga0315545_1002016_pt1 | contig 18846 bp, 17 predicted proteins | sample SalMarSW160210MG_FD_203096 | JGI IMG/M metagenome (GOLD analysis project Ga0315545, IMG submission 203096) | Salt marsh sediment microbial communities from the Plum Island Ecosystem LTER, Massachusetts, United States - Salt Marsh Sediment SW1602-10 ...
CCCCCACCTCCTCCTCCCCCATAAGTATCCTGATATGATAATCGGTTACTGCCTGCTCATGATTTACTATCCCCAGGGTAACCGTTGCCTCCTCACCTAAACTAAGCACATCGGGGTAATTGGCGGCTCTTCCCTCAGGACCGAGCATATAAAACTCGGTAAACGCCTCCTCTATCACCGGCGGCCGGGCCACATAGACCAGCATGCCTACAGCCCCGATAATAACCACCACCAGCAAAACCAGGAGGGCTCTATCTAAAAGGTTATGTCCGCCCCAAAATTGGCACAACCGTAAACGGAACCGGGGCTCAAAACGCTCCTCCGGGGGAAGCCGGCGCCGCCGGTACCAGGCGACGGCCGCAGCCACGATAATAAAAGCCAGCAGTGAAAAAAGCACCGAATAGAGACCGATGCCCCAGCGGGTGTAGTTGAGGAAAAAACCTGCCAGCGGCACCACCACAATACTGAGACCGAAGCTTAAAGCCAGGCGCCGGATGATATCAAGGTCATGACGTTTGGGAAAGACAGCCGCCACCAGCGTATAGCCGGGAGAGAAAAGGGCAAAGATTAGCCCCAGGACCAGGCTCACCGGGCTCCCCCCCCAGAAAACGGCCAGGGGCACTACAACCAGAGAAGCAACCGCCACTACCAGCAAGTCCACACTATCTACCCTCCCTCAAGATATATACCCCATCCCGCACCTCCACCAGGTCGGGATTCTTCAGCGGGTATGGGCTGTAAAGAATGTTCACATTTCTTTCCCTGATATGTTCGGTATCAGGGGCGCCCGCCATAAAAAACCCGCTAATCTCCCTTGACTCCTTAACTCCCCAGGGGAAAGCCTGGGCGGTATAAACATATTGCCCGCTTGCGGGAAAATAGGCCCAGCCGACATAGGGGTTAAGCATAGCTATGGAATCTTGAGGCAATTCCTCCCCGAGCCACTCAAAATCGTGATAGGCGGCAACATCGACTATTTGATAATAATCCTCTTCGGCGTAGCCACCCATCCTTTGAAACAGGGCAAATACCACCACCAGCGCCAGCGCTACATAGACCGATAGCGCACCCCAGCGCCACCGCTGGAAAAAGGCAAGGCCCAGCTGGCGGAGCCGGCTTAAGCCGTAGCCGGCGATAAAGGCCATAAGCAGCATAACATAGAGCCAGCCCCTTTCATAAAGGATATCGGGACCTACATTAAAGTACTGCCGGTAAAACTGCACAAAGAAAAGCAGGATAACGGTAGGGACCAGCAGGGCATAGTTGCGCCAGCCGCCCCTGGCTATCAGAAAGCCAAAGCCGATAACAGCCAGGGCTATCATTATGTAGCCCAGCTGAGGCAGGGGAATCGGAATAGGCGGTAAGGGTATATGTTCTGCGTTTATGATATTTTGTATCTCCCTCATTACAAAGGCCCGGTTCCACAAAAAGATAACCAGACCCGAAAACGGGATAAGCAGCAGGCAGGTAAGCGACGGCAGCTTCTGCTGCACTGGACTGCGGGACAGGGCAAGGTAAAAGATTAGGAAAATCACCAGGACAAAGCCCACGGCGACGGCGGTGGTGCCGTGGGTAAGAAACAGCGCAATCAGGCTAATCACGATTAAAGGCAGCGGCCGCCAGTCTTTCTCCATCTTCTCCAGCAGTATCAGGCACAGGGGGAAAAAGACCAGCCCCAGTGTCACCGGAACCAGGAAAGCCGGCCCCAGAAATCTGATGGTGGTATGAATAAAGGTGGCGAAAAAGGCGGCTTCCAGCCCGAATCCCCGCTTCCTACCCCAGGCGTAAGATAAAAAGGCTATCAGCCCCAGAACCAGCGCCGGCATCAGGCGGGCCAGCACCAGCCATGGTGAACCGGTGGCCAGCAGAGAAGTGCCCAACCAGATGTAATAGCCCGTTTCCGGGTGTCCCCCCACCTCCCACTGACCACCATGGAAAGGACTGGGAAAATTCAGGTGGCCGGTATCCAAAATCTGGGTGGTATACCCCAGATGCATCCACTCATCCACATGGAGGGGATAGGGGTAATCCAGACGGGGGTACAAAGCCATAAAGAAAGCCAGGCCAATTATGGCAAACAGTAATATGGCTTTAATTAAAGAGGTTCTGTTCAAAATACCGTCACTCTCAAACTAAATTGCCACCATTTTAGCATTAACCCCCTTGAGGGGCAAGGAGGCCCCGCCCCCCATTTATATCTTTTCCCACCCGCCGCCCTTATTGTAAAAGGGCTAAAGCCCTTTCTTGCCCCCCCTTCTAACGGTTCTTAATTTTCCCATACCCACCCACCCTTATAAGCTCCGCTTCTAGAACTTTCATTCCCCACCCCCAGAGGGGAGAGAATAACCTAGCGGGGTGTTTAAGAGGGGCGCTAGCCCCTCTTCCTAAAAAAACCTTCCCCCTCCCTTACAAGGGAGGGGGATTAATGGGGTAGGTTGCAAAGTATCTAAACCATCTCATGGACATAAATATCCTTTCTGTGATACCCTGTTAAATGCCATGAAATGCTTGATACTGGCCGGGGGCTTCGGCACCAGGCTTCATCCCATCATCACCAACAAGGCAAAAGCGCTGCTGGAATACAAGGGCAAACCCCTGTTAAGCCACCTGGTGGACAGGGTTCCCCGTAATATAAAAATTCTCGTCTCCACCAACCTTAAATTTGAAGCTGATTTCCGCCAGTGGCAGCAGGGGGTTGGCAGAGACATAGACCTCTGTGTCGAGGAAATCTGGAGTGATAAGGAAAAAAGGGGGGCCGTCGGCTCGCTCAACTTCTGGGTCACCACCAGAAATATCAGCGAAGACCTGCTGGTCATCGCCGGTGATAACTACTTTGAGTTCAACTTCTCGCAGCTTATCGCCGCCTATGATGGCAACAACACCCTGGTCGCCGTCCACGATATCGGCGATAAGAGCCGGGCCGGCCAGTTCGGCGTGGTGCGGCTGGACGGCCACCGCCTGGCTGGGTTAGAAGAGAAGCCACCCAAACCCGCCTCCAGCCTCATTGCCACCGCCTGCTATATTTTCCCCACCCGCATATTCCCCCTGCTCAAACAGTACTGCTCCGGCGGCAAGCGGGACAATCTGGGCAGCTTCATCTCCCACCTTATCAACGTTGACCAGGTCCACGGCTACCCGTTTACCGGGCCCTGGTTTGATATCGGCAGCAACTACGCCTCAAGCAACAAGAAATGAGCATGCCGGATAGGGAAGCCAAGCACTGGGGAGGGGTAGCCAGGGGATGGTCGGATAAGGGCTATGCCAACGAGCTTCTGGGGGAACAAAAAAGAAAGACCTACATAGACCTGATAACCAGATGGACTAAGATAACCCCCGGGCAGAAGATTTTAAAGACCGACCTCTTTGCCGAAGCCTTCAGCGTGGAGCAGTTCCTCTTCGATGCCATACCGGCAAAAAGCGATGTAATCGGCATCGATGTTGCCTTTGAGATAGTCGCCGCCGCCAAAAGCCAGGCCCAGAACAGGGGTATGGACGCCGGCGGCTATATATGCTGTGACGTAAAAAAGCTCCCGCTGCGTGATAATTCTATAGACCTCATCATCTCTGATTCCACCCTGGACCACTTCCCCACCGAGTCGGAAATCATCACCGCGCTAAAAGAGCTGGGGCGGGTGCTGGCCGACGGCGGCACTCTCATATTGACCATAGACAACAAGGCCAACCTCACCTACCCCCCCTATTTCATCATCCGTCTCTGGATGAAACTGGGGCTGTCACCGTATTTAATCGGCCGGACTCTCTCTCTGTCCCGCCTGAGACGCGCCCTGGCGGAAATTGGGCTTGACGTAGAGGATAACACGGCCATTCTCCACTACCCCCATCCCGACGGGCTGGTAAGGTGGCTGGAGCGCTCTCTGCGCAGTTTAAGCCGGGGCCGGCTGGATGGCGCCATCAGGAAAGGGCTGGCCGGCCTCAACCGGCTGGAGGGGAGCAAAATTAAATACCTCACCGGGCGCTACCTTGCCATTAAAGCGGTCAAACGGAGGGCGACTTGAGCGAGCTAATCAATATCAGTGCCGGGTCTGACGTCAGAGGATACCTGGCGATAGATTCAACCGTCAACGGCCAAAGCCACGGAGGGGTACGGATGGCACCCGACCTTTCCCCGGAATTGATGACCCAGCTTGCCCGGGTAATGACCTTAAAGTACGGCTTTTGCGGGTTGCCGGTGGGTGGAGCCAAGGCAGGGATTATCGCCGACCCGGAGATGCCGCCAGACAAGAAACGGGAGCTGCTTAAGAAATTCGGGCAGGCGCTCAAGCCGTTTCTCAAAACCAGGAGCTACATACCCGGTGAAGACCTTGGTACATCAGCCGATGATATCAGCTTCATGCTCAAGTCCATCGGGCTCAAGGTTCAGCCCCGGGATTTAACCTGGAAAACGTCCGGGTTTTATACCGGCATTACGGTTTTTACCGCCGCCGTGGCCGCCGCCCATCACCTCAACCTGGATTTAAACAGGGCGTCGGTGGCTATTGAGGGGTTCGGCAGTGTGGGAAGCTCCGCCGCCAGACTTTTCTGGGAGAGGGGAATCAGGGTGGTAGCTGTCTCCACCAGCCTGGGGGCAATCTATGACAAAGCGGGGCTGGATATCGGCCAGCTAATCAGGCTCCGTGAACAGAAAGGAAATCAGGTGGTCAATGCATTTGACCAGGCAGAAAAAATGGACAAGAGCCGGCTGGCGGAACTGGATGTGGACATATTCTCCCCCTGCGCCCAATCCTACAGCATCACTACGGATAACGCCAGCCGGGTAGCCGCCAGGATAATCAGCCCCGGAGCCAATGCCCCCGCCACACCGGAGGCGGAGCCGGTGCTATTTCATAGAAAAATTCTGGTCATCCCCGACTTCGCGGCTAACTGCGGGGGCGTACTGGGGATTTCCATGAAGCGGGCTGGACTAAAAGATGACTATATCCAGCGCTTTCTGGAAAATAAAATCGGCGAGCAGGTCACCAAAGTAATGGAAGCCACCGATAGGGAGAGGGTCACCCCCAGAGAATATGCTCAGAGAATCGCCGAGGAAAGGTTCGGCAAGGCAAAGGCATCCGCCGAGGCCAGAAACCCCGCCGCCAGAGCCTTTAGCTTTACCCTGAAACTGTACCGGAAGGGGTTTATACCCTATCAGGTGGTCACGCCGGTAGCCTCAAGTTATTTTGAGAGGAGATTTAGGCAATAGCCCAACCTACTTCTCGGGTTTAACTCTAGCCGTCACCGCCTGGTACAACCTCACCGCCTCCCTGGCCTCCTCTACCGTAACCGGCGTCCCGATTCCCGTCCGCACGCTTTCAAAGAACTGCTGGATTACGCTGCGGTGCCCATCCCTAAAACGGCCCGAAATTACATCAAAAGCGGTGGCGGCGGTACCGCCCAGCCGCTGGAAACCCTGCTCCAGATTCTGCCCGCCGCGCCTAAAGCGCCCCCCCCCACCGGCAACGGCATACCCGGTCATAACGGCACCCCATATATCAACATGGAGAGACATCCTGGTGCCAAAGATATCCAGCACCATAAAATCATGCGGCCAGTTAACCGACTCGGTGATGGTCGCCAGGCCGTTTTTCCCCTCCAGAATCACCCTCAGCTCATCGGCGGCTATCCAGTCACGGCTGCCCAGCTTACGGCTGTGCACCGCCGCCGGCTCCAGCCCGCTCAGAAAAGCCTGCACCAGGTATATGGGGTGGGGCAGCATCTCACCAAATATGCCGCCGGGCAGCTTATGGCACCAGTGATCTTTATTCAAAACAAGGTCGGCGTCCCGCGCCATGGAATCGGTAATGCTCACCGCCACCACATCACCAATAACCCCGCTTCTTACCATTGACCTTGCTTTCACAACCACGGGTATAAAAAGCTCATTATGCACCACGCCCAGCTGCACCTGATTGGCTCTGGCTGCCCCTATCATTTCATCGGCCTCTTCGGTAGTTAAAGCCATCGGTTTTTCGGTCAGAACATGGCAGCCGGCCTCCATTGCCTGTACGGACAAGGCCAGATGGGTCTGCGGCGGGGCGCAGATGTCAACCACATCCACTTTCTCTTTGTCCAGCATCTCGGACAAATCGGCGTAATAACCTTTAATACGCAAATTTTTGGCCACCCGCTTGGCCAGAGCTTCGTTCCTATCGCATATTGCCGCCAGCTTAATACCACTGATTTTCCTCATGGCGGACATGTGCCAGAAGGCGGCTCCGCCACAGCCAACAACGCCAATTCTCAGAGGTTTAATCATATTCATTGTTACCTCCCGCGATTATCATTTTCTGGCACGATAGCGCGCCCCCATGGCCAGAATAGCGTAAAGGCAGACCACCCCCTGCACGGCAAACCAGACATAGCCAATGCCGGCCATGCCCCAAGCGGGCATGACAAAGTAGCTGCCGATAAGGCTGGCCGCGGTGATAAAGCCGTAGATAAGCCCCAGCTCCCTTATCCGGTCCTCAACGCGGAGGGTAGCGGCATAAATAATGCTCACGCCGGAAAACAGGCTTGATAAGCATAGAATCCTCAGTAACAGCAGGCCGCTGGCGGAATAGCCCTCGCCAAAGAGGAGCAGCAGCCACTTGCCCGCCAGCAGAACCAGGATAACCGCCGGTACCAGTATCATAAAGACGAATTTAAGAGACTTGGTCACATTACCCCACAACTCATCCTCAAAGTGGGCCCCCTCGGCGAACAGAGAATGGGCCACCGCCGCCGGAATAGCAAAGAGCAGCCCGGCTATCATCCAGGCAACATAGAAATGGGCGTTCTGCTCGGCCCCCAGCAGGTTAACCACCATTACCGGCAGAACCAGGGCCGGGGCGGCGTTAAAGATACGGGCGAGGTAGCTGCCGGAGGAATAACGCCACATACTGCCGATTATTCCCGTATTAAAGCCGGGCACCGGTTTATAGTGCGGCTGGACCCGGGGGATGAAGAAAAACAAGGCGACGATAAGAGCCACGGCGGTAGCCATGCCCCAGGAAGCAGCGATGCCAAAGGTATGGAAAAAGAGCACCATAAGTATGGGAAGCGGAATCTTGAGCAGCGAAAAGATGGCGCTCTTGGACAGGGCAAAGTCGGCCCTTCTTTTGGCGATAAAGACAGAGCTAGTCGCCCCGTAAAGCGTCTGGGCCAGAACAAAGAAAACAAAGGCGGCGGCGAAGAGCATATTCTGCTTGATAAAACTCAGAGCCGGCGACCAGACATCCAGCCCGGCAACAAAGATTACCGACAGCGCCACCGCCAGAGCCCCGCTGATGGTAAGGCAGGAGTTAATCATACCCTGGGGATTTTCCGCCTTAGGCAGGAAGCGGATAAGGGCGGCGCCGAAGCCGGGGACGCTCAGCATAGCCAGCAGGGAGATAGCCGATATTATCGCCGACCCCCACCCCACCTCGGCCTCGGTATAAAACCGGGCCACCACCATCCAGAAGAAAAAACCCAGCCCCGAGGTCACCACGGTGTTAACCATCAGGAAAAAGGAGTTGCGATAGAGGGGGCTTCTGATATGCCCCACTATGTACCGGATATAGTTGCGCACCTGCTGATTATACTCTGGCCAAACCGGCCGGGCAAGCCAGCTTTAGCGGCGTCGCCCGTGTAGAAATCTGGTCTTGCGGTAAAGCCGGATATGCAGCCAGCCGGCGATATTGCGCCCAAACAGGAGGCTCATCCTGACCAAAATATACCTTACCAGCGGACGGTTAGCCAGCTGCCGCAACCAGCCCACCGGCTGCGGCTCAATGGCATAATATTGCCCGCCCTCTATATAGTGCTTGATGGGTACAAAAATGCCCTTTTTAACCCGGGCACGGCTGGTAAACAGGTCAACATCCAGCCACTCGTCCTCGGTTATGACATAGCCCCTCTTGAATTCATAACACCGGAAGGTGATTTTATTCAGGGTCTTTCTATTAATCAGCACACAGCCGCCGCCGAATCCCCACGCCCCGTAACGGGGCAGCCTGTAGCCGCTGGAGACGACGTCAAAACCCTCAATCTTCTCCTTCATGATGCTGATAACCGATGGGGCATAGGTCATATCGGCGTCAAAATATAAAAGATATTCCGCCCCCTCAGACAGCGCGTACTGCTTTATCGCCTCCCGCCCCCCGGCCACCGCCCACGACCAGTGCCGGGCATAGTCCGGCCTTACCAGCTCAAAGGCGATGGCGTCTCCCCTCAAGTTATATCGGGCAATCCGCTCCCTTAACTCATCAACAAAGTCCGGCTCCTCGGTAGCCAGAATCAGCTCACAATCGGGGTAAGCCCGCTGGATTTCCCGCTGGTTGGCCAGGAATTCGTCCAGGGCAAAAGCGGTGCGCCGGCAGATAGGCGCCCCCGTTATCACATCCGGCTTACCCACCGCCACCAGACTCTCCCCGCCGGAAAAGGCTTAAAAAACTATAGCTCAGGTAACCGCCGGCGACGCCGGACAGCACCATCATCAACGCCCACAGCTGGCGCCAGGCGGTAGCCGGCCGGCGGAACAGGCGTCCCACTGTTCGCAGCAGGAGCTTAAACAAGATATAGCGCAACAACTCGTACTCGGTTGACAGCACCGCCTCACCATCGGGATGATACCAGCGGTTAAGCATCGCCTTGGCGTAGCCCTCCCAGTAAGCCCGACGGGCCAGGAAGCCGCTGCTAAGCCGGTAGCTGTAGACCTTGTGCCGCACCCTCACATTGGGATCATAGACAATCCGCTTACCGGTGCCCCTTTTTACCCGGAGGCATAACTCGGTCTCCTGGGCCGCCGGCTGCTGCCAGTCGCTCTTGCCCCACCCCTCCCCCACCAGGCTGCTCTTAAACAGCCCGCAGCTGTCAAAGGCCTCACGCTGGAAAGAGAGGTTAGTGCAGAAGCCGTTTCTGACCTCGGTCCTCTCAGTCACCTTCCGGTAGGTGCAGGAAAACATCCAGTAAAGCTCGCGGGGGAACCACTTCGACATAGACTTATCCTGCCACAGGGGCAGGATGGGGCCGGTAACACCGATTATCGAGCTGTCCTCATTATAGACCTTCACCGTCTGCTCAACCCAGTTGGGGAAAGGCAGGGCGTCATCATCAACAAAGGCGATAATATCGCCTTTAGCCTCCCCGATAGCCAGGTTGCGGGAGGGGTAAGACCCCCACTCCCCCTCATTAAACAGCACCCGCATATTAGCGTAGCCCTTATCGGCGATATATTTTTTGATGCTGTCGGCCAGCTCAACCGACCTCTCGGCAACAATAAGGGTCTCGGTATTTTTATAGCTCTGGGCATTAAGGCTATCCAGCAGCTCGTTGATGTCTTTAAGCCGCTCCGGAGTGTAGACGGTGGTAATTATAGATACCAGGGGGTTTTTCATTTTGCTTTCTCCAGCCGGCGGAACCTTCTGGTTATCAGCGCCCAGCCGATTCTGGTGCCGTCCCGCAGCGACCTCAGCTTGGGGGGACTGGAACGCCGCCGGTAATCAATGGGAATTTCGGCTATTGTATAGCCCCTTCTGGTCAGCTGGCTGAATATCTCGGCCTCCAGGTCAAAGGCGGTAGCCCTTAAGTGTAAAGCTTTGACCACCTCCCCCCTGAACCCCCAGAAGCCGGAGCAGACATCGCTTATCCTTTTCCCGTAGAACACGGTAGCTATCAGGCTGAGCAAATAGTTGCCCACCAGGTTAAGCCGGCTCATCGCCCCCTTTTGCCGGCGCCCCCTCATCCTGGAGCCGATAACGGCGTGGTGGCTGCCCAGCAGTTTCAGCATGTCGGGGATATAGCCGGCGGGATAGGTATAGTCAGTGTCGAGCATAAAGATAAAGTCGGCATCTACCGCGCTTAAAGCCTTACTCACGGCGATGCCCTTGCCCCGGCGCCGCTCGTTAACAATGCTGGCGCCTTTCTCCTGGGCAATATCTCTGGTCCTATCGGCGCTGTTGCCGTCAACCACCAGCAGCCGTACTTTATACCCCGCCCCCTCCAGGGACGAGCGGGGTATTTCGTCAATAACCCGGCCGATAGTCTGCTCCTCGTTCAGGGTGGGAAGCACGATTAAAATTTCCGGCTGGCTCACACTCATTTTGTGGAATCAGTATAAAGGTTTTACTCTTCGGGGTAAAGAGCGGCGAGGGTATTGACAACTAAGGCTAACTGCGGGGAGAGTGCTTTACCACCCGCTCCCGGAGCCTTTTAGAAAGGCAGTATTGAGCCGACCATCTTGAGCAGGAGCCGGCCGTGCCAGTCGAAGGAAAAACCGTTGCCGTCGCTGATAAGCTCCGGCAGCCCATTTTTGCCGGCCAGCCGGAAGAGGCGGTCGATGTGGCTGTTGCTCAAGTTAGCCAGCAAAGTCCGGGCCCAGTAGCCGATAACCAGCTCCCGGTTCAATTTAGCCCGCCACTCCCCCTCGTAGGCGGAGAGGACATTGGCAGAAAAGTCGCCGGCCTCAAAGGCCTTTGTAAGCACCCCGGCGGCTATGTCGGCGCATAACAGCCCGTAATAGACGCCGCCGCCGGTGGTCGGCTTTACCTGCCCCGCCGCCTCACCCACCACCAGCACCCGTTCGGCGTAGGTCCGGGGCAGCGGTTTCAGGGGGACAACATCATAGCTGGGCGCCGCCTGACTTGAGGCTATCTTACCCTGAGAAGATAAGGCTTCCAGCAGATTTTCAAGGGAGCTATCAGCCTGGCTTCGGGTAAGCAGGCCGACCAGTCCCCGCCCCCCGGTGGTCGGCACCAGCCAGGCAAAGCCGCCCGGGGTAAGCTTCTGGTCAAAGTAGACCTCCACCTCATCGATGCCGTTTGTCGCCACTTCGGCCTGGGCGCCAAAGACGAACTGCTTTATCTCCCCCAGCCCCAGCTTGGCCGGTAGTACCGAACCAAAGCCGGTAGAGATGACGGCGGCTTTAGCCTCAAGAACCCTCTTCTCGGCCTGGCCGTTTAATATAACCTCAACGCCGCCGGGCTTAACTAAAATATCGCTGACTCTGACGCCGAAAAGGTAGCGGGCGCCGCTGGCCTCGGCTATTTCAGCCAGGTGAACATTAAGGCGAGACCGGTCCACTATAGCAGCCACGGGAGATTGGCGGCACAGTCTGAGGTATTCCCCGGAAGGAGAGAGAAACCTGGCCGAGCTGGCCTGTCTTAAGACAAGTCCGTTATCCAGGCCAAAGGCGCCAAGGCATTCCTGACTGAGGATGCCGGTGCAGCAGACGTCATCACCGGGCCCGAGGTTCTTGTCAACAACAACGACGCTATAGCCAAGCCGGCTCAACCTCTGGGCAACACGGCTCCCCGCAGGTCCGGCGCCAACGATTATGATGTCGTACAACATCATCTATCAATTGCCGATACATCCACTAAAGAAACGCTAATCCTTAACCTTAGCCTCTTTCTCCAGCACCTCGGCCAGAGCCTTAAAACCCTCGCCGCCGAAAGAACTAAACTGCAAAGCCAGCAGCTCCGAGTACTTAAAACCCTTAGAGGTAATCCAGTCCCTGTGCACCTTATCCCCCCGCCCGATCATATGGCGGGCTAAATCAAGGGCGCTCTTGTTGGAAACCTTATTACACACCGGGCAGTGATAACTCATATCAGACCTCCCGCCTAGTTTGCGTCAACGCCTTATTTTTTAGCCTTCTTGGCTTGTTTCTCTTTCTCTTTAAGGGCTTTGAGGACCTTCTCCGGGGTTATGGGCAAATCATAGATTCTAACGCCCACTGCCTTATAGACCGCATTGCCGATGGCGCCGGCGGTGGGATTGGTCAGCCCCTCGCCGGCCTCTTTAGCCCCAAACGGCCCCTCGGGCTCATAGGTATCAATCTCCAGAATATCGGTCTCAGGCATATCCAGGGAGCGGATGAGCTTGTAGTCGGCAATGGACGGGTTAAGTATCTTACCCTCGTCCATGGGCTGGTCTTCACAGAAGCCGTAGCCTCCGGCCATCATAATGGCCCCCTCCAGCTGCCCCTCTATGCCCAGGGGGTTGATTACCGTGCCGCTCTCATGGGCGGTGGTAACGTTGACCAGCTTATACCGGCCCGTCTCCACATCCACGGCTACTTCCGCCGCCTGCACGCCGAAGCTGTAGGCGGGGGATATCATCCCCTTGCGGTGGGGGGTATAGTGTCCCCGCCCCATGATAGCCACGCCGTCCTTACCCCTTATCGCCTCTTTAACGATATCAAAGTAGGAAACGCCCCTCTCCGGGCGGTCGACCAGGTGGACCCAGCGGTCTTTGATATCCAGGTCGTAGACAATGTTAGCCCCCATCTTGGCGGCGGCGAACTCTAAAAGCTGCTGCTTGCACTCGGCGGCGGCGCGCTTTACGGCGTTGCCGCCCATCAGCGTCTGCCGGCTGCCCCAGGCGCCCAGGTCGGGCGGGCAGATTCCGGTATCGCCGGAGAACATCCTCACATCCTCAAGGCGCACTCCCAGCTCCTCGGCGCATATCATAGCCAGGGTGGTATTGGAGCCCTGGCCCATATCACAGGTGCCGGTATAGACATCAACCTTGCCGTCGATGTTTATCCGCACCACCGCCGCCGAAAAGGCGTAGGGGGTATTAAACCAGTTAAAGATACCGCCGGACATAAAGCCGTAGGCGGAAACGCCGATGCCGTGGTTGGGGGGCAGCTTGCCCTGCTTCTTGATGTGCGCATCAATCTTGTCCAGGCACTGGTGCAGCCCGCAGCTCTGGATAAAGGCCTGGCCAGGAACCTCGTAGTTGGGCGTCATGCCGTTCTTGCGTCTGATTTCAACGGGGTCTATCCCCAGGTCGTCGGCCAGCATGTCAATCTGGGACTCGCCGACAAAGGTAGACTGGGGAGCCCCGAAACCGCGCATAGCGGAGGTAACGGCGGTATTGGTATAGACCCGGTAGCCGTCGTAGCGGTAGTTGGGATACTTATAGGGGAACGAGGAGAAGAAACCGGTCAGGTAGAGAGCGGTAGCCCCCATGGCGGTATAGGCGCCGCCCTCGGTAATAACCCTCACCTCTTTTGCCAGCATGGTGCCGTCCTTCTTGGCTCCCAGCTTGGTGAAATAGTACATGGGGGTGCGGCGCTTGGTAGCGGTGAACTCCTCTTCCCGGGTTAAAACTATCTTTACCGGCCGGCACAGCTTCTGGGAAAGAATGGCGGCGCAGAACTGGGCCGAATCCAGCTCAAACTTGCTGCCGAAACCGCCGCCGGTGTGGCGGTTATGCACCCTGATGTCGCTCTCGCTCATATCCAGCATATCGGCATACAGCCGCTGGATGTAGTATGACGACTGGCTTGAGGTCCACACCTCGAGCTTGCCGTTGTGGCCGAAGCTGGCCACGGCGTCGTGGGTCTCCATGCAGACATGGGCCTGTGATGAGCATTTGAACTTATCTTCGCGGATATGGTCGCACTTCTCAAAGGCCTCGTCGACATCGCCCCACTCAATATGGCGGTTTATATTAATATTAAGCTCAACGCCCTCGTGTATCTGGGGGGCATCCTCTTTAATGGCGTCCATGGGGTCGAAGACGGCCGGTAAAGGCTCGTACTCAACATCGATTAAGTCCAGCGCCTCCTCGGCGGTATCCTCATCGATGGCGGCCACGGCGGCCACGGCGTCGCCGATGTAGCGGACCTTCTCACGGCAGATGATTTCCTCGTCACACAGCTCGGGGAAACGCCGCCAGATGCCCTGCTTACGCCCCAGGGTATCCTTGCCGGTAACCACCGCCTTCACCCCCACCAGCCTTTTGGCCCGGCGGGTGTCAATCTTGAGAATCCTGGCATGGGGGTGGGGGCTCCTCAGGACTTTCCCGTAGAGCATATTAGGCAGCACCACGTCAAAGGTATACTTGCCGCTGCCGGTTACTTTTTCGGTCCCGTCAATGTTATGTACCCGTTTACCGATTACTGAATACTCGCTCATTTCGCCTCCTTATACTCACCCTTAACCACCGCGGTTACGGCGCGGACAATGGCGTTATAGCCGGTACAGCGGCAGATGTTGCCGTCGATACCCTCTTTTATCTCCAACTTGGTGGGCCTGGGGTTTTCGGTGAGCAGTGCCGTAGATGACATCAGCATGCCCGGCGTGCAGAAGCCGCACTGGAAAGCGCCGTGGTCAAGGAATGATTTCTGCAGGGGACTCAGCTCGTTGCCTTTAGCCAGCCCCTCCACGGTCACCACCTCGGCGCCGTTGGCCTGAAGGGCCAGCACCGAGCAGGACTTTACCGACATGCCGTTGAGCATTACCGTGCACGCCCCGCAGGAACTGCTGTTGCAGCCCCGCTTGGTCCCGGTCAGGCCGACGAGGTCTCTCAGCACCTCCACCAGCAGGGTCTTGGGCTTTACGAAAAGCTCGTAAGGCTGGCCGTTAACTTTAAATTTCAGCTGTTTTTTCATATCGTCACTCTCCCTCTTAAGCCTTCTTGGCCCTGGCCAGGGCTTCCTTAGTCATTCTGGGCACCAGAACCTTAACCAGCTCCAGCCGGTACTCATCGGAAGCGTAGATATCGGATATCGGCTCCGCTTCGGTAGCGGCCACCTCACCGGCCTGCTTTAGCAGGGCGTCGGTAATCTTCTTCCCTTTAAGCACTTTTTCCGCCTTCTTGGCTCTTATGGCCGTCGGTGCCGCCGCCCCCAGGGCGATGCGCACGTCCTGGCAGACGCCGTCGCCGGCACCCAGGGTCACGGAAGCGGCCACGCTGGCGGTGGCCAGATCGCTCTCAATCACATTGAACTTGTAATAGGCGGCGCCGGTGCGCGGCGGGGGCGGCGGTATGGTAATCTCGGTAAGCAGTTCACCGTCTTTAAGGTCAACCTCAAAGTAGTCCAGGGAGAAATCCTCCACCGGGATATCCCGGGTGCCCTTGGCGCCGGCCAAGGTCAGGGTGGCGTTAAGGGCAATCAACACCGGCACCGGGTCTCCGGCCGGGTCGCCGTGGCAGATGTTGCCGCCGATGGTGCCCCAGTTGCGGGTCTGAATCGAAGCCAGCCTGGTCTCCATCTCGGCCAGCACCGGGTACTTCTTCTTGATTACCGGTGATTTCTCTACGGTCCGGTGGGTGGTGGTGGCGCCGATTTTCAGCCCGTCTTTGCCGTCCTTGATATAGCTCAGCTCGGCTATGCCCTTGATATCGACCATATACTTGGGGCTTACCAGTCCCTGCCGCATCAATATCAGCAGCGACTGCCCCCCGCAGATTACCTTGCAGTCATCCCCGTACTTGGCCAGCAAGGCAAGGGCTTCTTTCAGTGTCTTTGGGGCAAAATGTTCAAAATCGTTTATCATTAGCCCGACCTCCCAGATTTACTAGCTTTCATCACTTTCAAGCCTCCGTTCTAAAATAACTATTTACCCAGCTCTTCCTCCAGCTTATCCTGCAGGTTCTGGATAAACTGCCCCCCAATCTTATCGACCTTGGCGCGCATGATTCTCTCGCCGAAGGTAGCCAGCCGGCCGACCAGGCTCACGTTGGAGCTGTAGGCAATCTCCACCTTGCCACCGGCAATCTCTTTGATGTCAACGATAGTCTCCTGGGTAAAGGTGCCGGCACCGCCGGCGGCAGAACCCAGCCCCATCGCCTTGACGTGCCTGGGCGGGTCAAGCTCGGTCAGGGTCTGTTTAAAGCTCAGCTTAATGGTGATTGGCCCCACCTTCTGCTTGACTATCCCTTCCCAGGTCCTGTCGTCAACGGCCTCCATCTTCTCCGCGCCGGGGATACAGGAAACCAGGGTTCCGGGAGCAAGCAGAAAATCCCACGTCTGCTGGATAGGCGCCTTCATGGTAAACTTCCCCTCAATTTTCATTTTGGACTACGCCTCCTCTTTTGTTCTTTGGTATCTATGTCAAAAAGGTCAAACTTAAACGGGTCAAGGACTTTAACCCCCTCGACCTCGGGCGGCATCTCAAATTCACTATCGGAGCCCTTCTTTGATTTGACCGGGGCTTTCTCCCCTTTAATCAGGCACCCCCGGTATTTGGAACAGAAACAGAGGTAATAATGCCGTCCCCGGTACACCGGGCACTCTTTGCACGCCACCCCGGAGAAGGGGCACTTCATAATTATCTTAGCCATAAATTTCTTCTCCCATTATAAACCAAACCACCACCAAAATTCTCCCCGCTTCCCATTTTAGCAGAAACGGCGTTTTCAGGGTAACTTGGGGCTCTTCCAGTCCTTCATCGGCCTCATCCACTCCGCCTTCTCCACGAACTCGTCGTGGGCCAGAGGCACCGGCGGGTGGCTGAGGAAGTTGGGGTCAAACTCGTCCTTGACCGCCAGCATCCACTTGTGGTAGTTGGGCCCGTAGGCCGGCCCGGTGAGGTAAAGTGGCTGGTGCGGTCCCAGCAGCGAGGTGTAAAAACGCTTCCTGATATTCTCCTTGGACGTTTCCAGATAGAAGTGGTCAACGCCGTCGGTATTGACGTCGGGGTCCCAGTAGACCAGAAACTCGGAATAGCCCTGGTGGCCCAGCTCAAAGCTCTGGAACCAGCCGGGGTCGCCGTAGTCGGGCATAAGGGGCGGGGTGAATTTCTTCTTCAGCTCGGCGTAGTTCTCACCATGGGGCAGGGCGTGCTCCAGCGTCTCGATGACGTAGTCCACGGAGACATAGCCGCCGCACATCAGCCACATGCCGGCGGAGTCGGCGTTCTTGAACCAGGACTCGTCGGTAGGCCGGGTGCGGCGGGCCTCGCCGCCAATCTCGGTGATAATATCGTTAAGCACCCGCTCCTCGTATTCCATCTGCTCCTCGGAGCCGAACCCGACCAGCAGCACCCGCAGCAGGTGGAAATCCCTGATAGTCTCCTCGCTTTCTTTGGACCAGATATCCCAGTACTCCTCTTTGCAGCTGGCTTTGGCAATGGCCCGCCAGAATATAGGCACTTTGGTAGCGCCGGCCCCTATCTCCGCCCGGGCCATCTCGAACATGGCTTTTTTCATGGATTCTTTGCTGGGCATGGTGAAGTTAATCCACTTAACCCGGTTGACCGGCAGCTGGAGGCTGGTATGGGGTGAGATTCCGGTCGGCTCTAATTTCTCCGGCTGGAAGGGCATTAGCTTTATAGCCATCTTGGTCACTATACCCAGGCACCCCCGGAGCCCGGTAAAGCCCCTCAGCAGCCCGCGCAGGTCGGGCCCCAATCCATCACCCCAGAAGGGGTCGTCCTGCAGCGCCAGCGAGCCCATCTCCACCAGCTCGCCGTCGGGCAAAACCAGCTCGGTGCCCAGTATGCGGCGGTGGGGCAGGCCGATGCGGTAGCTCAGGGGCGACCAGCCGTCGCCCAGCATATTGGCGATGGCGGAACACTGCGAGCCGCCCCCGCCGACGATAATATACATGCCCCGCTTCATCGCCTCCTCCTGGAGCTGGGAGTAGATAACCCCCGACCCCACCACGGCGTAGAGGTGCTTCTCGTCAATCTCGAAGTCGTCCATCCGCTTCAGGTCGATGAGCAGCTCATTCTCAACGTGGCAGTGAGAACGGGGGCCGTACCATCCGGTGCTGTAGGGGACGTAGGGGACTTTATAGCGGTTGCAGACCCTTACTATCTTCTGGACCTCCTCGGTAGTCAGGGGCATGATAACGCAGCCCGGTATCTTGGTCATTACCCGCTCATAGCCTAAGCCGGCCTCATATCCGCCGGGTCCGGACCGGTAACCCTCGCAGACCACCGGGTCGGATGAGATATACTCCCCGCCGACGATAGCCTCCAGGACCTTATAGGCTTCCTTAGATATAGCCATAATTTACCTCCACAAGCCTAGCCTTAGATTGCCGCCAGGATAAGCTCGGAAATATCGTAAACCTTCATATCTTCGCCGGTCTCGCTGGCAACCCTGGTGAAATTATCCTTGCACCAGGGGCAGGTAGCCACGATGGCCTCGGCGCCCACCGTCCTGGCCTCAAAGAGCCTCTGCTCGGCGGCCCAGGCGGCAAAGTCGGGGAAGGCTTCCTGGGTGCCCCGCCCCGCCCCGCAGCAGAAGGCGTTCTCCTTCATCCGTACCATCTCCACCAGCTCCACGCCGGGGATAGCCTTTAAAATATCTCTCGGTTGCTGGTAAACGCCGCCGGAGCCGCGCCGGCGCTCCAGGCCGGGGCTTACCATGCCCCACTTCCCCCGCTCCCCCTTCCAGGGAGTCCAGGGCTCGCTCAGGCGGCTCAGGCTGCAGGAGTCGTGGTAGGTCAGGCGCATATCGACCGGCCTGGTCAGCTTTAAGGCCTCTTTCTTGATTAATTCATCCACCAGCTCGGTCAGGTGCACCACCTTAAAGCCCAATTCGTCGGTAGATATATCAAGCATCTTGGGGTAGTCCACCTTCCACGTGCGGTAGCCCTCGGCGCAGCTGACAAGCAGAGTCTTGGCGCCGGTCTTTCTTACCGCCTCGACATTGCGTCTGGCCAGCTCTCTGGCCTCGTCAATCATCCCGACAGAATAGAGCATATTTCCGCAGCACCACTCGTCGGGCATGAGCATAAAGGGGGTACCGGCGGCATTGAGTATCTTGGCGGTGGCCCGGGCGATTTCGGGGTTGGTATAGGCCGCCGAGCAGCCCACGAAGTAGAGCACATCGGCCTTGGCGGCAACTTTAATATCCTTGGTCAGCCACTTGTTGCGGTTCTGGTGCGGGGAGCCGAAGCGGTTGTGCTTGTCTATTATCTTTTTGGCAGCCTTCTTGTGTTCGGGCATGGGCCCCTTGCCGTCTTTGACCGCCTTTATCCTCAGCGCCTCCAGGGAAAGCTCTATCTCCAGGTCAAGATTGCGCTTGCAGCCGACATCGCAGGCGCCGCAGAGGGTGCAGGCATAGAGCGTCTTGAGCAATTCGTCGGAATACTCCATCCGCCCCTCCAGCATGGCCAGCCCGATTCTCATCTTGCCGTAGGCG
>Ga0315545_1002017_pt1 | contig 18844 bp, 32 predicted proteins | sample SalMarSW160210MG_FD_203096 | JGI IMG/M metagenome (GOLD analysis project Ga0315545, IMG submission 203096) | Salt marsh sediment microbial communities from the Plum Island Ecosystem LTER, Massachusetts, United States - Salt Marsh Sediment SW1602-10 ...
CCAGTATTAACTTACCTGGCTGACCGGAAAGGGATTTTAACCTCAACGCCTTAACATTGAGCAGAAAATCGGTAACGTCTTCCTTGACAAAAGGGATAGCGGAGAATTCATGTTGAATTCCCTCTAGCCTAACCCGGGTCACCGCTGCCCCTGGAAGGTAGCCAAGGAGCACTCTCCTCATAGCATTGCCCAAAGTAACACCAAAGCCTTTTTCCAGTGGCTCGGCTCGGAAGCGTCCAAAGTTATCCCCACTCTCCACACATTCAATCATAGCTATAGCCAGACGAGACAAAATGCTACCTCCCTATCACTCGACTTATCGCGAGTAGTACTCAACTATACTCTGCCCCTCAAATTTAGCCTCAATATCATCAGGAGTAGGCAGAGATAAAACCCGACCAACAAGCTTCTCCCCGTCCAAGCTCAACCAGCTTGGAATAACCTTGCTCTCGATACTGGGAACCATTTGTTGGTAATAGCCGGTTTTGGTGCTCCTTTCCTTCCAACTGATGACATCACCTTCCTTGACCAGAGAGGAAGGTATATCTACTTTGTGGTCATTGAGCATAATATGCCCATGTTGAACTAGCTGACGAGCCTGTGAGCGAGAGTCAGCGAAGCCCAGGCGATAGACCACATTATCCAGCCGCCTTTCCAGCAGCACCAGCAGATTTTCCCCGGTGATGCCTAACTGCCTCTCCGCCTGTCCAAAAAGACGCCGGAACTGCCTTTCCAAGATTCCATAGCTATAGCGGGCTTTCTGCTTCTCTCGAAGTTGCAGCCCACGGTCAGAAAGTCGCCGACGCCGAATGGGCTGTTTCCCCGGCGGCTTCGCCCGCCGCTCCATGGCGCACTTAGGCGTAAAACACCGGCTACCTTTAAGCATTAATTTCTCGCCGCTACGCCGACATAACCGACAAACTGCTGATGCATATCTTGCCATTGGTCTACACCCGCCTCCTCTTACGCGGACGACAACCGTTATGCGGAATTGGCGTTACATCCCTGATGCTGGTAATGGTAAGACCTGAACCCTGGAGGGAACGGATAGCCGCCTCCCGTCCACTGCCCGGTCCCCTAACATAAACCTCTACCTGACGTAAGCCATGCTCCTTGCCTTTTCGCACCGCATCGCGAGCTGCCAATTGAGCAGCATAGGGAGTGCCTTTGCGTGAACCCTTAAACCGGGCGGTGCCTGAGCTTCCCCAGGCAATAACATTCCCCTGGGGGTCAGTGAGGGTCACTATGGTATTATTAAAACTGGATTGGATATAGGCTCTCCCTGCCGGGATGGACTTGCGTTCCCGCCTTCTTACCTTAGTTCGCTTCTTCTGTGCCATTCTACCTCCGCTTTATTATAACCGTTACTTCTTGGTCGTGCCCCGCCGCTGACCCCTGCCAGCTACCGTTTTACGGGGACCACGCTTGGCACGAGCATTGGTTCGGGTTCTTTGCCCCCTGACCGGCAAGCCATGACGATGCCGGCTACCCCGATAGCTACCAATCTCAATAAGGCGCTTGATATTGAGGTCAATCTCCTTCCTCAGCTCCCCCTCAACATTATGCTCCCGGTCAATAATCTCTCGGAGACGATTGACCTCCTCTTCAGCCAGGTCGCTTACCTTAGTATAGGGATCGACGCCAGCCTGCGCCAGAATCCTCTGGCTTAAAGACGAACCAATGCCATAGATATACTGTAGTGAAACCAAAACTTGCTTATTTTTAGGTATATCTACCCCAGCTATACGTGCCATCTACATGCCTCCTTGCCAGAGGTGGCTATCCCTGCCTCTGCCTATGCCTCGGGTTGGAACAGATGACCCTGACCACCCCGCGCCGTTTCACTATCTTGCACTTTTCACATCTAACTTTAACTGAAGCCTTTACTTTCACGAGTTACCCCCCGTATTACTTAAACCGATAGGTAATCCTACCCCGACTCAGGTCATAGGGAGAAAGCTCCACCAGCACCTTGTCGCCGGGTAAGATTCTGATATAATGCAACCTTATCTTACCCGAAATGTGAGCCAGCACCTTATGCCCATCAGGCAACTCAACACGAAACATAGCATTAGGTAGAGGCTCGACTACCGTCCCCTCAACCTCAATAGCCTCCTTCTTAGGCATAGACTCCTTCTCTGTCGGTAAGCACCTCGGCTTCCCCGTCAGTAATGGCAATGGTATGTTCAAAATGGGCGGAAAGGCTGCCATCAGCGGTCAGCACCGTCCAATGGTCATTACCAACCCGGGTACGCCAGTCGCCAGCATTCACCATAGGTTCAAGGGCAAGGGCCATGCCTTTCTCCAATACCGGCCCGATTCCCGGCGAACCAAAGTTTGGTATTTGAGGCTCCTCATGCATCTCACGCCCAATACCATGCCCGGTATACTCACGCACCACTGAATAGCCCCTCGACTCAGCATAGTTTTGAATAGCCGCCGAAATATCCCCCAATCTTGCCCCGGGATGGGCAGCAGCGATGCCAGCTTTCAGGGCACCTTCAGTGGTCTCCATAAGTTCTCTAGCCTTCAGGTCGATTTCCCCCACACCCACCGTAACCGCGGCATCGCCCTGAAAACCCATAAACAACGCTCCCAGGTCAAGGGATACTATATCACCCTCGCCTAAAATTCGCTCGCCGGGAATTCCATGCACTATCTCATCATTGACCGAGACGCAGAGATTAGCCGGGAACCCCCGGTATCCCTTAAACGAAGGTTTAGCTCCCAGTTTCTCCACCTCCCCGGCGGCAATAACATCTAGTTCTTTGGTTTTCATTCCCGGTCTCACCTGCCGACTTAAGATGTTCAGCACCGTGGCTACAATCCTGCCCGCTTGACGCATTATAGCAATCTCCCGCTCCGATTTAATAATTATGCTCATCTCCTATCAACGCTCTCCGCCAAGGGCAGCGGTTATCCTTCTGCCCACCTCAGCCACACTCCCCTCCCCATCTATTTCCACCAGCCTGCCTACCCGACCGTAATAATCAATCAGGGGAGCTGTCTCAGCCGAATAGACCTCCAGCCGCTTCCTGACGCTCTCTTCAGTATCATCAGGGCGCTGGTAAAGCTCGCCGCCGCACTTATCACACTTCCCCCAAACCCTGGGGGGAGAATCGGGGACATGGTATGGCGTCTGGCACTGGCGGCAAATCCAGCGTCCACTCAGCCGCTTCAATAGCTTCTCCTCAGATACCTTAATATACACCACCTTATCTATCGCCTTGCCCTGTTGGGCTAAGGCTTTATCCAGAGCCTCAGCCTGCTCCAGATTGCGGGGGAAGCCGTCAAGGACTGCCCCTCCCTCGCCATCTGGGGCTGAGATACGCTCCAGAACCATCTCTATTGTTATCTGGCTAGGGACCAGCACCCCCTTTTCCATATAAGACTTAGCCTTTATGCCCAACTCAGTTCCCTGCTCCAGCGCCTGCCGAAACAGGTCGCCGGAGGCGATATGAACCAGGTTTAATTTCCGAGCCACATCGGCGGCCTGTGTTCCCTTGCCAGCGCCGGGAGCACCCAGAAAGATAATATACACCTTTATCCCTATTTGATGAAGCCCTCATAGCGCCTCATCACCAGTTGCGCCTCCATCTGCTTCATGGTATCCAGAACCACGCCAACCACAATAAGCATACCCATGCTGGATAGCATTATCACCCGAACATCGGTGACCTCCCGGGCGATAAAGGGCATTACCGCCACTATAGCCAGAAACAAAGCTCCCGCCCAGGTAATACGCTTTATCACCCCATCCAGATATTCCTTGGTATGTGGTCCGGGTCGGATTCCGGGGATAAATCCCCCCTGCCGCTGCAGGGTACTGGGCAAATCCTGCTGCTCAAATATTATCATGGTATAAAAGAAGGCAAAGGCAACCGTCAACAGGAAATACAGTCCCCAGTAAAATAAACCCATAGGCAATGCGGCACTGGGTTGAAACCACTCATAGATAATATTGGCAAAATTCGGCTCAGCCGAATTGGCAAAATAACTGGCCACCACACCGGGGAACATGACCAGCGACATAGCAAAGATAAGGGGTATCATCCCGGCGGTGTTTACCCGCAGTGGTATATGGGTTGAGCCTGACTGCCGATACATACGACCTCCCCGAAACACGCTGCGGGAATACTGGACGGGAATTCGGCGGTGTGCCTCGATAAAATACACTATAAATACTGTAGTGGCTAAGGCAATAAGAATATAAAAGAATAAGCCCCAAAGCTGCCCTCCCCCAGCCAAAAAACTGCTTTGAATCATTTGGGGCAGACCGGCGACAATGCCGGCAAAGATTATTATAGATATGCCGTTACCAATACCATGTTCAGTAATACGCTCGCCCAACCACACCAAGAACATAGTGCCGGCGATTAGTGACATAACCATAGCCGCCATAGGTAATGCCGCAGCACTACCGAGAATACCCTCGTGCTGAAGGTAGACCAGCTGCCCATAGCCGGAAAGACCAGCCAGCGGGACAGTCAGCCAGTGGGTAATACGATTAATCTTGTTTCTACCCGCCTCCCCCTCCTGAGAAAGGGCTCTTAGTTGAGGGATGATAGGCACCAGTAACGTCAGGATAATTGACGACGTGATGTAAGGATAAACCCCCATCGCCGCCACGCTGAAGCGCCTCATGGCACCCCCGCTGAACATATCAAGCATGCCCAGCAATGCATTCTGCTCAAACAGATTCTTTAACGCCTCAAGGTCTACCCCGGGAAGAGGCACATGAGCCACAAAGCGAAAGATTATCAGAATGCCAAGAGTTATAAGAATCCGGCGTCTTAAATCAGGCAGACTGAAGGCATCAATCATTGCCTGCAGCAGTCGTGGTCTAGATGGCGTGGGGCGCATGCCCAACCTCCTCCGCTCTGCCGCCGGCGGCCTCTATCTTGGCTTTAGCCGCCGCCGAGAACTTATTTGCCTTTATCACCAGGGGATGATCCATTTCACCCCCGGCCAGAATCTTAATCGGGCGCCGTAGAGATTTTACCACCCCGGCGGCGACCAATTTCTCCGGCGTTACCTCGCTTCCCGGCTCAAAGATACCAAGCTTGCCCAGATTAACCAGGCTATACTCCGTCCTGAAGGGATTAGTAAAGCCACGCTTTCGCGGCAAGCGCTTGATTAAAGGCAACTGCCCACCTTCAAAGCCAGGGCGCATCTTATAGCCAGCACGAGACTTCTGCCCCTTGCAGCCACGTCCGGAATAGGTACCATGTCCGCTACCATCCCCCCGACCCACTCTCTTCCTTCCTCTCTTAGAGCCAGGGGCTGGGGAGAGTTTTTCCTGTAACATCAGCTCTCTTCCTCCACCCTAATTAGATGCCTCACCTTATCAATCATACCACGGACTGAAGCGCAGTCATTATGAATAGCACTCTGATTTAGCCGATTAAGCCCCAGAGCCTTCAAGGTTCTCCTCTGACCCTGGGCATAGCCAATGCCACTCTTAATCAAGGTGATACGTAACTTAGCCACCGACTAACCCCTCCTCTTCCTCAACCCTAGGCGCTACCTTGCGTCGGGCTAACCCCTCTTTTAGCTCTTTAAGCTGGCTAAGGGCAAGCATAGTAGCCTTGGCCGTGTTAATCCGATTAGGACTACCCAGCGACTTGGTGAGAATGTCCTTGATGCCGGCGGCTTCCACCACCGCCCGGATGCTACCCCCGGCGATGATGCCCGTGCCCGGGGCTGCCGGCTTCAGCAAGACCTTAGCCGCGCCAAATTTAACCATTATTTTATAAGGGATAGTAGTCCCGGCCAAAGGCACTTTTAGCAGGTTCTTCCTAGCGATAGCGCCCGCCTTGTTAATCGCTTCGGGCACACTGTTAGCCTTGCCCACGCCAATGCCCACGTGTCCCTCGCCGTCGCCGGTCACCGATAAGGCGCTAAAGCGGAGGCGTTTGCCTCCCTTCACCACTTTAGTCACCCGATTGATGTACACCAGCTTGTCAGTCAGCGTCAATTCTGTTGGGTCTATTCTGCTTATGGGTTCTTTCACTTGAGCTAAAACTACCCCCTCAAAGAGTCTTTGACTCGAAGAGTCTTCGACTCAAAACTTCAATCCCGCCTGCCGAGCCGCCTCGGCTAGGGCTTTAACCCGGCCATGATACTTATATCCACCACGGTCGAAAACCACCTGGTTTATCCCGTTACTTAATGCTCGCTTAGCCACCAGAGCACCAACCAGCCCAGCCCTAGCTGACTTGGCTTTGCTGTCTGAATTACCTTTTATCTCCTCATCCAGGGTTGAAGCCGCCGCCAGCGTGTGCCCCCTCAAGTCATCGATAACCTGAGCGTAAATATGGTTCAGGCTACGAAAAACACAAAGTCGTGGGCTGGAGGCAGTGCCGGCTACCCTGGCCCTGACTCTGGCGTGTCTCCTTTTACGAGCTGCTCTTGGCTCACCTTTAACCATCATGTCCTCTGACCTATAGCCTTACCGGCCTTGCCTGCCTTAAGACGGACTAGCTCTCCGGCATATCTAATACCCTTGCCCTTATAAGCGTCGGGCGGACGAATAGCCCGAATTTCGGCTGCCATCTCGCCCACCGCCTCCTTGTCAATGCCGCTAATCTTGATGTGATTACTTCCCTCCACATCCAGGGAGACCCCGGGTAAGGGTGTTACCTCCACCGGATGCGAAAATCCAATACGAAGCATCAGCTTATCCCCGCTTTTTTCCGCCCGATAGCCCACTCCAACTATCTCAAGCTCCTTCTTAAAGCCATCGGTGACCCCCCCCACCATATTAGCCAAAAGACTCCGTGTCAGTCCATGCAGGGAACGATGCTCCCTGCTATCGCTAGGTCGCGACACGGTCAGGATATTATTATCCAGGGCAATGCTCATATCTGGGTTGAAGCGACGACGAAGCTCCCCTTTAGGACCGGTCACCGTGACCACATCTTTTTCGATACTCACCTTTACCCCCGGTGGCACCGGTATCGGCATCAGCCCCACCCTAGACATTTATATCACCTCGAGACTTATTTACCATACATAGCATAGAAGTTCACCACCAATCCCCTCGCTCCAGGCCTGCTGCCCAGTCATTAAACCCTTAGATGTAGAAATAATAGCGATGCCCAAACCACCATAAACGCGAGATATCTCATCATGCCCCACATATACCCTCAGCCCAGGCTTACTAACCCGTTCCAACCCAGCAAGGAGTGGCTGATTTTTATCATCATATTTGAGAAGGAGCTTAATCGCCCGGTGGGGCTTGCCCTTAAGCACCTCATAATCAACGATGAAACCCTCCTTTTTAAGGATTCTGGCAATAGACAGCTTCATCCTTGAGGCTGGAACCAGCACAAAATCATGCCTGGCCATAACGGCATTGCGTATCCTGGTTAACATATCGGCTATTGGGTCAGAAACAGTCATATCTACTTCACCAGCTTGATTTTCTCACTCCGGGAATCTGCCCGGCAAGGGCTAACTTGCGAAAACAAATACGGCATAAGCCAAACTTACGAATATAGGCTCTAGGTCGACCACACAGGTAACAGCGATTATGCTGCTGCACCTTATATTTGGCCGGTCGCTTAGACTTTTCAACTTTTGACTTCTTAGCCATCTACTTCAGTCCTTGACAAAAGGCATGCCCAGTAATTCCAGCAGGTGCCTGCCTTCCTCGTCTGTATTAGCCGTAGTGCCAATTGATACCTCCAGTCCCCGCACCTTGTCTACCTTATCGTAATCTACCTCGGGGAAGACGAGCTGTTCCTTAAGCCCCAGGGTATAGTTGCCCCGCCCATCAAAGGAGTTCCGGGAAACCCCGTGGAACTCACGCATCCGGGGCAAGGCAATATTTACCAGCTTGTCAAAAAAGTGATACATGCGCTCCCCCCGCAGGGTTACCTTCAGTCCGATGGTCATCCCCGACCTTAACCTGAAGGAGGCGATGGATTTCTTGGCCCGGGTGATAATCGGGTGTTGCCCCGAAATATCGGCTAAATCTTTCTCCGCCGCCTCCAGAGCCTTAGCATCCTGAATCGCCTCGCCCAAGCCGATATTAAGCACAATCTTGTCCAGACGCGGCACCTGCATTATATTCTTATACCCGTAACGCTCCATCAGGCCGGGAACGACCTCCTCTTTATACTTCTCCTTAAGTCTTGACATTTAATCAATTACCTCACCGCAAGAGCGGCAGAACCTGACCTTCCTGCCATCAGCCAGGAAGCGGAAACCAACCCGAGCCGGATGATTGCACTTACCACACAGCAGCATAACATTTGACACGTGAATTGGCGCCTCCCGCTCGATTATACCTGCCTGCCTCACTGCCCCCCTGGCCCGGCTATGCTTTTTGACAAAGTTGATGCCTTCTACCAGCAGCCGTTCCTTCTTGGGGTAAGCAAAGCGCACCTTGCCCTTCTTGCCCCTGTCCTTGCCGGCAATAACCAGCACCGTATCGTTCTTTCTGATATTCATTCTGCCTCACAAGACCTCAGGTGCCAGAGATATAATCTTGGTGAAATTCTTGTCTCTCAGCTCCCTGGCTACAGGTCCAAATATTCTCGTTCCCTTAGGGTTATTCTTATCGGTGAGGATGACCGCCGCATTCTCATCAAACCTGATAAAAGAGCCATCAGGGCGCCGATATGGCTGGGCACAGCGAATAATAACCGCCCTGACCACCTCTCCCTTCTTCACCACCCCCCTTGGGGTTGCCTTTTTTACCGAAGCCACAATAACGTCACCCACTCGGGCATATCTCTTCCTGGTGCCACCTAAAACGTTAATACACATAATCTCTTTGGCACCGGTATTGTCGGCTGCTTTAATTCTAGAATAGGCTTGAATCATATCACTCTAGGCCGAAGTCTCTTCCTTGGTTTTTCCCTCAGGTTTAACCTCGGCTACCTCTTCCTTGGCTTTTTTCTCAGGTTTAACCTCGGCTACCTCTTCCTTGGCTTTTTTCTCAGGTTTAACCTCGGCTACCTCTTCCCGGGTTATTTCCTCAGGCGAAATCTCCACCACCTCTCCCCTGGTTATTATCTCAGCCACCCGCCACCGCTTCTCCCGGGACAGGGGACGGGTCTCCACAATCCTCACCTTGTCTCCCACCCGGCACTCATTTTTCTCATCATGAGCCTTATACTTGACCACCCTCTTGATGGTCTTCTTATACAACGGGTGACGCTTGGGACTTTCCACCGCCACCACCACCGTCTTATCCATCCCATCGCTCACCACCTGACCATGCCTGATTTTACGCTTGCTTTCCACAGACATCACCTTATACCTAGCTCTCTTTCACTGATTATGGTCTTAAGCTTAGCAATCTCCTTTTTAACCCTGGAAATCTCGTGCTGGTTTACCAACTGCTTGGTAGCCGAGCGAAAGCGAAGGTTAAACAGCTCTTGATGGGTTTCCTCCAGTTGCTTTTTCAATGCTTCATTGCCTAAAGCTCGAATCTCCTCAATCTTCACCTTGAGTCAACCCCCTGCTGAATCGCTGCCAACGGCTACGCGGGTTTCCCTGGCCACAAATCTGGTATTTATTGGGAGCTTATGCGAAGCCAGGCGCATCGCCCCCTTAGCTACTTCCTCGCTAACTCCCCCCATTTCAAATAGCATTCTGCCTGGTTTAACCACCGCCACCCAATGGTCAGGGGCACCTTTGCCCCCACCCATACGGGTCTCAGCCGGCTTCTTGGTCACCGGTTTATCAGGGAAGACACGAACCCACACGTTGCCACCACGGCGAATGTAACGAGTGATGGCACGCCGCGCCGCTTCAATCTGTCGGCTGGTAACCCAGGCAGATTCCAGCGCCTGCAACCCGAAATCGCCAAAGTCAACACTATTCCCCGCCTGGGCTTGACCCCGGCGGTGTCCTTTATGACTCTTGCGGTACTTCACCCGCTTGGGCTGTAGCATCTGTCTCCTCTTTTCCCTCAGTTACCGGCGGTTTCGCCTTGGTGGTTTTCCTTGTCCTCCGCTTTGGAGTTTTCTTCTCCGCCTCTGGAGCCTTCTTCTCCGCTTTTATAGCTTTCTCCTTCGGCTTGGCTTCTGGAGCCTTTTCCTTAGCCTCCGGAGCTTTCTCTTTCACCTTCGCTTTTGGAGCTTCCTTCTTCGGCTTCGCTTTTGGAGTCTCCTTCTTAGCCTCCGGAGCTTTTTCCTCCGGCTTTGCCTCTGCCACTGCTTCCGCCTTCTCCTCAGCTAGCGGTGCCACCGGTTCAGCCGGTTTTTCCTCCGCTTCTGAAGTAGCCGGGGGCTTTGTCTTCACCCCGCCCACGGCTGCAGGTTCGGCAGGTGCTTCCTCAACCTCCAGTCTACTAGGCTCAGGAAGAATATCACCCCGATAAATCCAGACCTTCACTCCAATCCGACCCAGGGTGGTACGCGCCTCAGTAAGCCCGTAATCAATATCAGCCCGCAGCGTATGCAATGGTACTTGCCCCTGATGCATAACCTCACGGCGAGCTATCTCAGTACCACCCAGTCTACCGGCACAACTGATTCTCATTCCCTTAGCCCCCGCCTGCATGGTGCGAAACATTGCCTGCTTCATCGCCCGGCGGAAAGCAACACGATGTTCAATCTGCTCAGCCACCGCCCTGGCTACCAAATAGGCATCGAGTTCAGGCTGCTGAATCTCCAGAATGCTCAATTGAATCCTCTTCCCGATAAGGCTCTCAAGAAGAGCCCTCATTTCATCAACTCGCTGCCCCCCTCGCCCGATGACGACGCCAGGCCGGGCGGTATGGATGGTTATTGATACCTTATTCGCCTGGCGCTCAATCTCCACCAGAGAGACACCGGCTTCAGCATATCCGGATTCAATAGCCTGCCGAAGCTTCAGGTCTTCATGCAAAAAGTCGCCATAGCTCTTCTCGGCATACCATTTGGCCTGCCAATTGCGTATGACTCCAAGTCTAAAGCCTAAAGGATGAACCTTATGACCCAATTAACCCTCCTGCTCGGCAACAACGACCGTTATATGGCTAGAACGCTTAAGAATAGGGGTGGCTCGCCCCCGTGCCCGCGGGCGATACCTCTTCAGGGTTCTCGCCTCATCAGCAAAGATGCCGACAATCCTCAAGCCTGCCGGGTCCATCTGAAAGTTGTTCTCAGCATTAGCCGCCGCTGATTTCACCACCTTGGCTACCACCCGAGCCGACGGTGTCGGGGCAAACTTGAGCAGGGTTAGCGCCTCCTCCACTTTCTTGCCCCGCACCATGTTCACCAGTGGGCGCACCTTACGTGGTGATATGCCGGTATCTTTAGCTATTGCTCTCACTTCCATAGCTATACCCTACGGTCTTTTCCTAATCTGGGTAGTTTTCTCCCCTCTGGAGGTATGCCCCCTGAAGGTTCGGGATGAGGCAAACTCGCCCAACTTGTGCCCTACCATATTCTCAGTGATGAAGATGGGCACATGCCTTCTGCCATCATGAACGCCGATGGTAAACCCCACCATCTGGGGCAGGATAGTAGACCAGCGCGACCAGGTCCTTATCACTGTTTTCTCCCCGGAGCTGCTCAGTGCCTCGACCTTCTTCAGCAGTTTGGCATCAACGGCTGGACCTTTCTTAGTTGACCTTGACATTTGGTCACTTCCCCCTACGCTTGACAATCATCTTATCTGAAGCCTTTGATTTGCGAGTTCTATAGCCCAAGGCTGGCTTACCCCAGGGTGTTTTAGGTCCGGGCAAGCCTATCGGGGCTCTACCCTCCCCACCACCATGAGGATGGTCACGGGGGTTCATCGCCGAGCCCCTCACCGTAGGTCGCCAGCCCAACCACCGTTTACGGCCTGCCTTACCCAAATTAATACTCCGATGGTCAACATTTCCTACCTGCCCGATAGTAGCCAGACAATCTCTACTGATACGCCGCACCTCACCGGAGGGCAACCGGACCAGGGCATATTCGCCCTCCTTAGCCATTAGCTGGGCGGCGGCTCCGGCACTTCGCACCAATTGCCCGCCTCTGCCCACCTCCATCTCAATATTGTGTATCAATGTCCCGGTGGGAATTAGTTTTAGTGGCAGGGCATTCCCCGGTTTCACCTCGGCATCGTCGCCTGACTTTATGCCGTCACCAACACTAAGTCCTGAGGGGGCAAGAATATAGCGCTTATCCCCATCAGCATAGTAAATGAGAGCAATACGAGCCGAGCGGTTGGGGTCGTATTCAATGGTAGCCACTTTGCCCGGGACGCCAAGCTTACCACGCTTAAAGTCTAGTAAGCGCAGCCGGCGCTTGGCTCCGCCGCCGCGGTGGCGAACCGTTATTTTCCCCTGATTACTACGTCCAGCCCTCCCCTTGCGGGGCGAGAGCAGCGACTTCTCCGGCTTGGTTTTGGTTATCTCCTCAAAGGTGGAGCCGCTCATACCCCGCCTACCGGGTGAGGTTGGACGATATTGCTTTAATGGCACTTAGACCCCCTCAAACAGTTCTATCTTGTCGCCGGGTTTCAAAGTAACAATCGCCTTTTTCCAGGAAGGGCTCATCACCCACCTTCCCCGCAGCCTCCGCTCCTTACCCGGCACTGTCATCACATTAACCTGTATCACACCAACATTAAACGCCTTCTCCACCGCCTGTCTAATCTGTTCCTTATTAGCCCCTTCGGCTACCTCAAAGACATATTTGCCCTGAGGAGCCTGAATGGCGGTATTCTTCTCCGTTATCAACGGGCGGCGCAATACCTCATACAGATGCATTGCCGCCTCCCCAAATCTTTTCTGCCTGGCGCACCGCAGCCTCAGTCATCAATAACGCCTTATAGGAAAGGATGTCAACCACATTGAGTATATTGGCCGGCATGGTCTTAATCCCCCCCAGGTTGCGAGCCGACTTGATTACATTTTCCTCCGGCTTACCGGTAACAATAAGGGCCGAGGAGTCCACCTCCAGCGCCGCCAGAACCCCGGCCATCTCTTTGGTCTTGGGCTGTTTGAACTTCAGCTCTTCTACAACCTTTAGCTCTTCATCCCTTGCCTTAGCCGATAGGACACACCTTATTGCCAGCTGGTGCATCTTTTTCGGCATTGCCTGGCGGTAGTCCCTCGGCTTAGGCCCAAAAGTGACACCACCTCCCCGCCTTATTGGCGACTTTTTGCTGCCAGCCCTAGCCATCCCGGTATGTTTCTGCCGGAACAGCTTTCGGGTGCTGCCGACAACCTCGCCGCGGGTTTTGGTGCTAGCTGTTCCCTGGCGGGCGTTTGCCCGCTGCCTCACCAGCGCCTGGTGCACCACCGCCTCATTAAACGGCACAGCAAAAACGCTGTCACTTATCTCAATATTTTTAACCACTTCGCCTTTAAGGCTATAAACCGGGACTTCCACTAGCTTACTTCCCCTCCAATTTCTCTATCAGCACCAGCCCATTCTTGGCGCCGGGAACAGCTCCCCTAACCAGCAACAGGTTGCGCTCCGGGTCGGCTTTATATACCTCCAGATGACGAACCGTCACCCGGCTATTGCCCATATGTCCTGCCATACGCTTACCTTTAAATACCCGGCCCGGGCTGGTGGTAGCTCCTATAGAGCCAGGGGCGCGGTGGCGGTCAGACTGCCCATGGGTCTTGGGTCCGCCGGCAAAATGATGTCGTTTTACCACCCCGGCAAAGCCCTTGCCCTTGGAGACGCCGGTAACATCAACCAGGTCGCCCTCCTTGAACAGTCCAACATCAACCTTATCTCCCACCTTAATCGCCTCAGTATCAGCCACCCTGAATTCCCGAAGGTACTCAAACTGCCCCAGCTCCTTGAGATGTCCCTTCTGAGGGGAGTTGAGCCGTTTGGCTTGGCCAAAGCCAAGCTGGGCGGCATTATATCCTTCCTTGTCGGTAGTTTTAATCTGGGTCACAACGCAGGGACCAGCCTCAATGGCAGTTACCGCCTCCGCCTTGCCCTTGTCCCCGAATACCTGCCCCATGCCCAGCTTTTTGCCGATTATACCTTGAACCATATCTTCAAACCTTATAACTTAATATCTATTTCCACCCCTGCCGGTAGATTCAGGCTGCTCAAGGCGTCTATGGTCTTAGACGTCATCTCTACAATATCAATAAGACGCTTGTGGGTCCGAATCTCAAACTGCTCCTGCGAGTCCTTATCTATAAACGGGGAGCGGATAACGCTGAACTTCTGAATGCGGGTGGGTAGTGGCACCGGTCCAACAACCACTGCCCCCGTCCGCTCCACGGCGGCTACAATCTGCTCTACGGACAGGTCAAGAATCTTGTGGTCATAACTCTTTAGCTTAATACGAATCTTCTGCTTCGGCATATTAAAACCTCTTCTACCCGACCACAGCCTTACCGGTTATCTGGTCTGCCAGTTCGGCTGGCAGCTCCTCATAGTGATAGAACTCCAGGGAATAGGCACCCCTGCCCTGGGTTAATGACCTTAAGTTCGTGGCATAGCCAAAGGTCTCAGCTAAGGGTATAAGGGCGCGAATAACCGCCATCTCGTCACGCATCCCGATAGACTCAATATGTCCTCGCCTTGAATTAAGGTCTCCCATTATATCACCAAGAAACGGCTCCGGTGCAACTATTTCCAGCTTCATAATTGGCTCCAGAAGGATGGGCTTGGCTTTCATAACGCCATTCCGTAGCGCCATTGAGCCTGCCATCCTAAAAGCTATTTCTGAAGAGTCAACCTCGTGATAGCTACCATCATAAAGGGTTGCCTTAACATCAACTACGGGATAGCCAGCCACCACGCCGGTCTCCATAGCCTCCTTAATGCCAACCTCGGCGGCCAGAATATACTGCTTGGGAATAGCCGCACCTTTAATACGGTCGACAAACTGAAAGCCACTGCCACGCTCCATAGGCTCAAGACGGATAATGACATGCCCATACTGGCCGTGCCCTCCGGTCTGCCGAATGAATCTCCCCTCCACCTCGGTGGGCACAGTAATAGTCTCCTTATAAGCAACCTTGGGCTTACTTACCTTTGCCTCCACTCCAAATTCACTAACTAATCTGCTCACCAAGAATTCCAGGTGAAGCTCGCCCATACCCGAAATAATTGTCTGCCCCGCCTCCTGGTCGTAATTCACCCTGAAAGTAGGGTCTTCCTCGGTGAGCCTTCGCAGGGCTCCCCCCAGTTTATCCTGGTCAGCCCTGGTTCTGGGCTCAACGGCAACCGAGAGCACAGGTTCAGGAAAGCGGATAGGTTCCAGAAGCACCGGCTGAGAGTAATGGCACAGGGTATCGCCGGTGAAGGTATTTTTAAGCCCTAAGGTAGCTACGATAGCTCCGGTGCCTACCTCGTCTACCTCCTCCCGGTGATTGGCGTGCATTCGCAGCAGACGCCCGATGCGCTCTCTCTTGCCCCGGGTGGAGTTTAAGACCTGTGTCCCTACTTTCACCGTGCCCGAATATACTCTAAAATAGACCAGCCTGCCGACAAAGGGGTCGGAGACCACCTTGAAAGCCAGCGCTGAAAACGGAGCATCGTCCTTGGGGGGGCGGGCAACCTCGCCTCCGACCCTGGTATCAATAGCCCTTACCGGCGGCATATCCAGCGGGGAGGGGAGGTAGTTCACAATAGCATCAAGTAAGGGGCGAACACCCTTGTTCCTCTGGGCACTGCCGCAAAGAACAGGCACCCCTTTTACCGCCAGGGTTACCCTTCTCAGGGCTTGCCTTAAATCGGAGGGGGTAATACTGCTCCCCTCAAGATAAAGCGCCAGAATCTGGTCATCGCTTTCGGCCAATTTCTCAATCAGGGCTTGACGAAACTGATTGCATCTTGCCTGCTCAGATTCCGGAATAGCCACCTCTGCCGGCGGCAAATCAGGTTTACCATCAAAACGCCAAGCCTTGTTCTCCACCAGGTCAATGATGCCCTGATATGAGGCTTCACTGCCTAGAGGGAGTTGCACAAGCAGGGGCTTGGCATGTAATCGCTCTTCAATCATAGATACAGTGCGGTCGAAGTCGGCGCCAATTCGGTCCATCTTATTGATGAAGCAAATCCGGGACACATTATATCTATCAGCCTGATGCCATACCGTCTCTGACTGAGCCTCAACCCCAGCCACAGCATCGAAAACCACCACCCCACCATCCAGCACTCTAAGGCTGCGCTCCACCTCGGCGGTAAAATCCACATGCCCCGGGGTATCAATGATATTGATGCGGTGGTCCTGCCAATAACAGGTAGTAGCCGCCGCGGTGATAGTGATGCCGCGCCTCCTCTCCTCCTCCATCCAATCCATCACAGCTGTGCCTTCATCCACCTCACCAATCTTATAGGTACGGCCGGTATAATATAGTATTCTCTCAGTGATGGTGGTCTTACCAGCATCAATATGAGCGATAATAGCAATATTCCGTATTCGGTCTAATGGGAAACTCCTGGGCATAGTCCTCTCCTCACCACCTGTAGTGGGCAAAGGCTCTATTAGCCTCAGCCATTCTATGGGTATCCTCACGCTTCTTTACAGTTACCCCTTCCCCCCGCGAGGCATCACTGAGTTCAGCCGCCAGCTTCTCCGCCATAGATTTGCCGGCTCTGGCCTGGGCTGAGCTTACCAGCCAGCGCAAAGCCAGAGACAGACTGCGCTCAGGACGGACTTCCACCGGCACCTGATAGGTGGCACCCCCAACCCGTCGTGGCTTAACCTCAAGCTGAGGGGTAGCATTCTTCACCGCCTGTTCTAAAACAGTAACCGGCTCTTTTGCCCCCTGCTGCTCCATAATCTTAAGGGCACCATAGACTATTCCCTCAGCCAGGCTCTTTTTGCCCCATATCATCACCTTGTTAATCAACCTGGCTACGGTTTCATTGTGGTATTTAGCATCAGGGGGTATCTCTCTTCTTATAGCTCGAGCTCGCCTTGGCATTTCTATCTCCTAAACCTCAGCACCCTCTTCAGTAACTGCAGTGGCCGTAGGAGGAGCAACTGTCACGCCTTTAGACCGCTTACTTCCATACTTACTGCGGCCCTGACGGCGGTTAGCCACCCCACTGGCATCAAGGGCACCGCGAATGATGTGATAACGCACGCCGGGCAGGTCCTTCACCCGCCCACCGCGGATGAGAACCACCGAGTGCTCCTGAAGCTCATGCCCCTCACCGGGGATATAAGCGGTTACCTCTATGCCATTAGTCAGCCGCACCCTAGCTATTTTGCGCAGCGCCGAATTGGGCTTCTTGGGGGTAGTGGTCTTAACCTGAACACAAACCCCCCGCTTCTGGGGAGAGCCCTTACCCTGCACCATCCTGTTCTTGAGCGCATTATAGCTGAGGAGCAATGCTGGCGCCTTGGTCTTCTTGACCGCCCGCTTGCGCCCTTTACGGACAAGCTGATTAACCGTGGGCACTTTCTTCCTCCTATACTCACACAATTTAAATGGATGAGCCGTAGCTCATCCATTACAAGCCAAAGTCAACGGTTGAGCCTTAAGATTTCAACCCATCAACTCTCTGCCGAATTAGCTAGCGTCAACCTGTTATATTACCACAGCTATAGACTAGCTGTCAACAAATTATTACCATAATGCGTCAATTATGCTTGACAAAGTCGATGCGTTATGCTAACATTTTAATCAATGAATAGGATTTATACATAACCAAAGGTATTGGTGATTAAAACCAAGCGAACGGCTTGGTGATTTATCGCCAAGCCGTTTAGTTATGTGTAAAGCACATTAACAATTGAATACTAAAGGGCTAATATCAAATCTGAAGCAGGTCAAGCGGGAAAAGGCACATGGTGGATGCCTTGGTATCAAGGGCCGATGAAGGGCGTAGCAAGACTGCGAAAAGCCTCGGTGAGCTGCCGAGCAAGCTTAGCCGGGGATACCCGAATGGGGCAACCCACTTAGGTAAAACCTGAGTACCCCCAGCTGAACACATAGGCTGGGAGGAGGCAAGCAGGGGAAGTGAAACATCTCAGTACCCTGAGGAAAAGAAATCAAACGAGATTCCCTGAGTAGTGGCGAACGAAAGGGGAAGAGCCCAAACCCGGTAAGCCTAACGGCGTCAGGGCTTATGTTTATCGGGGGTTGTAAGGCAGGCAGGACCGAACCTGAAATAGGTCAAGGAGTTACAAACTGAACCCTAGTTGAAGGTCTCTGGAAAGGGCAACCATAGAGGGTGACAGTCCCGTAAACGAAAAGGGGAAGCTCCTTGTCTGTACTTAAGTACCACGGGACACGAGAAATCTTGTGGGAATCTGCCCTGACCACAGGGCAAGGCTAAATACCCTTGATGACCGATAGTGAACAAGTACCGTGAGGGAAAGGTGAAAAGAACCCCAGAAGGGGAGTGAAATAGAACCTGAAACCGTGTGCCTACAAGCAGTCGGAGGAGCGTAAGCTCTGACGGCGTGCCTATTGAAGAATGAGCCGGTGAGTTGATCTGTGTGGCTGGTTAAGTCCCTTGAGGGATGGAGCCAAAGCGAAAGCGAGTCCTAATAGGGCGCTGGGGCAACCCGAGTCGCATGGATCAGACCCGAAGCCGGGTGAGCTACCCATGGCCAGGGTGAAGCTTCGATAAAATCGAAGTGGAGGCCCGAACTGGTCAGTGATGCAAAACTGTCAGATGAGCTGTGGGTAGGGGTGAAATGCCAACCGAACCCGGTGATAGCTGGTTCTCCCCGAAATGCATTGAGGTGCAGCCTCAGGTTTTAGTTAATGGAGGTAGGGCTCTGGATGGACTAGGGGGAAAGTATCTTACCAACTCCAACCAAACCACGAATGCCATTAACCTCAAGCCTGGGAGTGAGACTGCGGGGGATAAGCTCCGTAGTCGAGAGGGAAACAGCCCAGACCATCAGCTAAGGTCCCTAAGAACGGACTAAGTGGGCAAGGAAGTAGGACTGCCCAGACAGCCAGGAGGTT
>Ga0315545_1002020_pt1 | contig 18821 bp, 7 predicted proteins | sample SalMarSW160210MG_FD_203096 | JGI IMG/M metagenome (GOLD analysis project Ga0315545, IMG submission 203096) | Salt marsh sediment microbial communities from the Plum Island Ecosystem LTER, Massachusetts, United States - Salt Marsh Sediment SW1602-10 ...
GGACAGAAGAGTCGTGGTTACGCAGCAACCTAAGGCATCAGCCCTGCAAATTGGGGAGCAATTATTTCAAGCCGACCGTCCTATAATCGAATACAGAAGACGCAGGCAGGGACTGATGGAAAAGGCTCGCCAATAATTTGGTAGGAAGACGGCCTCAGGATTTCCGATTTCCAGGGACACCATACCAATCAGGCCTACTACAAATCAGGTATTATGCCCCCAGAACGCTAGGTGAGAAAGGGACTAATTCTCGGAAGGGGATTGCACAATATAGCGTTATGTTACTTGGGGTAATTTGCACTTAGGAACCTGCTCAATCTGCAGGTGATGACGCCATTGTTTTATTCGGACTGAAGTTGCGAGTGTTTAGTAACATGTTCCAAGCTATTGTATGCATTTTGCCTTAGGATTCTTAGCTTTTCTTTAAGCAGCGCTGCATCACCTTCAGTGATAGATAACATCACCTTGTCAACAATTTCCTGCGCTACCAGCATAGCTTGATTGCTAACTTCCCGCCCCTTATTAGTCAGCTTGATGTTCACAAGTCTCTTGTCGTTGCTATTGCGCTCAGTGGTGACCAGTCCATCTCGCTTCATACGGCTGACTAACGCCGTTATATTGTGCCGCTCAGTACTAGTCCATCTCGCTATCTCAGAAGGCATCATGCCCACGCTATTGATAGCCAGGGCTTTCAGAATTATTAACTGACTTATCGACAGACGTGTTTCTCTGTACAGAGCGGTGTCTATATATTTCAGCATTGCCTGTGCCGTCTGCACGAGTAGTATAAATGTACTCAGTATATTATTCTCGTGGTCAATCTCTATCAATCTGGTCATATCTGCTGGTACCTCGCTAAATAAATTTTGTGGGACAAGCAAGAGAATATCATAGGTCAATTCTAAGGTTGCTGTCAACACGACAGAAAGTGTGTGTATTTAGGGGTTGACAATTCACAAACGAACTGTTAAACTACAACAACTTGCTCACATGTGAATTGATGTATTTAAACTAGGCAAAAGGCACTGGGTGTTTTGGGCGCTGAGGAAATAATCAAGAGCAGCGGAAATACTAAGTAAAGGTAGTGGCCGCTGCCTTTTTTTTGTCGAAGCCAGAGGTGGTTTGCTCTGGTTATAAATTTTGGGACACCTAGCTAAAGTAAGTAAATTGAATAATAGGAGGATGCACAATGGTAAGGTTTAAAAGGATCTTTGGCGTAATAATCATTATGGCGCTACTACTAATGAGTAGTGCCACGTTCGTAACCCAACTGGCAACCGCTGACGACGGAGGGGGTGAGCCAGAAGAAAGCGCCCCCTGCGAGGCATGCGGGATGGAGTTTGAGGCTGTGCCGATAGAAGAGGTCGAGCCCGAAGAGGACACCGGCGGTCTAGTGTCGCTTGGGCCAGTTCACATGGTGTTAGAAGACCTGGTGCTAATTAACCAGGGTGAGCCAGCAGGGGAAACCGCGCCTCTTCCAACCGGCTGGCAGACCATAATTAGCGACGGCTTTGAAGGAGCCTACCCCGGCGTTTGGGATATTTATGTCGGCCCCGCTGACGCCTACTGGGGTTGGGATGATGTCAATCCCTTCACCGGTTCATATAGCGCCTTCTGTGCCAAATATGGAACCGAAAGCGTCGTTCCTGGTGAAAATTATCCCGACAATATGTATACCTGGATGGACTACGGGCCGTTCAGCCTGGCTGACGCCACTGACGCCACGCTGGACTACTGGCTGTGGCTGGACGCAGAGTACGAATGGGACTATTTCTCTTGTATGGCGTCTATTGATGGAGTAAATTTTTATGGTAGTGGCTGGACCGGATATTCAGGTGGTTGGGTAGCTGAGTCGTTCGATCTCACCACTGTCCCTACCTTGGGCGACCTGTGCGGTCAGTCTCAGGTATGGATAACTTTTGGATTCGAGAGCGACGGAATCAATATCGGTGACTACCAGGGTGCTCTTATTGATGATGTCGTGTTGCAGAAGTATGTGGGTGACGTCCAATTTGACTTAGAAGCAGTTGAGGTCTACCTCAGCACCCAGGCCGGCGATACGGCCAAGGAGCATGTGGTAAGTGAGCCCGCCGTTGGCCAGGCGGTTTACTTCCATTTCAAGTGGAACTGCATTGGCTCGGGGACTACCCCCAGCTTCCGCAATAATATAAATCTTGATGGAACGCCGTTCGGCTATGTGGAGGGAACGGCTGAGGGTGGTAATAGTTACACCAGCTGGTGTACCAGTCCCTGGCTAGCTACCGCTGGCGCCCATACCGTAACCGGTGTACTTGATGTCAACGATGATGTCCCAGAATCAAACGAGGCTAATAACGAGGCAGCAAAAAGCTGGGGTGGTGAAGCCACCTGGACCTTCATGGTCTACTTGGACGGAGATAATAATCTGGAGAATGTGTACATCGTCAATTTCAATTTCATGGAATACGCTGCCGACAATCCAGATGTCAATGTCATCGTTCAGTTTGACCGCATTTCCGGCTATGACAGCTCAAACGGTGACTGGACCACCACCAGAAGATACGAAGTGAAGTACGATACCGATATTAACAATTTTGCTACCTACACCGCGGGCGTGGACTATTGGGATTTGGGTGAACTCAATATGTCTGACCCCAGTACTTTGAGTGATTTCGTGTCGTGGGCAAAAAGCAATTACCCGGCTGAACACTACTGCCTGGTACCATCTAATCATGGTGGTGGCTGGGAACCGCTAAGTGCGGGGCAACGGGTACCTACCGGCATACTGTGGGATGATACCAGCGGGGACTACATGTCCACTGCTGAGTTGGGTAGTGCCCTGAGCTCGGCTACCTCAGGCGGTACGGAAAAACTCGATGTGCTATTCCTCGATGCCTGCCTGGAGCAGATGATTGAGGTCGGCTATCAGGTCAAGGACTACAGCCAGTATCTGGTGGCTTCGGAGTATATTGGCTGGGCTCCCGGGCCATATCATACTTATATCTATTCCATCACTTCGACCACGACAGCGCCACAACTGGCAACAGCCATCGTCAATGAGTATCATCTCGGCCTTGAGGGCTCGATGTATGCTCACACGATGTCGGCTACCGACTTGTCTCAATATGGTCTGGCATCGGTAGTAGACGATTTTGCCCAGGCATTGACCGCCGGATTGCCAACCTACCAGACGGAGATAGAGAGTTCGCGGGACGCCTGCCAGAAATTTTACCTGGACTCGTATATTGACCTGTACCATTTCGCCTTCTTGATTGACCAGAACATAGCCGATGCCACGATTCAAACTGCCGCCCAGGCTGTCATGACGGAGGTGAACAACGCTGTAATCGCTGAGGCACATGAGAACGGAAGCGGAGGTGATTATTACCAACTGGACGATGCTCATGGAATTTCAATCTACTTCCCGGCTTCTGAAGGCGATTCTGGCTACAGTAATTACAATGATGGCAACCTGACCTTCGTTGCCGACAAAGGGTGGGATGAATTCCTCACCGCTTTCTTTAACCCGGGAGCAGGTGAGGTGAACATCAGCCTGCAGCCGTCAACCAAGAATGTGGGGGTCGGTGAGGTATTTGACATTATTATTCAAGCTGAGGCTGGCGACCAGCCAGTTTCCGGAATATCTGCCTTTATAGATTTCGACCCCGCTTGCCTGGAAGTTCAGTCAGTCACACCAGGGACTACCCTCTCTACGGTACTTCAAAATACCTATGATAACATTGCCGGAATCATAGACTATAGCGCAGGCAAGCTCGGTGAACCCTTCCCTACCGGCACCTTTACCGTGGCCATAGTCCAATTTAAGGCGCTAACCGAAACAGACCCAAGCACTGCTATTGACTTTTCTACTACTGGCCCTCGAGAGACAGCAGCAGACTATGCTGGGAGTGACGTTACTGGCACAATAACCGGTGGGACGGTAAGTATAACTCTGGATGCCCCCGTATTCCTTGACCCTGCTTCCAGTGAAAATATATGTATAGGTCAAACCTTTAGTCTGGAAATTAAGGCCGATGTTGATGATGAGCAGCCGGTGAGCGGGGTTCAAGCGTTTATTGATTTTGACCCTGCCTACTTAGAAGTCCAATCAGTCACACCAGGCCCTGCCCTCCCCACGGTGGTTCAGAATATCTATAATAACTCCGCCGGCACTATAGACTACAGTGCCGGCAAGCTGGGTGAGCCCTTCCCCACCGGCACCTTTACTGTAGCCACTATTGAATTCAAGGCGCTAGCCGAAACGAGTAGCACCACTGCTGTTACTTTCTCTTTTGCTGGTTCGAGGAAGACTATTGTAGATTTCGGTGGGAATCCGATTCCGGGAACCCATGGTGATGCCACCGTAGAGATAATTCCTGGAGCCTTAGTTGATTTATCAGCAGTCCTTCAGGGTGGTTCCCGCCCCGATGAAGGCTGGGAAGTCCCTATTACCATTAAATTCTTCAGCCCGGGAGCCGATGTCATGACTGACACCCCGGTTGAACAGTTTGACCTTACTACCACCAAGTCCGGCAGTACGGCTATCTGCCAGTGCACCGGCGTCATGCCTGACACCTATGACATCACTGCGGTGAGCGAGCATACCTTGATAAACGTTAAGAGGGATGTGGTTATATCCACTCCGTCTACAGCAGTGGATATGGGCACATTGCTTGAGGGCAATGCCAATGATGACATCATAATCAACATCAGTGATTTTGGTATTCTGGCGGTATCATATATGAAGATGGATGGGGAACCCGGCTATGACGCCAGGGCTGACTTTGACCGCAATGGAATAATAAATATCTCCGACTTCGGCTTGCTGGCGGTTAATTATATGAAGATATCGCCGATTGATGTCTCGGGATAATAAATTCTAGGAGGATAAAATGAGCGAGAGGTTTATGAGAGCTAAACACGTATTGCTTGCCGTGGTCACCGTTCTGGCAATGGTGGCGATGTCAACTCCACAATCGACAATGGCAGGGGATGTGGGAGTTGTTGTCGACCTTGTCCTTTTGCCCTCCAGCCAGATAGTGGACGTAGATGACATCTTTGATGTTACCATCCAAGCGCAGTGTAATGGACAGGATGTCTCGACAATAGCTGCCTTCATTGATTTTAACCCTGCTTATTTAGAAGTCCAATCAGTCACGCCAGGCACTACCCTCCCAACGTTGGTTCAAAATATCTATGATAACACTGCCGGTACCATAGACTACGGCGCCGGCAAGCTTGGCGAGCCTTTCCCCATCGGCACTTTTACCGTGGCCACCGTATCTTTCAAAGCGCTGGGCCTGACAGCCAGCACCCCTATCAGCTTTTCAACCGCATTCCCTAGAACAACAGACGCAGATTACGGAGGTACATCGAAGCTTGATGAGCTTTTCGGGGCTACGGTGACTATCGGAGTTGTAAACATGCCGCCCGTGCTTTCCAACGGGCAGGTAAACCCAGACCCGGGCTATGTTATCACCGACTTCACCTATTCGGTAACCTACACCGATGATGATAACGATGCCCCGATATCCATCACGGTGACTATTGATAGTGACACTCCTCAAGGTATGACCGAGGTTAACCCAGCAGATACAGTTTATACCGATGGCAAGGACTACGAGTACACTACCAGCGGGCTTGACAAAGGCAGCCACACCTTCCAATTTGCTGCTAGCGATGGTGCAGACGATGCTACTGGCGATACTGGAAGCCACGATGGACCTACTGTACAAAACAGCCCGCCTAGTTCTCCGGTAGTAGACGTAACCCCAGACTCACCGGTAACTACAAATGACCTGGTATGTACCATCACCACCCCAAGCACCGACCCTGATGCTGGTGATACTATAACCTACTCATATGCCTGGTATAAGAACGATGTGCTCCAGGCCGCACTGACTACCAACACGGTTGATTCAACCAACACCGCCAAAGATGAAGTATGGAAGTGTGTGGTTACCCCCAACGATGGCACTGCAGACGGGCCAACCGATGAGGACCAGGTAACCATACAAAACACCCCACCAATGCTATCTGATGGTACAGTAAGCCCGCCATCGGGCGATGTCACCACCGACTTCACCTATTCGGTAACCTATACCGATGATGATAACGATCCACCTGCCTCACCAACGGTATCCATTGATGGCGGTGGCCCTATAGATATGACTGAGGTTAACCCAGCAGATACAGTTTATACCGATGGTAAGGACTATGAGTACACTACCAGTGGGCTTGACAAAGGCAGCCACACCTTCCAATTTGCCGCCAGCGATAGCTTTGATACTGCCACTGGCGATACTGGCGTCCATACCGGACCCGGGGTAGACAATACAGCACCTGTATTATCCGCCGGGCAGGTAAATCCAGACCCGGGCTATGTCACCACCGACTTCACCTATTCGGTAACCTATACTGATGATGATAACGATGCCCCGATGTCCATCACGGTGACTATTGATAGTGACACTCCACAAGGTATGACCGAGATTAACCCAGGAGATACAAATTACAGCGATGGTAAGGACTATGAGTACACCACTAGCGGGCTGGCAAAGGACATTGCCCACACCTATCAGTTTGCCGCCAGCGATGGTGTAGGCGATGCTACCGGCGATACTGGTGTCCATGATGGACCTACTGTACAAAACAGCCCGCCAACAGCTCCGGTAATAGACGTAACCCCTGATTCACCACTAACTACAGATGACCTGATATGTACCATCGCCACCCCCAGCACCGACCCTGACGCTGGTGATACTATAACCTACTCATATGCCTGGCATAAGGACGATGTGCTCCAGGGCGCGCTGACTACCGATACTGTTACCTCAGTCAACATCGCCAAAGATGAAGTATGGAAGTGTGTGGTCACCCCCAACGATGGCACTGCAGACGGGCCAACCGATGAGGACCAGGTTACTATCGGCAACACTGCACCCACAGCCCCGGTAGTAGATGTCACCCCAGACTCACCGGTAACTACAGATAACCTGGTATGTACCATCACCACCCCCAGCACCGACCCTGATGCTGGTGATACTATAACCTACTCATATGCCTGGTATAAGGACGATGTGCTCCAGGACACGCTGACTACCAATACTGTTACCTCAATCAACACCGCCAAAGATGAAGTATGGAAGTGTGTGGTTACCCCCAACGATGGCACTGCAGACGGGCCAACCGATGAGGATGAGGTAACTATCCTTAATTGCCCGCCAGTGGCTAATGCCGGGGCTGACCAAATGGCGCTCATAGGTACAAACGTTACCCTCGACGGAAGCGGTAGCTTAGACGCAGATGATGACCCGCTCGATTACTCCTGGACACAAACAGGTGGCGCCAATGTTACCCTATCCGACCCAACAGCAGTGAATGCCACATTCACCCCAACGGTGGCTGACACATATACGTTCAGCCTGGTGGTATATGATGGAATCGATTATAGCCCGGCTGATACAACTGTTATCACAATTAAGGCATCAAACATAGCGCCTGTCCTTTCTGATGGCGCGGTAAGCCCTACTTCCGGTCGTACCTCCACCACATTTACCTACTCCGTGGTTTATACCGATGATGACAATGATCCTCCTATGTCTATAACCGTTAGTATTGACGGCGGGGTCCCTCAAGGCATGAACGTCAGGTCAGGAGGAGATGGTAATTACACCAACAGTGAAATCTATGAATATGGTGTTACTGGTACTGCCCTTGGTATAGGCAGTCATACCTTCCAGTTTGCTGCCAGCGATGGCATTGCAGATGCCACTGGTGATATTGACATCCACGCCGGGCCTACTGTAAGTTCAGGTGGTGGTGGAGATGGTGGTGGCGGCGGTGGCGGCGGACTTGACACTAGGGCCCCTGTCATTTCCGGTATTGAATGTTCCGATTGCACTAAGACCAGCATAACCATTAAATGGAGAACCGGTGAGCGCGGCACTAGCCGGGTAGAGTACTGGGCCAGCGAGCACATTTTCTCGCCCCTCGACGAAAGCCTGGTTCGCTCCCACGAAATTGAGCTTACCAATCTGAAACCTTGCTGTGACTATCACTTCCGGGTCATTTCCGAGGATAGTGCTGGTAATTTGGCGATATCTGAAGAGAAAGACTTTACCACCCTGGGAACGCCAGCCACTTTTACTATTAGCGCCCTGTCTATATCTCCAGCCGAAGTTCAGGTTGGCGAAAGCATAACTATAACTGCCCTGGTTACCAACACCGGTGATGCTGCCGGCACTTATGAAGCAACCCTTAAGATAGACGATGTGGCAGTAGCTACTAAGAGTGTCACTCTAGCTTGTGGTGCCAGCGAGGAGGTAACCTTTACCACTTCCAAGGATGTTGCCGGAACCTATACGGTATCCATTGATGATCAGTCAAGTACGGTAATAGTCACAGCCTTCACCATCGGTGCTCTTGACATATCTCCCGCCGAGGTTAATGCTGGAGGAGATATAAACGTAAGTGCCTTGATTACCAACACGGGTAACGTTACCGGTACCTATGAAGCAATTCTTAAGATAGACAACGAAGTGGTAGCTACCCAAAATGTTACTATAGCTGGTGGTGCCAGCGAACAAGTAGCCTTTACCATCTCTCAGGATGTTGCCGGGACCTATGCTATAGACCTTAATGGTCTACCGGGTACGTTTGTGGTCAAGGAAGGACCTAACTGGTGGCTTATCGGGGGCATCATTGCTGGTGTAGTAGTGGCTGCATTGCTGGTGCTCTACTTCCGTGTTTGGCGAAAGCGTCGTGTGTAGAAAGCCAGAGGCATATTAAGTAATGTAGGTAGAGTGCGGCGAATTTATATTTTTCTAGTTAGTATATTGGTGACAGCAGCGCTGGCACTGATGGCAGCTCTAGTCCCACAGCCATCAATGGGGGCGGAGGATGTGGGGGCTGTTGTCGACCTTGTCCTTTTGCCCTCCAGCCAGACAGTGGGCATAGATGACATCTTTGATGTTGCCATCCAAGCGCAGTGCAACGGGCAGGATGTCACGGGAATAGCTGCCTTTATTGATTTTGACCCTAATTATCTTGAAGTTCAATCAGTTACAGATGGCGGCACTCTTACTGACTTTGTGGTATCAGATTACGATAATGTTGCTGGAACCATAGACTATAATGCTGGGACATTTACTCAGCCATTGCCTTCTGGTACCTTCAACGTAGCCACCATCAAATTCAAGGCTGTAAACCCGGATGGTAACATCCCGCTCAACTTTAGCGCCACTTTCCCAAGGGAGAGCTATGCCGATTTCGGTGGTGATTCGAAACTGAGCGGGCTGTATGGAACGACAATTACCATCGTAGGGGAATCGACTCCAGACAATGATAATACGTCGTCCGAACTTCCGCCTGATAACCCTGAAGAACCGGACGCAGATTCTAATAGCCTGCCTGGTGAAAATGAGAATACGTTACCATTGCCGCCTCCGTCACAATCCACCCTGCTACCTAACCCCCAATCTCAAGAAACCCTGCCCCCGATTACCGATAGTATAGATTGGTATATTCCAGTTAGTATCATTATCGGGCTGTTTATAATCGGCATACTCGTCGTCCTCATGCGGCAGCGGTCTAATAGATAATGGATGGTTAATAGAAGGTGCCTATTCTCAGGATTATAGCTCTAAAACACGATGTTAGATTCAAGTCACTGCTCTAAAGAAGTCTAATTCTAGGAAAAGGAGGAATTATGAAACATTGGTTTGCAGAACACAGGCCTGTTAGATTAATGATGATTATCGTTATAGTTGGCATTGTCGGTCTAGGAGCAGTATGGGGCATAGATGTGTTGAGGAATCGTATTGATTCGGGAGTGGCTACGGGGACAAATGATAACGGCATATTTTTCCTGGCCAGGCCAGTCATGGCTGCTGACTCAACCTTTCTCGACGAGGAAGCCGGTATTGCAGCCTATACCAATCTGGGCACGGCGATAGATTTATCTCTAGCCAGGACTGGATTTAAGACGATAGAACAGGAAACTGCCGACTATATAATTGGTTCTATAGCCCTACCCGACCTTCCCGAAACCGAGGACGTGCACTGCTTCGTTCACAGCGATGGTTGGATTGTCACCTACTATCTAGCTGCAGAGCCAGCCAGCAAGATTATCGGCTGGGTATATTCATTGCCGGGAAACCTAATCACCAAACTAGATATTGGCATAGACGAGATGTGCAATACCCTGGCGACAGTAGCTGGAGATATAAGCTACTACCATTTCCATTATCCACTTGCCAATCGTCTGATAGTAATCACGGATTGTGCTACCAGTACGGATCCGGACAGCTTCAACTTGAAAATTCCCGACGATTTTACCATCTATGAACGGTCATGGTCTCATTATGCAGTTATAAATTGTGGTAGCTATACAGAGGACTCATATTTCACGCTAAATGGAAATGAAATAGATCACCTTACTGATCCTGGAGGGACACATCAAGGAACGCTAACTTTTGGCCAGCTTGGTCCTGATATATTCCATACTGCTACTGTAGACACCGATTATTTTTACAACAGTTGTACTCAGGCTTGTATCGGCATCGTGCTGGTCTATTTCGAGCCTTAGGCCGCTGCGCTAATAATGGCTAGTGGAGTGGCTAATTCTTGATGCCTGAACAATATTGCGGTTTGAAGCAAAGGAAGATAGCAAGTTGAATGGCTCGCATAGAATTAGGTGTATCGTTCTCTTAGCCACCATACTAGCGCTACTGTTTAGCCAGCTCTTCCCCAGCTATGTCGCAGCCCAAACATCGAACTGGGACATCGTCGTTGATACCTCGATAAACGAAGGAGCCGTCACCGGAACCCTATCCAACGTCCACCATGGAATAGAAGAGGTATCCGGAGATATAGTCTTGGATAACAACACCGCCCTCTGGTGGAAAATTTATCTAACCGAGATACCGGAAGCCATGATTGACGTTGATACCAGTGGGCTTTTCTTTGACGAGGTTGAGAATAAGTATTATTTCTATCTGGCTCCTCTAGGTAGTTCTGACTCAGATGCTCTCCCCACCCTGCCACCTTCGGTCACTTTTCACCAGGCTGATTCGGGACTGTTCTTCTTCGCCGACCGAACGATTGAATCCGGTTACGGAGCTTTGACCTTGCAGGTAGCCGAGATAGCGCTAATTGCGATAACCGGTAGCGGTGTTCCCACTTCAGCTGTAGGCCTGATTCTGGATACTCTTAATGCCCCGCCATTCCTGACGATTGCGGAAGGCCTGGCAGAAACCCCGGTTAATTTCTGGAAGGTTGTTGAGGGGCTGGGAAGTATCGCCCACAATGGATTGGCACTCAGCCAGCTTCAATACATTCTCACTCACCTCGGTGTCAGTATGACAATTTCCCAAATACAGCAAATTTTTGTTTTCTGGTCTATATTACAAGAACTAAGGATTATATATGATACTCTCACTTGTCCGGTTGCCGATAATATCATATTCCAGGTAGTGGAGAGCGGTGATGAGCCGATTATTGCGGATATCGACTGCACTCCATCATCAGGAGGGGTCCCGCTTGGCGTTGATTTCGATGCCTCTGATTCATATTCCCCTCAATACCCCATTGTATCTTACGACTGGGATTTCGGAGATGGCGAATCCGGGGCCGGCATAACGGAAACCCATACCTACTATCAGGCCGGTGAATATCCCGTTACCCTTACTATTATTGATGATCATGGTAGGAAAAGCATAGCTAGTAGGGTGATTATCGTATGGCCAACTGGAATCCAGGTTACCGCGGGGGCAGAGCAGTTTAATCTCGTCTTTGAGGCTGAAGAATCCCCAAGTATCGTATCCTATAGCTGGGATTTTGGGGATGGCAACCAGTCTAATAATAGAATCACCAGTAACACTTATTCTAGTCCCGGTGAATACATCGTCAGTCTCAGCCTGGGTCTCGATACAGCGGATGCCACGCAGGACTGGGTTCCCTGGATAGGGAGGGACGTAATCAAAGTATTCCTCCAGACAGATTCTTCACCTGCTGGCTGGTCTTTTACTGTCGATGGATACGATGACGCCCCTGATACAATTACGGTGGATGGCATTATTGTCGAGGATGCTGATGAGGTCTGGACAAACACGCTTGTCGCATCAACCGATCTGGACCTGATAGCCCAGGCTGTAACACCACGCATAATATCGGAGTACGGAGATAGCTTGTCTACCCTTGGTTTGGTGAGCTCTGATGATCTGGATGGGGTTGCGCTTGCGGTATCACCACGCATCACCTTTGAGTACGCCGACTCAGCAGCTACGTTGATGCTAATAGACTCCGCGGAACTTTCCCAGGTTGCCTTAGAGGTGACACCCCGTATTATTGCTGAGTATTCTGATAGCATATGCCATTCTGACCTGCAATACCCGGTTGGTTTCGATCAATCCGCTGCTTCAGTGAATCCCCGAATCATTGTCGAATACACTGATGCGATTTTTGGTACTATAATGATCGCCCCGAACATTGATTCTGAGGCTATGGTGGACATCTCGGTAGTGCTCCAGGGTGGGTCTCGCCCACCTGAGGGCTGGGAAGTTCCTATCACCATTAAATTCTTCAGCCCGGGAGCCGATGTCATGACCGATACCCCAATTTATGAATTTCACCTTACTACCACAAAATCAGACAATACTGCGACTTGCCAGTGCATCGGTATCATGCCTGGCACCTATGACGTAACTGCGAAGGTTACTAGTTGTCCCCAATGTGGTGACGGGCCCTGCACACTAATGAATGTTAGGCGGGCCGTAGCTATTTCTGCACCATCCGCAGCAGTAAACATGGGTACTCTCCTCGCTGGTGATGCTAATTGCGATGGCATAATCAACATCAGCGATTTTGGCATTCTGGCAGTATCATATATGAAGGCGGAGGGAGAACCCGGCTATGACTGCAGGGCTGACTTTGACTGCAATGGAATAATAAACATTTCTGATTTTGGCTTGCTGGCGGTCAATTACATGAAGATGTCGCCGGTTGATATCTCGGGATGAACTACCCAGCAAGATAGAATAGAAGAGAATAAGTAACACCAGAGAGAGTAGTTATTCAGATTTCCTTTGAAGAGGGAGGCATATGTGCATGCCTGGTGTTTGTCGAAGTATAAGGGTAAATATAAAAGAGTGAATAAGAGAGGTACGGCGATGAAGAAAGGCAAATTGATAGGCAGAATCCTAGGGATTGCACTTGTCGGTGTGATGATAGGAGCAATGCCCGGGGTGTTGGCAAGCATTGGAAGTGCATCAGAAGAAGTAATTACTGTCGAAGACACTGATCCAGGCTTCAGTAAATATGGGACAGCATCTTATTGGTGGGAAGACTGGGTGGGTGGCGATCACATGTACTATACTTACAATGGATACAACACGGTAGATAACTACGCCAAATGGACGCCTTCCCTGCCTTCTGCAGGGATATACCCCGTATATGTTTGGATCCCAGCCAACCACGCTACTACAACCAACGCTATCTACACTATTCATCATAATGGACAGGATGACACCCGGTATGTGCGGCAGAGTGATCATAGTTACTGGATTCTCTTAGGATACTTCTACTTCTCTGCATCGGGAAATGAATATGTTAAGTTAGTTGACATGACCTATGAGAGTTCCGCCTCGAAACAGGTCGGCTTCGACGCAGTGAGATGGGTAAAACGGGAATTTGATTTGCCGCAATATGTGAACGGAATTGACGTATCCCATTGGCAAGGAACGATAAATTGGGTACAAGTATACAATGAGGGTTTTAGGTTTGCGTTTGCCAAAGCTACACAAGGCACAGGGATCTTGGATGGGAATTTCATGACAAACATGAACAATGGAAGAAATGCTGGAATGTTTATGGGTGCGTATCATTATGCTACTCCGGACAGTAGTACTGCTGCAGATCAAGCAAATTACTTCGTTGACCAGGCTGGAGAATACATTACGGCGGGATACCTCAGACCTGCTTTAGATCTAGAGGAGACTGGAGGACTTGGTCAGGCAGTTCTCTCGCAATGGGTTAACAACTTTATGAGTACTGTGAAGAGCAGGACAGGTGTTGAACCTATCTTGTATACATCTCCCTCCTTTGCCAATGATAATCTTGACGTCACTGTGGTAAATGAATATGACCTTTGGATTGCACACTGGAGAACAGATTTGAATCCCAGCACCGGGGGATGGGATCATTGGGATTTTTGGCAACATACCATAGGTGCAAAAGGATCTGTTCCGGGCATCAATGCAGAGATAGATTGGGATAGATTTAATGGAGATATATCCAAATTGCAGCAGGATTTTGTAATTGGTCAGCCACCCGTTTATCCAAAACCGACCATAAGCGCAAGCGAATATCAGACAGAAATAGATGTGGGCGAAACCGACTGGGTGAAGTTCACATTAAGGAATGACGGAACGGAATATACTGACTGGTGGGGTATTCAGGTTAGAGTCGGTGACGGTCTGGAGCTAGTTGAACACTCATCATACCCCTGGAGTCAAGGGAATATGTGCAACGGTAAAGCTGCCGAGTGGTATAAGGAGAATGATCTTGGGGTAGGGGCCTCAGATTACATCATCGTCGGCATCAAAGGGAAGACTGTCAGTAATTATGAGTCAGTATGGTATACCGCCTGGATGCATGACCCCGATGAACAGCCAGAATGGATACAATATTCGCACCCCGTCAGAAGTGTCCCCTGTGACCGTGATTACGCCGAGTATGGGGTCGAAGTTACACCCGCTGACTACGATGAATACTTCTGGTCAGTCACCCCTTATACCTATGACAGCGATTCCGATGGATTTAATGACTCGGTGACCCTGGAGATGGATGTCGATACTACGGGGGACTATGTTGATGTTACTGTCATAGGCGACTTATATGACCTAAATGGGACTTGGGTGGACGAAGACTCTGCGACCTGGAACATCTATGGTGCCGCTATTGAATATGGCTACCTAGACCTAACTAACTACGGATCAATTGCAGGAGACTGCACCTACTACCTCGACCTCTACGATGAAAATGGAAATTATGAGGATGACTGGGTTGGCTCTGTCTACCTCTACCCCGTCGGATATGTTGCGCAACCGCCGGAGGTGACCACTCATCCTGCCACCGATGTTACCTCGACTTCAGCCACTCTGCATGGCTACCTAGATAGCCTGGGCGACTATAATAGAGTAGCATGTACACCTGAACCGCCCGAATTTTCCTTGACTAAAGATTATTGTGTACCGACGGAGGCTACCATCTCTGTGGAAGCAGCCATAGGTGATAGGTATGTTGAGTACTGGGAGCATGTCACTGATGGTGGTATTTGCGTAAAGAATGATTACGTGTTGATACACAGGGATATTGATAGTAACGAAATCATCAATTATGAGAAGAACTGGAGAGAAGTGGAATTTACTAGTGGACCTATTGCGCCCTTTGAACCACCAGGTGGAGAGTATTTCTGGAAAAGAGCTGTGGCTTTTCTTGATAGCGGCGACTGTGGTTATTTCTACACTATGAGTGAGTTGCAGGAGTATCCATTAGTCTGTTGGGAGGTTAGATACACTGACGGAACAACAACAATGTATGATCTGGATGGGAACGAAATTGGATGCGGAATTCCGGCACCATCTAAAGGCTTTTCACTCTCCGGCTATTACGATTCCTCGTTGCCTGACGGATGGATAAACTGGAGGTTAAATGCTGATGAATGGTTTCAGGAATGGAATCTCTCAACCGCTAGTCTTCCTCTGCCAACGCCGACCATAATATCTTCATATGTGAGTGACCCGGATTACCAATTCTACTATGCATTAGCACATGGTGGATCGTGGTATTTTCAGGCCGATAACGAGGGGAGCTATTACTATGGATCAGATGCTGCCGATGATATGGAGAACAGACCTCCAATGATATTTGCCTTCCTCGGTCACTGTGAAGGTATGACGGATATTGAACCCGGCACATTTTCCTACGAATTCAGGAAGGGAAGCATGGTAGACACTGTAACAGTTGGATATAGTGGAATGTCGGACTGCCCTGGTTGGTCAGACTCGCTGGAATGGCAAGATTACATGTTTCAGAAGATGGACGAGGGCTATACAATGAGGGACGCATTTGACTTAGCTTCAGCACAATATCCACTGATAGCTGATTGCGTCGTATTTGTTGGAGACCCAGATCTAACAGTACCCCCCATTTATGTGTCCTTTGAGTGGTGGACGGACCCTGCGCACAAGAATGAGACATTTTGCCGGCCGATGTACGCAACCGGTCCCTTTAACGAGGGCCTGACTGGACTGATACCAGGTACCACCTACTACTTCCAGGCGAAGGCGGTGGCTGATGGTGTAACCGTTTATGGTGACGTGCTGAGCTTCTTAACCAGACCTGATGCCCCGATTAGCTTCAGCGCCAGCACGGTCAGCAGTAACCAGATAGATCTATCCTGGACTAAGGGAGCTGGTGCCCAGAAGACGAAGATACAGAAGAAGCAAGGCAGCTACCCAACCAACAGAAATGATGGGACCCAGGTCTATTTCGATACCGGAACAGCTATATCAGACGCGGGGCTAGCCCCGGACACGACTTACTACTACCGTGCCTGGTCATACGTCCAGGCTGGCGAAGAGCAATGGTCGGACAACTGTGCTGAAGATTTTTCTACCACAATGTCAGGGGTAACTATACCAGTGGTAACAACCAGTGCTGCCACCCTGGTAGAGGAGACCACAGCCACTCTTAACGGGGCAGTAAGCGACGATGGCGGCGAAGCCTGCCAGTACCGCTTTGGTTATAGCACCACCCCAGGAGGACCTTACACCCACACTACCTGGAGCGTAGACACCAAAACCACTGGCCAGTCCTTCAGTCAAGCTCTTCTCAGCCTTAATAAGGGGACCAAGTACTACTTCATAGCCCAGGCGAAAAACAGCGCCGGGACTGGTAGTGGCTCCGAGCTAAGTTTCTTAACCAAGCCTGATGCCCCGATCAGCTTCAGCGCCAGCACGGTCAGTAGCACCCAGATAGATCTATCCTGGACTAAGGGAGCTGGGGCACAGAAGACAAAGATTCAGAGGAAGCAAGGTAGTTATCCAGCGAATAAGGACGACGGCACTCAGGTCTATTTCGATACCGGAACAGCCAAGTCAGACACGGAACTAGCCCCAGGCACGACCTACTATTACCGTGCCTGGTCTTATGTCTCAGGTAGTGAGGAGAAGTGGTCGGACAACTGTGCTGAAGATTTTGCTACCACAGCGTCGGGGACAACTCCGCCGACGGTAAGCAATAATGGTGGAGCCACAGACATCACCTCTAATTCAGCCAGGCTAAATGGTGAAGTAACATCAACTGGTGGTGAGAATCCCACGGTATATATCTACTGGGGAGATAATGATGGTGGAACTACCCCTGCCAGTTGGGAGCATCAGGAAAACCTGGGAACTAAAGGGGCAGGGACTTTCTCTACAGATGTCAGTGGTCTAGCCCCCGAAACTAAATATTACTACAGATGCTACGCCACTAATTTAGCTGGAAACGACTGGGCAGACAACACCGAGTCCTTCGATACTGTTGCTGCTAGTGAGGTGAACATCAGCTTACAGCCGGCAACCGAGCATGTGGGGGTCGGTGAGGTATTTGACCTTATTATTCAAGCTGAGGCTGGTGACCAGCCAGTTTCCGGAATATCTGCCTTTATTGACTTTGACCCCGCTTATTTAGAAGTTGTAGATGCTGACGCTGAGACAGGCGGAATCCAGATCACACCTGGCTCTACTCTAACTATGGTGATGCTAAATGAAGCTGATAATTCCATAGGAACCATAGACTATAGCGCGGGCAAGCTTGGTGAACCCTTCCCCACCGGCACCTTTACCGTTGCCACAATTCAATTTAGGGCCCTGGCCCAGACCAGCCCGATTACCTCCATTATCTTTTCTACCGATTTCCCCAGAGAGACAGTAGTAGACTACAGTGGGAATGACGTCACCGGCACACTAACCGGTGGGACGGTCTGTATCTCTGAGGCTACGGTTGATATCTCGGTAGTGCTTCAGGGTGGTTCTCGCCCGCCCGAAGGCTGGGAGGTGCCTATCACTATCAAATTCTTCAGCCCGGGAGCCGATGTCATGACTGACTCCCCGGTTGCACAGTTTGACCTTACTACTACCAAGTCCGGCAGTACGGCTACCTGCCAGTGCACTGTTGCGCCTGGTACTTATGACGTCACCGTGGTAAGTGAACACACCTTGATAAATGTTAAGAGGGATGTGGTTATCTCCACTCCGTCTACAGCGGTGGATATGGGTACCCTACTTGAGGGCAATGCCAATGACGACAACATAATCAACATCAGCGATTTTGGCATTCTGGCGGTATCATTCATGTGTACAGAGGGGGAACCCGGCTATGACCCCAGGGCTGACTTTGACCGCAACGGAATAATAAATATCTCTGACTTTGGCTTGCTGGCGGTTAATTATATGAAGATGTCGCCGTTTGATGTCTCGGGATGAACTATACAAGAAGATAGAATAGAATAAGCAATAATGGCGAGGACAGTACTCAGAAGAAAGACTTAGTGTGTGTTAACGCCCCGGTTCTCTGTCAAATAGCCGTTCATTTTGTTTAACGATAGCCAATTTTGAATTTACTAATTTGTGGTCAAAATAGCTTATTTCATTAATTAGGTTACAATAGAGGCAATTATTGGGCAACAAAAGCCTGTTTTGTTACCTCGCTACACCGACCATCGTTTAGTTCAATCTGCTAAACTCGCAGAGCAGACGATTTTAGTACATCTCGCGGCATCCTCGGCTTGACCTTAC
>Ga0315545_1002021_pt1 | contig 18818 bp, 17 predicted proteins | sample SalMarSW160210MG_FD_203096 | JGI IMG/M metagenome (GOLD analysis project Ga0315545, IMG submission 203096) | Salt marsh sediment microbial communities from the Plum Island Ecosystem LTER, Massachusetts, United States - Salt Marsh Sediment SW1602-10 ...
ACAGAGTGGTTTCGTGCAGGACCGTCACCATCGGGCTCGTCGATCAGGCTCTCGTGCACCCCAGAGAAGTGTTCTCCGATGCAGTAAAGGAAAAGGCCTCAAAGATTATCGTTGCGCATAACCACCCTGCAGGAGGTCTTTTTCCAAGTGATGAAGATATTTCCGTGACTCGGAACCTGAACCGGGCAGGGGAACTGCTCGGGATCGCTCTCCTGGATCATCTCATTATCGGCGGCGACGGCTATTTCAGCTTCAGGGAAGAAGGCCTCCTGTAGAGCCGGGCTCTTTGTTTTGACTTTTGAGTGTGCGGACGATATCATGTGTACATGCCGGACTTCAAGTTGCGGGCACCGTACCGACCGAAGGGGGACCAGAGCAAAGCTGTTGAGGAGCTTTCCGCAGGGGTGATGGCGGGTGAACGCGCGCAGACACTTCTCGGGGTCACCGGTTCGGGAAAGACCTATACAATGGCGGCGGTGATCGAGAAAATAAACAGGCCCACGCTCGTCATCTCCCACAACAAGACGCTTGCCGCACAGCTGTACCGTGAGTTCAAGGATTTTTTCCCGGGGAATGCGGTCGAGTATTTTGTCAGCTATTACGACTATTATCAGCCCGAGGCCTACCTTCCCGCGACGGACACGTTTATCGAGAAGGATTTTTCCATCAATGACGAGATCGACAGGATGAGGCTTGCTGCGACCTCGTCGCTCATGGAGAGAGATGACGTCATTGTGGTCGCAACAGTGTCATGCATCTATGGAGTGGGAAATCCGAGGGTGTACAGGAGGATGCGTCTGCAGCTGGAACGGGGAAAGGAATACGAGCGTGACTCTGTACTCAGGAAGCTCGTGGATATCCAGTACAGCAGAAACGATTACGATTTCAAGCGGTCGACTTTCCGGGTAAGGGGGGATGTCATAGAGATATTTCCTAGCTATGCGCAGTACAGCCTGCGGGCTGAATTTTTCGGCGATGAGCTGGAGAATATTTCCGTTTTCAATCCGCTCACAGGTGCGGTCATTGAGGAAAGAGAAAGCGTCATCGTGTACCCTGCTTCGCACTACGTGATTGAGCAGCAGAACCTGAATGACGCGATCGTGAAGATTGAGGAGGAGCTCAAGGAACGGTACCAGTACTTCCTTTCCAGCAATAAACTGCTCGAAGCGCAGAGGATCAAATCACGTACGGAGTACGATATGGAGATGATGCGGGAAATGGGATACTGCAACGGCATAGAGAACTACTCCCGGCACATATTTGGCAGAGATGAGGGGGAAAGGCCTGCGGTCCTCATTGATTATTTCTCAGAGCATTTCATCATGTTCATAGACGAATCTCACGTTACCATTCCGCAGATCGGCGGAATGTACGAGGGCGACAGATCGAGAAAACTTTCCCTCGTGGAGCACGGGTTCAGGCTTCCGTCGGCCCTTGACAACCGTCCGCTCTATTTTGAAGAGTTCGAGAATATGATAAATCAGGTCATTTTCGCATCCGCAACCCCGCGCCCATACGAGAGAGATAAAAGCTCGAAGGTCGTGGAGCAGATTATCAGGCCCACCGGGCTCATCGATCCGGAGATATCTGTCAGGGAAGCGAAGCACCAGATCGACGATCTGATCGGCGAAATTCGCGAGCGGGTGAACAACAATGAGAGGGTGCTCGTGACCACACTCACCAAGCGGATGGCTGAGGATCTCTCACAGTACCTCGCGAATCTCGGGATTCGCGTCACATACCTTCACTCGGAGGTGCACACGATCGAGCGGACGGATATTCTCAGGGATTTACGGGCAGGTGAATTTGATGTGCTCGTGGGGATCAATCTTTTGCGTGAAGGTCTCGACCTCCCCGAAGTCTCTCTTGTGGCAATCCTCGATGCAGACAAGGTCGGTTTTCTACGGTCTACGACGTCGCTCATACAGATAACCGGGAGGGCTGCGCGAAATGTGAACGGAAAGGTGATCATGTATGCAGATCACGTGAGCGACGCGATGCGCGATGCAATCGATGAAACGAACAGGCGGAGGCAGATTCAGGAGTCGTACAATAAAGAACACGGAATCGTGCCGACGAGCATCAGCAAAGAGATCGTCGACATACTCGAGCGGAAGAAAAAAGAGAAAGAGGATATATCCCAGCGAGATCTTCATATCATTGCGAAGCAGTACAACATGCTCAATCCCACGCACAGGAAGCGGTATATCAATGAGTGTGAGCGGGAAATGGTCGAGGCTGCAAAGAACCTTGATTTCGAGCGTGCAATCGTGTTCCGCGAAGAAATCGAAAAGGTAAAGGCTGAGCACAAAGTATGAACAGGGTCAGCAGATTGTTACTTCTGCTCTTTTTTGCAGTCCCCTGTATGGGAGCGGGTTCCGAAAAAAGCATTACCGTATTCGGGGAGTATCCGGTGGTCGAGGAGCTGGGGGAGGGAGCGTTTCAGCAGGAAGACAAAAACGGTTTTCCTCAGCTCATCGAATACGGAAATCTGGGCGGGTATAAGCAAAAAGCGTTCCGTGAAGCACTCCACTTCCTGGATGCAAACGTGTTCGGGTATACATTTGTCTATAAACCGGGAAGCGTACTCATGAAGACGGAAGAAGTTTTTGAGGTGGAACTGAAGGGAAGCGTGGGAGCGGAGAACACGAACACGGTTGGTGAAGGAGTGAATAAAACCATCTACAGAGTAAAGCTCGATTTTCCGGTGACCCCCTCGGTCCACAGATGGCAACAGGCTTTTATTAGCAATACGATCCGGCACATGCAGTCGGAGGGAACGTCGGAATTCTACACAGGCTGGGAGGGGAGGAGTGACGCACTGCGGGAGGCGCTCCGAAACCTCGTGCTTGCTGCAGCAATGAGGGAGCTGAGCTCGAAGCCGCTTCTTTTAAAAGGCGATATACTTCTGAAGGGAACCCCTGAATTTTCTGTAGGTGCGGGAAGGCACTACTGCAGGATATCGGGGTACGTGAATTTTTTGGAGATCATCACCTACGACTGACGAGTGTGAAAGGGATGCTTTGGAACTGACCGATTATCTCGATCAATTAAAAAGAGAGCCGAAATTTGTCAGCAATGTGGTCTACTGGGGGAAAAGACCAAAGCAATCTGCTTGCTTCAGTCCCGTCCCCCAAGAGCTTCATCCAGCGCTGAAGCACTATCTCGAAGAAAAGGGGATCAGTAATCTCTATTCACACCAACACGAGTGCTACAGGGCCGTTGCGGCTGGAAGGGACACGGTGATCACCACCCCGACCGCATCGGGAAAGAGCCTTGCCTACAACCTGCCTGTGCTCGATGCGCTTTTAAAGGACAGGGACGCGAAAGCGCTCTATCTGTTTCCAACCAAGGCGCTGAGCCAGGATCAGGTGAAAATGCTCGAAGATTTTTCGCTTTCGGAGCTCAGGCTTTACATCTACGACGGAGACACTCCCAGTTCCATACGGCAGGCCGCACGAAAGAACGGGCGCATCATCGTCACAAACCCCGACATGCTCCACACTGGGATACTGCCGAACCACCCGAAGTGGGTGAAGATATTCGACGGCTTGCGTTACATCGTCCTTGACGAGCTCCACACGTACAGAGGGGTGTTCGGCAGTCATTTGTCACACGTGATGAAACGTTTACTGAGAGTTGCGAGGTTTTACAACTCATCTCCCGTGTTCATTGCTTCCTCAGCCACCATTGCGAATCCCGAGAATCTGTTCGAGAAGATCACAACAAGAACCCCCCTGCACATATCAAAGAGCGGCTCTCCGCTTGGGGAGAAACACTACATTATCTACAACCCGCCTCTGGTGAATCCCGTGCAGGGAATACGGCGCGGTGTCGTGCTCGAATCATACGGACTCGCACGCAGGTTCATCGAGAGCGGAAACGCCACCATCGTGTTCGCACGGAGCAGGCTGAACACTGAGATCGTTTTATCCTATCTGAAGAAGTGGATGCCTTCCGCCGCGGGGAGGGTCGAGGGGTACAGGGGAGGATATCTTCCCTCAGAGCGAAGACGTATCGAGGAGGGGCTGAAAAACGGTGAAATCAGAGGGATCGTATCGACGAACGCCCTCGAGCTGGGAATCGATATCGGAAGCCTCGATGTGAGCATCATGGCCGGCTATCCCGGCTCTGTATCGTCCTTTCATCAACAGGCGGGGAGAAGCGGCAGGAAGGAAACACTCAGTGTTTCTGTTCTCGTGTGCTCGAACGGCCCGCTCGACCAGTATATCGCGGCCCATCCTGAATACCTCATGGAAAAGACCCCCGAGGCGGCATTGATCAATCCCTCGAATATCTACATACTCGTAGACCAGATAAAATGCGCTGCATTCGAGATCCCTTTTACAAAGAAAGAGGGGTTTGGCGGGGAGAACGTCTCGGATATCCTCGATTATCTCGAGGAAAAGGAGGTGCTGCACAGCGAAGACGAGACCTATCACTGGCAGGACCGCTCCTATCCCGCGGAAAACGTCTCCATCAGGAGTGCAGAGATAGGGAACTTCATCATCGTTGAATACGCCGGGAGAGCGAAGCGGGTCATCGGAGAGGTCGACCGTGCGAGCGTGCCGATGCTCCTCCATGAGAACGCAGTCTATATTCACGGAAGCCAGCAGTACCTCGTGACCAGGCTCGACTGGGACAAGCAGATCGCATATGTCGAGCGGTCGACGGTGAATTATTACACCGACGCGCTGACGAAGACAGACATACAGATCCTCGAGAAAAACATCGTGGAGCAATTCACCTGCTATCAGGCATTCCTTGCGGATGTTCTCGTGCGGACACTTGCGGCAAAGTATAAAAAGATAAAGTTCGGAACCCATGAGAACATCGGATACGGTGACATCAGCCTTCCCCCAACCGAGATTCACACAAGAAGCCTGATTTTGTCGTTTGAAAATGTGCTGTTCGCGAATCTTTCACGGGAAGAAGGCGAAAACCTTCTTCTATCGGTCTCAAACCTGCTCAGGAACATCAGTCCTCTGTACGTCATGACCGACATCAGGGACATCGGGTCCGCGGAGAGTCTGAGACAGCAGGTGATCGGCCTTCCCACAGTCTTTCTCTTTGACAGGTATCCGGGCGGGGTGGGGCTTGCCGACAGGCTCTTCGAGAAGACCAATGAGCTTCTTCGGGCCTCATATCAGAGGATACAGGAGTGTACCTGCAAAAACGGATGCCCTTCCTGCGTCGGGCCTGAAAGGTTCAACAAGGAGATCGCCGCGCATTTTTTCGAGACGCTCCTGAAGGCGGAGATAAAGCTCGTGCAGAAAGACGAAGGAACATGAGTCCGCATGTTTCGTGCGGAGAGAGGAGAAGGCGTGGAAAGGCTGCAATTCTACGAGCGGTCGAGAAGCAGATCCTTCAAAAGCTTTGACGCCCCTGATGCCTGGAACAGAACACTCGAAAAGGTTTGCACGCGCTGCAGCGGTACTGTTATACGGGATGGGGCGCAATCCGTGCTCATGGTCGAACGCACGATGCCTGCGCACGCGGTTTTTGGCTCCGATGAAAAAGGCACACGGCTGATCGATGAGAAGGCGCTTCACACATTCGCGCAACTCGCGGGCGCAGGATCAGGCAGGCGAGTGCGGGCGGAGGACCTGGTGTTTTTCGATATAGAAACAACGGGGCTTTCCGGGGGTGCGGGAACGACAATTTTCCTTGCGGGGTTCGGCTCCCTCAGTGAAGGGCGGGCCCGGACCGTCCAGTACTTTCTCAACGGCCTGTCGTCAGAGAGGCTATTTCTCAGGCTCATTTCAGATCATCTTGTATCCGGCATGGTCCTCGTTTCCTATAACGGGAAAAGTTTCGACTACAACATCATCAGAAACAGGTTCATTCTCAACAGGATTTCCGATGCAGGCCTCGATCATATTCACTTCGACCTGCTTCACTCGTCGAGGAGGCTGTGGAGGGGGATGTTTCCCGACTTTTCGCTCGGAACTGTTGAGAGAATGGCGCTCGGCGTGCTGCGGAAAGATGATATTCCCGGGTTTTTGATACCGGACGTGTATTTTGATTACCTCAAAGGCGTGAACGTGACAGAAAGGCTGGAAAAAGTGTTTTCCCACAACAGGCTCGATGTCCTGTCTCTGTTCGCTCTTTTCGCAAAACAGCTCGAAATTATCACATCGGGACTGGATGCAGAAACACACTCTCCAGACCGGGAACCGAGCCGCTGCAACCTCGTGTCGCTCGCGGAATATCTTATGCAAAAGGGGTATTTGCGACAGGCAAAACACATACTGTTACCGCATACCGGGGACCCGGCAGCCCTCAAGCGGCTTGCCCTTCTGTGCAAACGGCAGAAACAGAGCGAAGAGGCCCTCCGTTACTTCACGCTTCTCACGCAGAGAGCACGGGTGCCCACAGATTACATTTTCGCCTGTACGGAAGCGGCAAAGCTCCACGAGCACGTGTTCAAAGACTTTCGGAAAGCAATTGTGTACGCAGAAAAGGCCAAGCTCTGGCTTTCACGGAGCGGGTATCTTCATCCAGAGCTCGCCGCAGGCTACGAAAGCGCGCGGTTTCTCGTCGAAAAGCGACTGGTCCGGCTGCAGCGAAAACTCGGGGAAAGGAATACCGGAAAGGCATAGCACCCAGCACATTGACGGGGAGGCAGAATGGAATACAGCGCGAGAAGCGTTGAGATCATCTTCAATGAATTTTTTCGAGTAGAGCGGGCACGGGTTCGCTGGGAACAGTTCGAAGGCAGGATGGGGCAAGAGCACACGAGGTACGTGATCCGGAGAGGGGAGTCGGCCGGAGTGGTGCCAGTGTGTGAGAAAACCGAGAGGATCGTGCTCGTGAATCAGTTTAGGTACCCGGCAGCCGGTAAAGTATTCGACGGTTACCTCTGGGAGATTCCTGCGGGTATGGTGGACAAGGGGGAGAGCCCGGAAAAAACCGCCAAAAGGGAGCTTCTGGAGGAAATCGGAGCATGCGGGAACGCGCTCACTCCGCTCATCTCATTTTTTCTCTCACCGGGCGCCCTTGACGAAAAATTTCATCTTTTCTGGACGAAAGTGCCTGACTGCCTGCTCCTCTCCCCCATTGGGGGAAACAGAAGGGAGAGTGAAAACTTGCAGGTGAAGCTCTTTGAAAAGGAAACGCTTTTCAGGATGATCAAACAAAATCTGATTCAGGACGCAAAGACGATCGCCTCGCTTCTTTTTTACTTCTCGTTTATTTCCGACACTGCATGAGAATGCCAAGGGTAAAGGCCCCCAGGCCCGCCGGTCGACGATCGGGTGGACACACGGCGGAATTTGTTATCTTGGCATTTTTCCATTGCATTTTTTACCGTCGCATTTATATTAACCCTTAAGTGTGACTCAGGAAAAAGGTCAAGGAGCCTTATGATGGACAGCCCAATTGCAATTTCGGAGGATATATTCTGGATCGGTGTGAATGATCTTGAAACCGAACTGTTCGAAGCTCTATGGCCTCTTCCCCAGGGAATCTCATACAACTCCTATATCATAAACGATGAAAAGGTCGTGCTCATCGATACATTGAAAAAAACCTATCTCTCGCAGTTTATCGACAAGATCAAGGCAATCCTGAAAGACGGGAAGACCGTCGATTACCTCGTCGTGAACCACATGGAGCCCGACCACTCGGGCGCAATGAAAGTGCTGCACGAGATATTCCCCGACATGCAGATTATCGGAAACAGAAAGACGGTCGATTTCATCAAGGGGTTCTATGACATCGATGAAACACACATAAAGGTCGTGGATGACGGCGACACACTGGAGCTCGGGAAACACACGCTACAGTTTTTCCTGACGCCAATGGTCCACTGGCCTGAGACGATGATGACCTACGAGAAGCACAACAAGGTGCTCTTCTCGGGTGATGCGTTCGGCGGGTTCGGAACGCTCAACGGAGGGATATTTGATGACGAGGTGGACCTGAATTACTTTGAAAACGAAATCCTCAGATACTTCTCAAATATTGTGGGCAAGTACAGTGCAATGGTTCAGAAGGCCCTGGGCAGGCTGAAGGACCTCGATGTTCGGACCATTGCCTCAACCCACGGCCCCATATTCCGAAAAGATTTTTCCTACATCGTAAACCTGTACGACCGGTGGAGCAGGCAGGAGTCGGAGAGGGGAGTCGTCATCGTATATGCTTCGATGTACGGGAATACGCAGGTCATGGCGGAGTCGATCGCCCGCGCGCTTGCGATGGAGGGAGTTGACCGTATCAGGCTTCACAATATCTCGCATTCTCATATGTCCTATGTGATCACCGATGTGTGGCGGTTCAAGGGCCTCGTCCTCGGAAGCTGCACCTACAACACGAAGCTCTTTCCACCCATGGAGATGCTCGTAAGGACCCTCGAAAACGACAAGCTGAAGGACAGAGTCGTGGGAATATTCGGCTCATACAGCTGGAGCGGGGGGGCGGTAAAAGAGCTGAAAGCCTTTGCAGAGCAAAAGGATTTCAACTTCGTCCAACCAGTGGTAGAGTCGAAGTTCGCGCCCCGAAAAGAAGACATTTCACAGCTGAGAATCCTGGGGAAAAATGTCGCCGCAGCACTCTGAAAAGGGGACCCTTTGCGTTCGGTCCCTCAGAGGTTCTGGTTTTTTATCTCCAGGATCTTTCTCTTCACTGGAAGCCACTTCCTGTTGTACTGTTCGGCAAGCTGATAGGTCTCGAACTCCATCTTTTTTCGAGCAATCCTCACAGGAGTGGAATACTCTGCAGATCTGAACCCTCTGAGCATCACCATGACGATCCCTGAAATGTGCCTGTTGAAGTAAAGGCGGTAGAGGGTTGACGCGACGATGATAATTCCGATGATCATGGAAAATGCGAGAAGATTTATGAATGACCTGGTTTTTTGGAGGTCCTTTCTGCTGAAATAGACCGAGTAACCTGAGATCCGTGAAACCGTGTAGTCGTCGGTCAGATAGTATTTCTTAAAATCTCTCTCAGAGACCCGACTGTAGACAGGCGTAGTCTCCTGCTCTATAAAGAGCACGGTTTCGGAGCCGTGGAGAAGGGCTTCGAAATCGGGTTCGGGGTTTTCTTCGAGGTAATTGGTAAGGAGCTTTTCTGTTTCCTCGGATCCCGATTGAAGTACCTCGCCCCTTTCGACGAACGCAAACCCGATGAGCGCGAGCACGATGATCAGAACAGCGAGGCTCACCATACGCGCGACGTATTTTGACGTAAGAATGTGCTTTTGCCTGAGCTTTCCAAAGATTTTCAGTGCCCTGACAAAGCGCAGAGTCCTGGTCACACGTATTACCTTGACGATTTTCAGAAAGCTCAGAGAGCCGAGCACAGTGATGAATCCGGCCTCTCCGGAAAAAAAGGTCATCCACATGAGAGGCCCGGAGTGGAATACGAGAAGCGGAAGAGAGGCGACAAAGTCGATGAACCCCCCTTCCCGCAGAATATATCCTGTAGCCCCTCCTCTTCGCGCCGCGAAAAAGAGGCGCACGAAGAACTCGATACTGAAGAGCAGATCGAAACCGAAACCCGCGATGAGGAGATAGGTTCGAATCTGCGCGCTGTAATCCATGAACAGCGCGTACTCCTCAAAGAGTGTTTCGAGGATTACGAGAAGAATAAAGAATACGATAAAACTCTCAAAGACATTGCCCAGATAACTTTTTTCTTTCATAAAATCACCTCTTCCCTAACGGGTGATAAGAATATCGATAAAATCCAGCGGACACCTCAGCACCGGGTGCTGGGGATATGGATAGTACTCTGTATGAATTTCGGCATATTCGAACAATTCTCTTACCGTAATGAACTTGTCGTTGTTTTTGTCTGCCATGAATGTATCCAGCCCCTGAATGAGGTAGTAGGTAAAAAGGCCGTGCCCCAGTGAATCGAGCTCCACAGATTCCTCGTTCTGTGCGGACGCGGTCATGACAGGCAGGCTCGTTATGGTGAGGTCGCTTCCCCCTCCCGAGCCTTTGGAGCGGGCCCCTTCTATGTACTTGACCCTGACACCTGTCGAAGACAGAGACCTGTTCACGAGCCCCCCGCTGTAGCAGGAGTCAACGATAAAGGCCCCCTTTGCCGTTTTGCAGGAGGAAAATACCGAACCGAGCTCGTCGTCGGTTATGAGTGTCGAGTCGTCAATGGGCGCGTAATCCACTGGAACGAGCGCCTCGTCCGTCCCGTCGGACTCGTCACCGTTCGTGTCAGCCACGGTTGTCCCGTGACCTGAGAAGTATACGAGGATGTAGTCTTTTTGCCCGGCCTGTGTGACCATGTTCGTGAGCTCATTCATAATCGCGGATTTCGTCGCAGCGTCTCCGTAAAGAGTAGTAATCTCAGCTTCTTTCCAGCCTCTTTGCACGAGAGAATCGCGCATGGAAGCTGCGTCGGCCTCACAGTATTTGAGTGTCGTCACGTCAGGATTTGTGTCGTAGTTTATTCCGATGAGAAGACCGTAAAACCCGGTGTCGTGAAGAATCGGGAGGATGGAGCACCCCGCTGAGAGAAAAATCGCACCAATACACAGCGAGAGGAGCACATTTCTCATTTGGATTTTTTCTCCTCCTGTCCCCGCTGTATTTCCCTTTCCCAGAGGGTGAAAATAGCTTCGAGCCGGACCGTTTCGTATGCCCGATAAGAGCTCAAAAAGTTATGGGTGTAACCAAGCAGAATCGCGTCAACGATAAATTTATTGAAAACCAGCCCCCCGCTGAGAGAGGACAAAAAAAAGTTTTTATCGGTGAAGCTTGAAAACGAGTGTGTGAACCCCAGACCGGCGCACAGAAGATACGACACATTCCTCGTCTCGCGTCTTCCAATATGAACCCTGACACCAGGAACGAAGGAAAGGGAGAAAAAAGAATCATAGTAGAAATAGTCGTTGTAGTTGGATTTCATGCTGTACTGAAACAAAAGTTCGAAGCCGTAGCTGAGCAGTTTCCCCTTCGAGAAATAGGGCGCAATACCGAGCCCGGCAACGGGCACCATTTTTGCCCCAAAACTTGGATTGTCGATATTGAGGATGGACGTACCGCCGGACAGGAGAAAGTCGAGGGAAACCTGAGTGCGGTCCTGCGCCGGGACCGCTTCAGCCACCGGGAATAGGACAACAATTGTGAGAACCAGAGGCGATAATCGCTTCATCTACTGCCCGGGTTTTGAGGTGTATGCAATAATTTTAGTCCATATTTCGTTATTATCCCAGCATATTTTTTATAATGGCAAGCGCCTCGCGTGCATCGGGAGCACTGAGGATTTTTCTTTCGCTAGTGACCGGCCTGTCTGCGTCGAGTGATTTTTTTATCAACTGCGCCGAAATACCGGGGAGGTTTTCAAGCGCGACGATCGGTTTCTTGAATTGCCAGGCCATAGCGATTTCACTAAGCGTTCCGCTCGCTCCCGAAACGGCAACAATGGCGTCCGCACAGCAGGCGATGATGAAATTTCTCGCATACCCGAAACCGGTCGGTATGACGATGTCCACATAGGGGTTTGCGTCTGTTTTTTGTGCACCTGGCAATATCCCTATGATCCTCCCCGAATGAGGACCTGCTTCATCGAACGCGCCCCTGCATGCGGCTTCCATTACCCCGCCGAGCCCGCCGCAGACAAGCGAATATCCTTTGTTCATCACCGCTTTTCCCACTTCATACGCGGCGTTCATCACCGCTTCCGACGCATTTGAAGATCCCACAACCCCGATTAGAGTCCGCATCATTCATCCCTCCGGGTATCACTTTGAAAATATGATTTTTACAGAATTCGCAGGAAATAATATAATCAAAAAGTTGACACCCCTGTAGAAATAACGGCATTGACGAAATCCAAAAAAAGTGTTATTATAAAAATACAATTAATTACGATTATTTTTGTATTTGAGTGATCTCTATCTCATTCCTGTAACAACCGTGAATATATTGATTCCCAATCGAAGAAAAAGAACCGCCGGTCCCAATTATTGTTGAAAGGAGAAGACATATCCGAGATGTACAAAAAGGGAGCAAAGGTAGTATATCCTCTACACGGTGTGGGTATTATCAACAGCATTGAGGATAAGACTGTTCTCGGGGAAAGAAGGGTCTATTACATCATCAAACTCGCAATCTCAGACATGACCGTTATGATTCCCACTGAAAGATCCGAAGAGCTCGGTCTCAGGCTCGTTGTTTCCGACCATGATGTAAGGAAGGCGCTCAAACTCATCAACAGTGCTTCCACCGAGATGGAAGAGGACTGGAAAACCCGATATCAGCACAATTTCGACAAAATTAAAAGCGGATCTATCTTTGATGTTGCTGAGGTCGTACGTAACCTGTTTCATAGAAACAGGGTGAAAGAACTTTCCATCATGGAAAAGAAACTGTACGAAAATGCGTACCGCCTGCTCGTGGATGAAATTTCCTATGTAAAGGATATGGAAAAGGAAGAAGTCCAGAACATCGTTTCAGAAAGATTAGAAAACAGTGTATAGGCGCAGTTTTACAAAAATCGATCCCTCTCTTGCGGAAGAATCGAAAAAGTAATATTCCCTACGGTGGATGCGCGATCCATCATTCTGATTCTTTGTCCACACTCATCTTTCTTTTGAAGGCAGCTGCATCCACGTTGTACCGTATCCTCATAGATTTACTGACAATCCGCGATCCGGCATGAGCGATTTTGGAAAATATCCAATATTTTATTTTGATCGGAGGAAAAAAGAGTGATTATCAGAATTGTTTTTATTGTTATTGCGGTTGCGCTTGCGGCCGGGCTCACGTTCAATCTGAATAATTTTTATGTCTACCCTGTTTCCGTACTCATCGTCTCAGTCATCATCGTTGCATTTGAAATGTTCATCAAGCGTTTTCAGAGAGAGAGTGTTTCAAAGATATTCAAGGGATTCATCTTCGGGCTCATACTCGGCGCAGCGTTTTCCGCTATTGCGCGGTCATTCGGACTCGAGATGACCCCGTTTTACAGAGCTGTTGTTTATTTATCTGCACTTTATATCGGTATTGCCCTCATTTCACAGCTCGATGTCGGGTTCGGCATAATGCGGCCGCCCACTCCCAAGGGGATGACCTCTGAGAGCCTGAAGATTCTCGACACGAGTGTGATCATCGACGGACGGATCGCCGACATAATCGAAACGAAGTTCATCGAGGGAATACTCGTGGTCCCCAAGTTCGTTCTCGACGAACTTCAGCAAATTGCGGACTCTTCTGATTCAGTGAAGAGATCGCGGGGGAGAAGGGGGCTCGATGTGTTGAACCGTCTGAAAAAAGACAAGGAGACGCTTTTACGCATCACGGACCAGGATTTTCCTGAGACCTTTGACGTGGACTCAAAGCTTGTAAAGCTCGGCAAAGCCCTTGATGCAAAGGTGATCACCAATGATTTCAACCTCTTCAAGGTCGCTGAGATTCAGGGTGTGACCGTTCTCAATATCAATCTCCTCGCAAATTCGCTGAAGCCTGTCGTTCTTCCTGGTGAAAAAATGAAGATTGTTGTCATCAAAGAGGGAAAAGACCCGGGGCAGGGAATCGGATATCTTGACGATGGAACCATGGTCGTCGTGGATTCCGGGAAAAAATACGTTGGTGATGAGATATTCGTTTCCGTGACAAGCGTGCTTCAGACTCCGGCGGGAAGGATGATTTTTGCGAAATATGAACACGGATAAGCCGGGTGTTTGTTATGTGGTGAGCACGCCAATAGGGAATCTGCGTGATATAACTCTGAGAGCGATCGATACCCTGAGACGTGTGGACTGTATAGTGTGCGAAGACACGCGGGTTACATTGAAACTTCTCAACCGGCTCGAAATTAAAAAACCGCTCATCTCATGCCACGCCCGGAGCAGGGATGCGGTGCTGAAGAAAATCGAAGATATGGTGAGAAGTGGCAGGAGTATCGCAGTGGTAACAGACAGCGGCACCCCTGCTATCTCCGATCCGGGGGCCAGGCTCATCGAACAATTGATCCGGATCGATGCGACGATTGTTCCTGTTCCCGGGCCTTCCTCCGTGCATGCAGTGCTTGCCGCGTCCGGTTTCTCTTTCTCAGAGTACAGCTTTCTCGGATTTGTTTCCAACAAGAGATCAAGAAGAAAAAAAACACTATCATCCTTAAAGGAAAGGCGTACCCTGTTCGTTTTTTTTGAATCACCCCACAGAATTCTCTCATTTCTCGAGGATGTGCACGATACACTGGGCCCTGTACGGGCCTGCGTGGGGAAGGAAATGACGAAAAAGTTCGAAAAATTCTACAGAGGAGATAGCGCGGAAATCATCCGCATGCTCGCGGAGGATGGAGTGAGAGGGGAGTATACAATTGTGATTGACAACAGATGACACAAGGGGTATAAATATAATAAATAGAATAATTCTAAGATGATTTGTGGATTCGTGCGGAACAAAAATCTTAAGTATGCTCAGTCATAATCCGATACTTGTTATGAGAAAAGGAGTGGAGTTCAATGACGATTGACAGAATAGGCCCGTTACACAAGATATTGAGTTCCGGCAATGAGATGAAGATCAAGAACACAGGGAAGAGAGCGAAGAGCGACAAGGTGGAGTTGTCCCATGAGGCAAAAAAAATGGCGGAGCTCTCGCAGATCGAGACAAAAGTCAAATCCGCTTCTGATATTCGTAAGGAACTCACACCACAGAGGATAAAGGAACTCAGGGACAAGCTCGAAGATCCGGATCAGTATCTCACAAAAGAAGTGGCGGAGAAGATCGCGGAAAAAGTTGCTGAGTCTTTCGGAATAAAATAAAACGTTTTGCACCAATGTGATCCCCAAAATCGTCATATCGGCAGGTTGGAAGATCGCAAAAGAGAGGCGGAGGTATACTCCGTCTTTTTTATTATGAGGAACCGGTGAGTATGTTTGAGTTTTCCATTCCGACAAAAGTCGAATTCGGTGTGGACAGTGTCGCGCGGCTCGGGCATTTTGTCAGCTTACTCGGGGATCGCGTCATTCTCATCGCGGAAAACATACTCACCGAGACGGGAATCGTTCGTACGGTCGAAAACATTCTAAAAGGAAAGGGAATAGAGGCGATCCGGTACGATGCGGTGTATTCCGATGCAGACTCCAGCCTGATTGATGAAATCGCTCTTATCGCGCGGAAATCGAAATCAACCGTCGTCATCGGCGCAGGAGGTTCACGCACCTGCAATGCGGCCAAAATGGTCGCCTTTTTAGGGCTGAATGACGGCGAAATGTCTGATTACATCCATGGAAGGGAAGGAAACGGTACACACGTTCCCTACATAGAAATTCCCACGATTTTCAGAGAGGTGTACGCGCTCACTCACTCGGCCTTTGTCAATGACGCCTACGATCGGGCAAACAAGGTGCTGACTCTGAACGGGCTCGGAACGGACATTCTCATGATAGATCCCGCCCTCATGTCAGGAATCCCCATAAAAACAGCAGTGTATGTATCGCTCGACATTCTCGCACTCTCCATTGAAGGGTACATATCGCTCAAGGTGAACCCTCTTGTCGAGCCTGTGCTCTTGCGCGGGATTGAAATCGTCTATTATAACCTTTTGAACTATATTAAGAATCCTCACGACGTAACCATCCGCGAACAACTCTGTACTGCGGGCCTGTTTACCGCGATCGCGAACATAATCACGGGTTTCGGGATCGGATTCGCGCTTTCCATGGGAATGAACGGGAAAAAGCGGATATCGAAATCCGTGATGAACTCGATTCTCATACCGTATATCATGGAATACAATCTCTCCACATCGGCTTCGAGGCTTTCCAAAATCGGACGGGTCATGGGAAAGGATGTCACTGGGATTCCTGATACGGAAGGCGCCGCCCTTTCGATCGAAGCGGTGAATGACTTCAGGGATCAGATCGGTCTCGAACTCACGGGTCGTATCAGCCAGCTCGGGCTGAAGAAGGACGATCTCGCTGTGGCTGCGGAAAGCGCAATCCGTTTCGAGGACATCAACTCCGTACCCAGAAAGGCGGCATTTGAGAATCTTATGGAGATATTGGAGAAGGCGTATTAGACCCGCGCGGGTGTGCCTGCAGAACACGCGTATCGAAATTTTTGTACCACGCAACTGATTCTTTTATTCCCTCGAGCGTTGAAAAGGGAGGAGAGTAGCCGAGCATGTTCCGGGCCTTTTCCACGCTGAAACTGTAATCCCGTGAAGAGATGGCGATCCTGTACGGTGTGATCGGCGGCGGTGTGCGCGCCCCCGCAAGGGTATAGAATTTTTCGAGCAGAACAGATGCCGCGTAAAGAGGAGCAAAGGGAACAGCACATGCGGGAGGTTTTCTGTTCATTGCCTCTGCAATCATTCCCAGCAATGCCCTCCATGAGATGTCCGCGCCGTCCGAAATATTGAAAGCATGGCCTGAACCGATATCGGTTTTCAGCGCCTTCTCCGTTGCGTCGACAAGGTTTCCAACGTAACATGGCGATGTCAGAGGTTTTCCTCCTCTGGGAAAGCCGAAAAGCCCCTTGTCGAGGCTTTTCAACAGTCGGTAGGTAAAGGAGACGTCATAGGGGCCGAACACATTGGAAGGGCGGAGCACTACGATGTTGATGTCGTTTTTCAGTTCGAGCAGTTTTTCTTCAGCAATGGTCTTGGTTTTACAGTAGTTGTTTGAAAAAGGATTGAGAGGAGCGTTCTCATCCGTGAGCACGTGTCCTGTAAACCCGTAGAGCACAGTGGAGCTGAAATAGACGAGCTTTTTCACTCCACATCGGATGGCGGACTTCGCAACGTTGAGCGTGCCGTAAACATTATGCGAATGAAAATCTTCGTATGGCCCCCAGTCGCTCGCTTTTCCGGCCGTATGGATGACTGCATCGAACCCTCTCATGATTCCGTCGAGCGGGTCGGTAATCGAACCCCGGAGAAGCTCGAAACTGCCGGAATGCAAACGGAAGAGGTTCGAGCTCCTCCGGACAAGGCCGCAGACACGGGAGCTGCTTTTTACGGAAAGGCATTTCAGCAGATGCGATCCGATGAAACCGTTTGCCCCTGTTATGAGGATGTTGTGCGGACGATTCATGGGATGCCCTCACGCGCGCAATCCAGGCGTATTTGTTGTTTTCCCGTTCTCCAGAGGGAAATACGCCTCATTCAATCGGTTTTTCAAAGATTGTATATATTTTTGAAAGTGTCGAATTCATAAATGCGGCCATTCTCTGAACAATTACATTTCCTTCGAGAATCCATCCGATATCGCAGTATTCATATCCCTTCTTCTGGGTATACTGTTTCTGTTTCCAGAGCATGACCCCGTCGAGGCCGAGCCGCTGAAATTTTTCCTTCACACCGAGATACCCCAGGCGAAAGCCCTTTACGCTCTTTCTGAAAAGAAACATCTTTGCGATCCGCAGGAGCTCGAATCTCCTGAGGAGCCGAACCGGAACCATTCTCTCGGCAATGTTCGGAATGCCCCCGAAAAACGCGGCAGGTTCTCCCTTTACATACACGAAAAGTGAGAGGTCCTTGTCCATGATGAGCTTCATGTCATCAACGATTTCATACCACTCCTCCTGTGTGAAAGGGACGAACCCGAAGTTTTTACTCCACGCATCGTTATAGATATCGAGCATCTCGCGCCTTCGTTCCCTGTAGGGTCGCCGGCTCCACGGTTCGAGAGTGATTCCGTATCGTTTGATAACCTTTTTTGCCACCTGTTCGAGCCGCTCCTCCATGGGGTTCATCACCGGGACTTCCCACGAGAAGACTCTCTGAATCTCTCTGAAACCTGCGGCCTCTATGAGTGATCTGTAGTAGGGCTTGTTGTAGTGATAGTGAACGACCGGACGGGAATCAAATCCCGAGGTCAAAAGCCCCGGCGTTGATTCGTTGACAAGCAGGTTTTGAGGGCCCCGTATGATGTCCATCCCCTTTGATTTCAGCCATGAAGCTGCAGCACCGATCAAGCTGTCCGAGACCTCTTTTTCGTCGATCGTTTCGAACTCCCCGAAAAAGCCGACCCTGTCTCTCCAGTACATGTTGTGCGCATCATTCGTGAATGCAATGCAGCGGCCGACCGTTTTCCCTCCTCGGGAGGCCAGAAAAAACCGTATGTCAGCGTGTCGGTAGAAAAAATTTTCCGGCTGATAATATCCCTTTATGCCCAGAATCCCGAGCCCGAGATATTCAAAGTCGAAAAGCGGGATAAACTGCGGATCGTCTCTGTACAGGTCCCAGGGTAAATCGACGAACACTTTCAGCAGTTTTTTGTCTTCCTTTGTCCTGTTGGAAAAGGAAATCAGCTCCACAGGGAATTCCTTACGGGCCACACCGGTCCTCCTTTTCAGAAAGTTCAGTCAGGAAACACAAAGATCGACCCCGCATACAGGAGCACCGCACTCAGTCCGGTCCAGAGAAAACCTGCATTGGATGCAATGATCATCGCACCAGTGGACGCGATCACAGAAAAATAGCTGTTGATCGACCACGCCCAGGGCACGGAATCATCACCCCGGCGCCTGAGCCTGCTCATGGCAAGGGGGAATGGAAATCCCATCGCAAAGCCGAGCGGGGCTAAAATCAGCATGGAAAAAAGAATCGTCGGAAGAAGCGAGACATTATCAAGGGATTGAAATATACGATCAACGAGCAGCAGCATGACAGTAAGATATACCACAATAAAGAAAACGGGGTACAGTAAAATTTTTCTGTTCCATCGGGCGAGACGGTCGGAGACGCGGCTCCCGAACCCTGAAGAGACAACGAGAGTCGCAATCGTTACGGAGCTCGAATAAATTGGATTTGCGAGATAACGCGTGTACTTGTTGATGATGACGATCTCCACGCACATGTAGGAAAGTGCGATAAAACAGAAATAGAGAAAGATTTTC